>OJMM01001251.1_pt1 | contig 15468 bp, 16 predicted proteins | sample 1597231 | NCBI WGS metagenome assembly OJMM01 (sample SAMEA2452128, study PRJEB22498) | human gut metagenome | reverse complement strand
ATTCAAGAAAAATAATTGCATGGACATTATCAAGAACCTTGGAAGTGGAAGAAGTATTGAAATGTATAGAGATGGCTAGAAAGCGCAGAAAAACAGCGGATCCTGTAATTATACATTCGGATAGAGGAGTACATTATACAAGCAAACTTTATAAAAAGTTAACGGCAGGACTGATTCTAAGTTATTCAAAAAAAGGCACACCATGGGATAATGCATGCATAGAATCTTTTCATTCAGTAATTAAAAGAGAATGGTTAAATCGTACTTTGATTTATGATTATGATCATGCATATGATTTGTGTTTCGAATATATTGAAACATTCTACAACACAATACGAATCCATAGCCATTGCGGTTATGAATCACCAAATCAATATGAGAATAATTATTATTCAAAACATTAGAATTTAAAATTTATCTATTTTATGAGTCCTTTTTCTTGACGTAGTACCAGCTAATGACGATGAGATATTACGTATGATAATGGAGTCACATAGCTACAGTTATGAAGATGACATTTCTGAGGAACAGGATCTTACATTCAAGAGTTTTGAACGAACACTTGAAGAGAATGATATAAACTTAACACCTCGATTAATGAATACAATGGGTTTGAAAGCTAAATCAGGTAAATATACAAACCTTGCATATTTATTATCTGATCAATCTGAGATTGTTGTCAAAGTTGCAGAATACGATTCTGAAATGAATTTCAAAATCAAAAAGAGTTTTAAAGGTTCGTTAGTGAATGTTTTAAAAAATGTAGAAGAACAGGTAGAAAGATTAAATGATTTACGAGTTGTGATTGATGGAAGTTCGTTTAAGCGAATTGAAACAAAATCTTATCCCGGTGCATCTATTCGTGAAATGGTTTTAAATGCAATATGCCATGCCAATTACTTTATACGTTCGAATATTAAAATCGAATTCTTCCTTGATAAGGCAAAAATTACTAGTCCAGGTGGAATATTTAATGCATCTATGGATGATATTATGAATGGCGTGCAAACATATCGTAATCCAAGGTTAGTACATGTGTTTGATAAACTAGGTATGATTGAAAACTTTGGTACAGGAATTCCTAGAACGATGGAAAGCTATAAAAATTATGGCGTGAAACCTGAGTTTAAAGCAACGGAAAATTTCTTTTTTGTCACATTACCGAACGTTAACTATCTAAAGAATGACTCAATAACTGACCCAATAACTGACCCAATAACTGACCCAATAAGCGATTTGGGATTAGAAATAATGAAAGCTTTAAAACTGAATCCTGGAATAAACACAATAAAACTATCTGAAATAATCCAAACAAATTTGCCATCAGTTAGCAGGGATATGATAAAAAATGAGTTAAAAAGAAACTTGACTGTTTATGTAGAGCATCGTGGCTCGAATAGAAATGGCGGATATTACTTAAAAAGTAAAGATGATAAATAAAATATAGGTAAGAAGAAATTCTTTTGTTGTGAATTCAGTTAGAAGCAATGGATTTAGAGGAAAATAAAAACAATCGAAATCGATGAAAAAAAGCGGATAATTTACTATCCGTTTTTAATATGCTTTGAAAATTTTTTGATAAAATTTTGCAATAAAGTTAGTGTGGATTATCTCGCGTTTTATTGTATCAGCCGATGCTCAGTTGACTTATAGAATTGTTATTTTTGTCCATTTGATTTTATGGTAAAATGGACATACTATTCTGCAACTCCTCTCTCGGTAACGGGAAGGAGGTGAATCTCGTGGAGGAGATATTGTTATCCGTTATTGTCTCTGTCATAGCAGGTGTGGTAACACATATTATATGCAAATGGCTCGATGGGGATAAGTAGAATAGTGAGCCTTTAGCGGTAGAATTAGTCCTTCTACTGCTTTTTTTTCGTTGAAAAAAGGATGGTTTAGTCCGAACCATCCTTTTACTCGTGTAGGCTTGTTATCCGTTTGCCTACTTGAATTATAGCATACTTTTTAGGTAATGCAATGCTCATGATTAGGTGAAATATTATTGGTTTCATGTATATTCGATTCGTGCTTTAAATATAGTTTTTTTTCCTTGTCATATTCTTTAATTGAAACTCTAAAATTATAGATTGTTTCAGTGATCACGATATTGATTTATAGTTTGAAAAAAGTACGGTTGAAAATATACAAACTTAGTATATTTGATAGAATTATTTACTTACTAAGTTATTTTACACGCGAAAAATAACATATGAAACGTTTGGATGAAAACAATTACATATATGCTACCATGAAAAAAGAGTACTATTTATAATGATAAAATAAAACTTATATCATTTTTATTAATAATCACAACAGTTATCACGTAAAAAAATAGATTATTCGATTAACAATAGTGTTGAAGTTAATGATGTCTATGCACTATTTCCAATTATTACAGTTAAACTGGCAACGATGCTAAATGGTTTTAACATAGGAAAGAATGTAGTTGAATATGTTATTTGTTAAGAATGTGTGGTAAAGTAATCTAAAACAGAAAGATAAGGATGTTTAATGATTAATATTTTAATTTGTGATGATGAAATAAATGATGCCAACATTGTTAAAGCATGTATAGAGAATTTATTGGATTCAAAAAACATTGCTTACAATATAGAAGTATGTTTGAATGCGACAGAGCTAATAGAGAAAAGTAAAAATGTTAATTTTCTCTTTTTGGATATGGAAATTAATGGAATTAGTGGAATAGATATGGGATTGAAGCTTAGAACGTTAAAAAATCAATGTCACATTATTATTACTTCGAATTATCAAAAATATTTATTGGATGGATATTCCATAAAACCAGATCGATATATACTAAAGCCTTATACGCAGGATCAATTTAATATGATTATGGAACCTGTATTCAATGAATATTTAAATGAAAATAGATATATTATGGATGAGAAGATTCCTGGAACCAAGATTTATATTAATGATATCTATTATTTGGAATATAGTAGAAAATATACCTACTTATATCTGCATAACAGGACGATTAAAACTCCTTATTCGTTAAGCTATTGGAAAAGCACTCTTTGCAACGAGACATTTGCACAATGCTATAAATCTATATTAGTAAATTTGAAAAAAATTAATTATGTAGATAAGCAAGATGTTATCTTACAAAATAATGTTAAACTTCCTGTTTCCAGATTCTACAAAAAGACTTTTGAAGAAGCTTGGATCAATGAAATGAGTAAATCTATATGACGTATTTTTTTCACACATGTTTATTGATGATCTTATTTACAATTTTTTCTATACAAGATAAAATCAAGCCAAACATAAAATCAATCGGCAAATTTATTATATTCACAATCATCATAGTGCTCTTTAATTATTTTATTTCAAACAGTCATTTATTATGGATATTTGCCTTAATAAATATTGTTTTTTACGGATCGTTTATTCAGTTTATTTTTCATAAGAACATAACCGATTCACTTTACTTGTCCATTTCATATTGGATATGCATTGAAATGGTAGATTTAATATTTCAATTTTGTAGAATCGATTATTTGAATTTGACAAGCAACTACTTGTTTATGTTTGTCCTAATTATAATTATGTATGTTCCCTATCTATATTTAGAGAAAGTTGAAAAAAAGATATGGATCTTTATATTGCCCATAACATTATGTTTCTTTATGATATATATTTTGGAGAATGAAGATCTTTTTGAACGTATTTCAATGATTATATTAATTGGTTTGTTTATTTCGAACTTATTGTATTTATATTTTTTCTCATTTACTATCAAAAATATAGAGCTTCAAAAAGAAAAAAACGAATTACATCGAAAATTGAAAATTGCTCAAAACAATTACAATAACACCTTTGATTTTTTACACGCACTAATACATGATAGTCATTCTATAGATATGTATTTCAAGAACAAAGAATATGAAAAAGCAGAAAATGATTTTTATGTAATGAAGCAGGAAATAATTGAAAAGTTCAATATCATCTATACTGGAAATACAGCTTTGAGCACGGCAATATGCAATATCAATCTTGGCAATACAACTATTCAGCATTTTGTTAAATGCAATACAGAAGAGTTTAATGACGCTGATTTGACTATATTTTTCATAAATATATTAAATAATCTGATAGAAGATAATGAACCAATAATATATGTATCCATAGTAGACATAGGTTTAAATAAGGTTATTTCAATTAAAACAAACCTAGCACATGACTTTTCAACTGTTGAAAGAGATAACCATAGATTCATAAAAAAATACAATTTAAAAGTAGACAAAGAAGAAAAAAAGATTACTTTCTTGCATCTTAATCCCAAATAACAACCACATGATACCGTGTGGTTGTTTTACTTTCTTTTCTAGGTTAAAGTGAAAACAAAAATAAGAAGGAAGAGATAAAGTTTGAATATGCTTTGTTTCAAACATGTATCATTATGAAAACACTTAGTATTAAACACTTAAATAAGAACAAGATTTTGAACGATATAAATCTAGACATAGAAGCAGGAGAAATAGTGGCGTTAGTAGGGCCGAATGGTTCTGGAAAATCAACATTAATGAAGTGTATAATGGGATTTTCAAATATAGATAGTGGCGAAATCTGGATTTTTGATTCTCTTAATAATAAGAAAGCATTAAAAGATGTAGCTTGCAGCATTGAATATCCACCGTTATATCCTGATCTAAGTGGATTGGATCATTTTAAATTGATTTCTCAATTAAATAATATCAATGAACAGCAGATGGATAGCTATATAGAGTTTTCTGGCTTAAAAGAAAGGCTTAAGAAAAAAACAAAGTATTATTCTGTAGGAATGAAACAGATGTTGATTTTATCCTTAGTTATTATGCAAAAGCCTAGACTTTTAATTCTAGATGAACCATTTAACGGGTTAGACTTACAAACCAAGAAAAGAGTCATAGATGAGCTGGAAAACTTGAACAAACAAGGGACAACAATACTATGGTCATCCCATGAAATCAATCAGTTAAGAGAGATGAGTGATAGATATGTCTTTATTAATTGTGGAAAAATCGTTGGGCATATGAAAAATGAAAAAAAGTATAAAGCAGAGTATCACGAGGATCCTTTGGAACAATACTACTTTGAGGTATGTAAAAATGTTTAATTTTCTAAAATTTGAAATTAGAGGTTTCATGTCAAAAAAAGTACTCTGTAATATTGCACTATGTGCTTTGTTGCTGTTTTGTGGCTGTGTCAAAACAAACAAAGAATATTTGAAGTTAAAAAACGAAAGAATAGAAAATTTACAGATAATGAAAGTTGATGAACAGAATCATATCAACATATTGAAATACGATTTGAGTCAACAATATGATAAGGAAAAAGAAAAAGAATTGCAGTATTGGTATCTTCAAATTGTTTATACGGATGCATTGGAAAATGCCTATGTAAAAAATGATGATCTAGAAATACTGAAAAAAAGAATTCAAAGAAACAAACATGTTTTATATGGGTTGAACAAAAATTATTTGAGTCCATTTACAGATTCCTTTGTACCCAATAAGAAAAGTTTAAAATCTGATATTGCGATGGATGAATTTAATTTAAAAAACAACCAATTGGATGTGGTTGATCAACAAAAACCGACATTTTGTTTTTACTTAAAAAATATACAATGTAAATCAATCTTTACAGCTGTTATTTTCCTGTTGATTCTTCTTATTAACGCAGACATATGGAGCAAGGAATTTTCAAGTACAAAACCATATCAATACATATTTTCATATCCATTAAGCCGAAAATGTATTTTGCTAATACGAAATATGTTTTATTGCATAATCTCTTTGTTGTTGGTTGTATCTTTTACTGCTGTTCTTTGTTTTGTTGGATATATTCAATATGGTTATGGAGGACATTTATTTATCCTAACAAATGGTTCATTTCTAAAAATCATGCACATCCTATTAAAAAGTTTTCTTATTTTTATGTTGAGTCTACTAATGTATGTTCAATTTATACAGCTATTATCCTTAGTGTTAAAAGATGAGATCATCACCTGGCTTGCCGTGATCATGATATCACTGGTTTCTTGCTTTGTGATAACAGGTTGGAATCCTTTCTCATATATTCTTTCTTTTAATATTGATTTTTATTATGAAAAGACATTTATTTTATTTTTCATAAATCTGCTTATACCTTTTATAAGTTGTGTCTTTATAGAAAATATGGATTTTGAATAGGAGATTCAATATGATTAAACATCAAGTAATCGCAATCTTAAAAATGAGAATCACTAAAATATTATTACTGTTATTGATTACGTTAAATCTGATATCTTTCATCAATTTAAATAATCAGAAGACAGATTTTGAGAATGATGTAAATAACAAAGTTCAAGAAACGATTGCATTAAAACAAAAATTTAAAAGTCTTAGAATTGTATATCAATATGAATCTGATGAAAGTTGGAATAATTTCTTTTCTTATTTGGATTGGAAAATAAATCGCTTAGAAAACTTAGCTGGCCAAGATTCTATCGACGCATATTATAAATGCTTATTAGAAATATCCAGTGTCGACATTGATTGTTATGCAAACGATAGAGTTGGGGATTTTCATTTTAAAAGTATTAAGCCAAAAAAATATAATCAAAAAAAGTATGAGTTTGATAGAAATACATTAAATACTATTTTTGCCAAAGCAAACACATCGAGTTTTATACATCAACTCTATGTTAATGAAGTATCACATATGAAATTAATGTATCAAAGAGTATATGAAAACTCTTTTCTTGATGGATCCTCGTTATTAGGTTATTTGCTGAATAATCTGAAAGCAGATTCTATCCTATCTTTTTTGATGCCGGTTTTGATTGTTATATTCACTATAACTGTTTTAAACGTATATCAAGACAATAATTTACATCAACTACTCATGCTCCAATCTAGAAAAAGATATTTGTTTAGTATAGTCATATCTGTATGTATTTGTTTAGGAATCATTTATGTCCTTTCATTTCTTACGATTGGTATTGCTCTTTTACAAAATCAATCTACTAGATTAGATACAAAAATATTGGTTGATCAAGTCAATATTTTCAAGTTTAACAGTTATGTTCATGGTGCAGAAAAAATGTATTATATGGGAAACGAATATTTTGCTTCTGCTGATACGCTGTTTACTATACCTGAATGCTTAAGTTTAATGCCAATATGGAAAGTCTTATCTCTTTTAGGAATCATGAATATAATAAAAACACTGTTTTATACTTCGACTACAACATTAATATTCTTATGCACACGAAAAAAGAAGAATTTTAAAACTGTGTGTATAGCATCCTTTATTATTACTTATTGCATTTCGCAATTTGGATTGTTGTTTCCATGTGTAAATCCATTGGCAATTGTTTCTTCATTTAGCCTTATTTGCGGAGGATATGAAATAACATGGTTGTATGGAATGATAGAGCTAACTCTTTATACACTGTTGTTGTATTTGTTTATACGCAAAAGAATAAGAAAGGTTGATTTTTAAAATGATTAATATTTTTTTGTGATTTTTATTTAAAAGAGTGAATGAATTCGCTTCTATTAATAACACTGAATATAACTTTAATGTAGGAATATGCTTTAAATAAGGCATAAAAAAAAGCACCTGGCAAATACTAGGTGCATTCTTTGACAAATGGTGGACTTAGTCGGAATTGAAAAGCGATTTTGTTTAGAGTGGATTATATTGTTATTTCTGCTTTATATAAAGGTGCAATAATTCAAGAAAATGCATAAAATCCTATAGTTTTTATCTTTTTTTGGAAATTTTTTGATAAAATTTTGCAGTTAATTTAGTATGAAATGGATTGTGATTATCTGATGGATTTACATTTCAAAGAAAGTTATAAATTGAATGTATATAATTAAAAAAAGGTATCCAAGACTCCGTTGTTTAAAGACGGAGAGGGATACCAATTTGAATATATACATAAGCAGTAAACTTATGTCAATTCCCACCTATACAAAGATATTAAAAGACTATTTTAAATTTATTAATAAGGAATCCAATGGCCTTTAACCCATTTATTCAATGTTTGATTCCATAATCTTTTATACAATCTTCCGTTTATATCTTTGAATTAACAGACCAGTTTCTCTTTGTATGGAAATATCTGTAGTGACTTCAGTTTTATTTGCTAAAACAGGTGTTATTATGTTCATTGATATAATCAATACTAACATAATCATTATTTTTTTTCATAAATTATTTACTCCTCTATAATCGGAACATCTTTAAAACATTCATCGTTTGGATTTGATATTTTAACACGTATTTTGTCTAATACTAATTCATATGTTCCGTCTTTATGTTTAATAATATATCCCTTGTCTATATCTGATTGATCATACATATCCTCATTGTTTGGAGGTTCAAATGCAGACTCTAAAATAATGCTGTTAGTAAGTAATGGAAGAGTTAATACGACAATCATTAGAATTTTGCTCGTTTTTTTTCGATACATTCCATCCATTAAATAATTTATACGGTATTCTAATACATGTGCATTATCTTGAATCATAAAATGTGTAGATTGTCTCTTAAATTCATTTCTACCTTGAATGTTTTTTTGGATTTCTATAAGCGTATGCATATATTTCATTACTTCCTCTTTAGAAAATGGATTCGTTGTTTGATTGTCTACACGCATTTCCAAAAATAAATCAATTTTATCTCTTAATCTATATACTGGAATAAACCACCAATACATGATGACTAATAGATTGATAATCTGTTTAGTGCACACATCATGATTTTTAATATGCCATGTTTCATGAAGTAATACATTTTTTAAATTTTCTTGTGAAAGGTATACGTCTGGTATCAATATAGTTTTATTAAAGCCCATGACCATAGGGGAAGAAACATAGTTTGTTTTTAACACCACATAATTTTCTTCTTGATAATTATCAATAAAATCGCTTATGTGATAATGTTCTGAATGATTTTCAATACGTTTGTACATGTCTTTGGTAATTTGAATTGCGCGAATCCATTTAATCATGTTCCATATAATACCTAATGCCCAAACTAATAATAAGAATTGATATACTTGCACATTTGCATAGATCTTATATTGTAACAGTTCAATGATTGGATTCATGATCAGTGGCATTACAATAGTTTTAGTAAATTTGAATTCAAGTGGCACAAACATTCTTACTACGACAACAACAATTAACACTGTTATAAAATCTGTCCGAAATAATTTATAACTTTTCTTGTATGAAAGTAATATGTCTAACAGAAGAATCAATAAAAAACTGATGCACAAAGTAATGAAAAGAGATGATGCAGAAAATCGCATTATTTTAACTCTTTCTCTTTTTCTTGAATCAATTTTTTTAATTGTTCAATCATCTCTAAATCATTTGTGTGTTCAACAAAATAAGCTGAAATTTTTGCGCGTGTATCTTCACCAATAAATGAATTCACATATTGAGCTTCGGATATAACTGGTCTATATAATCTTGTGATTGCCTTCTTGTTCTGTCCGATTCCTGCAACCTTGATATATTTTATCTCCAATAATTTTTGTAGCGTTTGCTGAATCGTATTGATACTCAAATTTTTGGAAGCTAATTTAATATCATTTGCAGACATTGCAATATCATGCTTCCATAAAATATCCATGATCTCATTTTCTTTTTTAGTAAATTGAATGTATTTCATGTAAGTTCCTCCGTCTAAATTCATTATAGCAACTCGTATGTATTTACACAAAGACTTTCATAAATATTATCGTTTATTCATTTTAACACTTTTTATAAAAATAACGATTGTAATTTTCTAAATTGTATATTATATTTGAATTAGAGATAGCGCTATCCTTGAAAAGAACAAAATATATGAAAATAGTAATTAGTTATTTTGCTTACTTGTTACTGTACATGCATGTTATTCCAATATATACAAAAGAATCCATATTTAAAATGAAATACTAAATCAGATTATAGGAGGATGTTCTAAAGATGAGATGCGAAAATTTATCGAAAAGACTAAATAGATATACAATATTATTTTTAATAATGGATTTGATTATACTTTTAATTGATTTATTCAGTTGTCATAATCATACTAAATTTTTGTTTCTCATATTGACAATATTCACTATTAATTGTTTATTTTTCGATTTCTGTAAAAAGCACGTTGCTTATACCAAAATATCAATATTTTATATTTGGCAATTTAATTATGAAAATGCGATTTTTGGATATATAAAGTTATTGCTCTTGATTCTGATTAGTATTTGTTATTTTGCTTTTTATGATTATAGTGTTAAACCGATGATAATCTTAGCACTTATTGGTATTATGTTAATTGTGATGAAGAGAAGATTTAAATTTAGAAAGTCATGACTTCAATAAATAATTCGAGCAGTTATATTTACAAAATCGTAATTAGTTTGTTTTAGCTGATGTAATTACGATAATGAATGGAGGTGTGGTATATGACAGACGAGCAGAAAAAGATGATTGATAAATTGAATGAAGACAATCGAAAGTTAAATGATGTGAATAAAGGGATGAAAGAGTATGCTAAATACAAATTAGTTGTTGGTATTCTCGTAGTTACTATAATAATTGTCTTATTTTTTGTTCAGCATAATACCTGATTTAATGACGGGAAAAACAGTAGAAACAGGTGGAGAAGCGAATAATTTGGAGATTGTAGTATAGCGATGTAACTATTCAAGCGAGATAATATTATTTATAATAAGAAAGAGGGTGTCTTAAATGAAAAGATATGTGGATACATTTTTAGTGATCATAGGATTATTAATTATTGTTGGGACAGTAATCTGTTATTTATTCTATAATTTAAATTCAACTACAATGTATGCCATCTGTGGAATTGTTTTAGTGATAATGGTTTTATTACTATATATTAGAAACTATAAAAACAATCATTATGGTGGTAAATTCAAAAATGATTTTCCTGATGCACATTAATCCGATTATTATTGATTCTTTTGTATAATTTTAGATTTCTCAATAAAAGAGTATCACTTGTTGCGGTGATACTCTTTCGTAACTTTGGTTTAAGTAGAAAATAAGGCATAAAAAAAGCACCTGGCAAATGCTAGGTGCAATCTTTGACAAATGGTGGTCTTAGTTGGAATGGAAAAGCGATTTTGTTTAGAGTGGATTATATTGTTGCTTCTACTTTATATAAAGGTGCAATAATTCAAGAAAATGCATAAAATTCTAAGACTTTTATCTGCTTTTGAAAATTTTTTGATAAAATTTTGCAATAAAGTCAGTATGTGATTATTTTTAATAAAATCGGCCAAGAAGTGATTTATTACTAGTTTTGGCTTGTATTAAATTGTGAAAGATAAGCGATATGGTATACTTATTGTAAAAAGGAATGGGAATGAGATATGGAATTCTTAGATTTAACTGTAGAACAATTAGCAAGTGGTTATGTTGAAACAGAATTTACTTATGAATGTATATACTGTGATTTCAAGACTTTTAAAACAGAAATTTATAATTATAATGATAAGTTTTATACAGCTTTAGGAATGATGCAATTACATATTTTGATAGAACATGAATCTAGTTTAAATATGCTTTTGAATTTATCAAAGAAAGAAAATGGATTATCTGAACACCAAGTCGATTTAATTAATATGATTAATAAAGGTTACTCTGATAAACAAATTGCGAATGAACTGAAATTGAAGGAGTCAACTATACGTTACCAAAGATTTACGCTGAGAGAAAAGGAAAAACAGAGTAAAATATATCTAGCTATAATGAAAAGTTTAAAGCAAAAGTCAGATGACGCTTTTTTGAATATACACAGTAATGCCAAACAAGTTGATGAAAGATATATAGCCACAAAAGAAGATGAAGAAAAGGTTAAACAGGATTTTTTTGAGTCATTGGATCCATTAAAATTAAAATTAATACCGAGAAAAGAAAAGTATAAAATTATCGTTTTAAGATTAATTTGTCAGCAATTAGAGAAGAGTAAATATTCTGAATCAGAATTGAATGATGTCTTAATCGATATTTATGAAGATTATGCATCTTTAAGAAGAAGTTTAATTGAATATGGTTTTTTTACTAGAGATGCATTTGGTAAAACATATAATAAATGTGTATGATTAACAGAATTAAGGAATATTTTTAGATTGTATTATAAATGGTAATAACAATTGAATAGGTGTGAGCAAAATTTGAGGTCCATACAGATCGTATAGTGATTTGTATGGCTTTTTTTATTTTTAAAAAGCAAACAAAAATATTAATAGTTGTAAAATAAGCAAACAAAAAGTATAATAGTTTTATAAAAAGAGGGTGTAATTATGGAGAATGGAGTAAAACGTTTTTTTTATGATGATTTTAATTTGAGGCTTAGAGTAATACCACATAAGAAAAAAGACAAGATAGAGGTATTAAAAGAAGTGAGTGCTCAGTTTGAAGAAAACCAATTTTATAGTGAAAGAGAAGTAAATCATGTATTAGAAACAATCTATGACGACTTTCCTTTATTAAGGAGAAATCTCATTGATTTTAATTTCCTTTGTCGAGACAGAAATGGGTATGCTTATTGGAAAAACAACTATCATGAAAAATTTTGTATACCAACAGAAGAAGAGATATACAAATTTATAATTAATAACTTTGCAGAAAATACAAAAATAACTTTTAATTATGGAAATAAAAATAAATTGTTGAATTATGACTTGAATTTCTATCTAAAATCAAAATTAATAATTCTTGATAAAACGACAATATATTTGAATAAGAATAAGTTTAAATTTTCAGATTTCAACTTTTATACATCTATCTCAGAAGAAGAATTTATAATCAAAAATACAAAGACAGAAAATACAGTTAGATTTAAATTACCAATAGATAGTCTTAAAAAAATTTCAAATTTAGAGGATCCGATATTTATACATTTGTTGAACTTAGGATTCATAGTTTTAAAAGATGGTAGTGAGAAATAAGATGATGTATTTTATAGAAAAATCGTTTCCAAATTATGTAAAAAATGAGGTGAGCGAGTAGTGAGAAAATTAATGCTAAGTAATGACAAAATATATTTAATATCGAGGCTTATTAACTTGATTGGATCTAATATTTATAATATCTGTATTCCTTTATATTTATTGGAGAAATTTGGGTCATTAACGATAACTGGTATTTTTTTTACATTGGTTCAAATACCAATGATTGTAATGTTGCCCTTTATTGGAGGGCTTCTAAAAAATAAAAATTTAAAGCATATTATGTTGATATCAAATGCTATATCTATTGTGGTATTTATACTGATTTACGTGAATGGACGAAGTAATGGATCTTCTTTTTTTGCCTTTATAATCCTAACAATGATTGAAAAAATTAATGTATCAGTTTTTAATGTTTCTTCTCAAAGTTCTTTTTCTATTTTATTTGAAAAAGAAAGAATAGATAGTATAAACAGTTTAAAAAGCGTGTTCGATAATTTTGCTTCATTATTGGGCCCCACTTTAGGAACTCTAATATATGCTAAAAGCGACTTATCTGTGATTATTTGTATAAATATTATTTCTTTTATAGTTTGCTTTATTCTTTTAATGAATTTGAATTATATGCACAGATCTGAATCGGTAGAAAACGAAAGAAAAAGGAAGATGAATATATGTGCAGGATTAACTTATTTAAAGAATAATTCAAATATTATGTTTATATTTTTCACATTTATGGTATTAAATTTTTTAGTTGCTCCCACTGAAAATGTATATGCACCAGGAATTATAAAAGTCATTTTTGGGTTTTCTGATAACTTATTTGGTTTAACTAGTACAGCAGTTAGTATAGGGATAATTATAGCGGGTTTTAGTATGACTTTATTTAAAAGAAAAAGTAGTATTCTATATTCATTCTACATGCAATCGATAATTATGATTGTCACAGGGATATTTTCATTATTCTTAAGAAGTCAGCCTATGCTGTTTTATGTGATTTATATTACTCTTTGTTTACTTTCTGGATATTTTTCAACATTTATAAATGTTCCTATGATTAGTTATTTTCAAAAGAATATTGAGATAAATCAGCAAACACAGTTTTTTTCTATTATGACATTGTCCTCCAATATTGCGGTGCCCTTAGGAACTTTTATAGCTGGAATATTGTGTGATTTAATGGGTGCAGATGTAGTGTATTTAACAAGCGGGATTATCATGCTTGTGTATGTATATATAATGAGATGGAATATTAAAAATGAAGAGATTTAATATATGGGTCTGATTAAATAAGGTATAAAAAAAGCACCTGGCAAATGCTAGGTGCAATCTTTGACAAATGGTGGTCTCAGTCGGAATCAAAAAGCTATTTTGTTTATAATGGATTTTATTGTTATTTCTGCTTTATATAAAGGTGTAACAATTCAAGAAAATGTATAAAATACTATAGCTTTTATCTGCTTTTGAAAATTTTTTGAAGAAATTTTGCGATAAAATAATGATGAACAATATTATATTTTATGGTATTAGTTGATTTATAGAATTATTATTTTTGTCCATTTGATTTTATGATAAAATGGACATACTATTCTGCAATTCCTCTCTCGGTAACGGGAAGGAGGTGAGAACGTGTCAGAGTTTTTCTTCAACTTTTTAGTCTCTGTTGGAGCAAGTATGGTTGCCTACTATATTTGCAAATAGCTTGATAGAGATGACTAGACAACAAAGCATATAAGAGCAGGATGACAACCTGCTTTTTTTTTGTAAAAATGCAAATTATTTAATTGTATCAAAAAATAATTAAAAATATCATACTTAAATAAAAGTGAATAATCTTTTATAATGAAAAAAAATAAAAAGATAAATATCGAAAGTAGGTGGAATATATGATTATAAAAGTGAATGATTCAAGCCTTTGTCTACATTATTTAGATGGTTTTCGGTTCCAAGTTGGTGGAAATGAATATTGTGTATTATTAGATACAACAGACATTGATTTATATCAATATGAAATTTGGAAAAAAGATGGCAATAATTTAACTTTTGTAAATAATGTACATGTTTCGTTGGATAAATTTAGGGAGTATTATTTTGCAGATGAAAGATCAACAAATTATAAAATAATAGAGGAATTGATTATCCCAACAATAATCAAAGAGAATAGTGAAAAGAAGTATACTATAACTCAAGTAGACAAAAGTACAGATTAAAAGCAACATTAAGAAAAAGTAAATAATCAAGATGATTTCTATGTAATTTTTGAAAAAGATGATTGTCCTTCTTGTCCTAAGTTTATAGAAAAATTTAATGAATTGGCTAAAAACAAAATATTTTGTTTTTTTATACAAAAAAAATATATTTTAATAAATTAATAGACTGCAATAGTATGTCAGATTTTTATGATATTCTATCCGAATTTTCACTAAACTATGAAATGGATGGACATTTTGGCATTTGTTGGATTTGTTAGCCACCTTTTAGAGGTGAGAATATGAAAG
>OJMM01001234.1_pt1 | contig 15554 bp, 20 predicted proteins | sample 1597231 | NCBI WGS metagenome assembly OJMM01 (sample SAMEA2452128, study PRJEB22498) | human gut metagenome | reverse complement strand
ATTAGGCAAGTAAAAATGTTGAACTTTTCCTTACCATCGTTTCTCGCTGTAATTTTATCCCTTACAATATCTAATCGTTGCAATAGAACTTGTAGGTTTCTTATTTGATCTTCTTTCATATTATTGTATTGTTTCTGCAAAAATAATGCTTTTTCTTAGAAGAAGTAACCTCCTGCTTGCTTTTTGTTTTTGTATCCATGGTCTTCAAAGAGTTTGGCGGTGTCAGATTGCTTCCATTCAGCGAACACGTTGCCCTTGGCTAAACGTATGCTGTTCACTATGTCGATGATGCTTGGTATCGGGTATTCACGGTCAGTTATGCCCTCGACTTTGAAGATGTTGTTCCAGAAGGAGTTGGCAATTTCGATGTTGTATTTGATGGGAGCCGAGTTCTTCAGTTTTGCTTCCTTGGCGATGCCGATGAGTTGCTTGATGTTGAACCATTTACCTTTGAAAAGAGCTGCATAGTACGGTATTGGATAATACGTGCTGTCGGGAGTGGGAACACGGGAAATTATGGCAAACTTCTTGATTTTCTTTGACCGAGTCTGGAAGTCGGTCAATGGGGCTTGCGGATTGAGGAGTTCGATGCGCTCGATGTTTTCGGGGCTGACGGTATTGCGCCAGTTTGCATATAGGATATAAGGAATGATGCCGTTTTTGTCAGCCGGTGCAAAGCGGACGTAACACGCCTGTTTGCGCACGATGCGGACAATGCGACTGGCATCCTCATTGAGGATGATCACGCTGACGCAAAATCCGAAGTGCTTGAAGTCCTGGCACACGCCGAGGAAGTAACTTGCAAGGTCGTTGTCCAGCATAAAGTCATCCACTTGCGCTTGCACTAGTGCGGTGGCAAGCTCTGTGTCATAAACAAGTCCGCTGCCATAGCAGACTTCAGCATTGAACATCTGGCAAGTGCTCATCGTCTCGTCAGACTCGATGAGGTCAATGATGTTGTACGGCATCTGGTTGTCACCTCCCCATGGGATGTACTTCATCTTGTCGTTGATGATGATTGGTGCGATGTTGTGCTCCTCCTTGAATACTTCGGATGTCTTGGCGGTGAAGGCTGCAGAGGCGTGGGCACCAGGGATGGTGACAACGGATGTTGGTGGAATATATGAAAAATCGCTCATATCTTGCTTTTTTAGGGCAAAGATATGAGCGAATGGGAGGTGGGGAAAAGACAAGGCTAATTCTTAATTCCTTAGGAATTATATGCTTTTATGTTAAAAGGCTAATCTTTAATGCGTGAAAATCAATCGTGGTTTATACGAAAAGTTCTAAAATAACGTTATTCCATTAAACCATCAGAAAAGCGATTGGTAAGAGGAAACGCTTTTTCATAATCACTTATTTGTTATGGCACATTATTCGTACAAACAGCGTTTCATTGTTTCGTAATTGTAAATTTCAATTTCTGGAGTCCTTTTTTGTATACATTGGCCAAGATGAGAAAATACTGTAGTTTCTCGCCTGAGTTCATTTTTTTGTAATATACTCAAATTCGCTTTCCGGTATTACATCCTTAAACAACGGGCCGCCGTCCTCATTATACACCATTCTTATATCGTCTGTCAGCGGAGAAATGACGTATGAGCAATACGTCTGATATGGGATGCTATTGAATTTGACCCAGTTGTCATCGCCTTTATCCAAAACATTTTCTACGTATATCCTGCTATGTTCATAAGAAGGCTTTGTCCACCCATTGCCTTTATAGATATTTCCTTCGCCATCTATGATATAGTTGTCTTCTGTCTCGTATTTGTTGTACGGGCACAGCTCCTGATACTCAATGTCGCTTTCTGACTTTACACTATTGTCGGTTGGAGTTTCCGTCTCTTTGACGAGTTTGTCTTGAACAATTTTGACGAGCAAATATTTGTGGCTATAGCCGTCAGCTGGCGGACTGGCAAGTGTAGTCATCTTTATCCGCAATTCATACTCATGCCCTTTTACATAAGTGAAACCCTCGATACGATATAGACTAAGATGTTCCCATTCACCATTTGGATTATCAAACTTTACAAGCATACATTCCTCTGGGGTAGAGTTAAATCCGTAACTTTCACCCGTTTCAGAAGAAACATATATTGTTATCTCCTTGACGGAATCTTTTTTCTCGTCATCATCGCTGCTGCAACTTGAAACAGCAAAAACTGCAAGTAGCAGGAATAAAAGGTTTAAAGTCTTTTTTATTTTACGTTTAATTGTACTACTTAGAATAAACGGTAGATTTTGAATATATTTCATGAATTATTGCATTTTTTCATTTCTTGTCACATTTCAAAATCTGTGGAATCTATCTTCAAGCACTTTCATATCCTCAATGAGTTCAATGAAAGAAGGTTTCTCTCCGAAAATCATGGAAGAGCACATACTTTTATAGTCAGCCTCCCATGCGCTGCGTATATCCTCACGAGGAACGAGAACGATGCGACGACGGATGTCTGGGGTGTAGTCCATACCACTAATGCTTGTGAATATCTCGCGATGATGACGAATGGACTCCCACAGTTCATCATCCTTTATGGCAGCCAAAGCAAAGTCTTTGTCCATCATACGAGAGAGGTCATAAAGATGTCTTGACTTGCGGTCGGCAATGACACCACGTCCCTCTACGGAAAACAACTCGTGCAAGAGGAATACCTTTTCAAGGAAAGTCTTGCTTGCAAGAGCTGTTGCCACCTTGCTATCGACAATTGTTGTCTGTATGGTAGGAAACACGCCCTCGACCATACTGTTGATATGTGTTTGCTCGTTTGGCTCCAGCAAAGACCTTGCTCCAATCTCCAACATCACTATTGGCGAAAGGTATTCAGACGGCTCAGCCCAAGCACTCTTATACCTCACGAAAATCTTTCTCGGTTCTGGATATGTGCTATCGCCCTCACCGTCTGGCTCAGACTCGATTTTGCAAAAGTCCTGCAAACCATATTTCTCGACAGCCTCCTGCAATGCCTGGCAAAACGTGTCTTTGACAAATAGCGAAGAAGCCTTGCGCAGTTTCTTTATCTGCTTCTTCGTCAAGTCGCCCTCGAACCCAAACAAAGAGCGGTCGACAGCCAAATCAATGTCTTCAGAGAAACGCTCAATAAGATGCCAGACCTTGCTCAAAGATGTGCCACCTTTGAAGATGAGTTTATCAGCAAAAGGCAAGTCGAAAACGATTTGCAGAATATTAGAAACCCACAAGTCCTTCTCTATAGCCTGTGGAGGCAACCCGCATCGTGCAGATGCTTATTGAAGCACACGTCGTTGGTCGTCAAACGAAAGTTCAAAGAATTTATTCATAAGCGTTTTGTACAATTTTTCTAATCCATACAGGCATCAGTTTCAAGTCGACAAGCACATCTTCTTTCTTCTCCTGTCTCAATAAGTGGTAAATATGATCCGTCTGTTTAGTAGTAACATTGACGTTCTTTATCGACTTTAGAGCAGAATTAACCAACATGGCAAGTCGGTTCGTAAAAGCCAAGTTGCGTGGAGCCGTATTCTTAAATGTGATAGATCTATTCCCTGACACTGATATTCTGCGCGACTTTCCATTTGTGAGGAAAACACTATTCAACGGAACCTGTGTAGAAAGTCCAAGAACATTCAGCGCATAGTCGCCAGTGGGGACAATTTTGGAATGAGAGCGTTCAGCCAAGGCTTCAGCAATTTGGATGTCAGTAGGATAAATCACCCCTAATCCCAAAGTTTCGTCAATTTCGGGATAACAGTAAATTCCCTGTGCCACACGAATAATTACCCCGCTTTTTGTAAGCCTAAGCAAAGTCTGTCGGATAGCATCAGAAGAGCCAAAATCAAGGAAGTCATCGGCAAAGAAAATCTTTCCCCTACCAAATCCCTTTATCCTGTTTTCAATTTTATGAGCTATACTTTCCATGTCTAACCTTAATTTTGTCACAAAAATAGCAACTTTTTGTGACAAAACAAAGAAAAGGCTTAGAAAAGTAGCAATGTTTAACTAAAAAATGCCCGATACATATTCTATAAAACCACAAATATACAATATCAGCCATGCAAACACAAATGTTGATTTTGTTACAAAAAAAGATACTTCTTGTGACACACTACATATACACCTCCATCCCATTCACCCCAAATATACACACATCACGAAGCTGCCGGATTTCGTTGGAGTCCAGCAGCTTCATTCGTCTTGTGCCTTTTGATAAGGCGGGCTACGTCTCAGCATAACATTCAAGCGTTGCTTGATGTCCTGCCTTCAACTTGCACCGTCTTTGTAGAAGTCATATTTGAGGGAGATGCAGCGGTGCCAGGACTGGATTTCACCGTTGCGAGTCCATAGACGGATATCGATGGGGTCGGGACTGGATAGGATTTTGCGGAGGGTGGTGATGTGGATTGATTGCATAACGATGGGCGTTGTTCTTTGTGTCCACCTTATCATCCTCGATGCGCACCATGTGCGGAATGGGTTCACCCTCGTAGAGAGCCAGGCACTCGGTGTAGCCCTGCAGCGAGGTGTTTGGCAAGTAGAACGACCAAAGCACCTGAAACGCGTTTTATCAATGTGTAGTTGTAAGCTATAGGGACATTACTCACTGTTGCAAAAAATGCTGAATATAGCCCCAAAACTGTGTTCTTTGATGAGTAATAGTGGGAATATTGAGGGCAAAATAAATACTTTTTCTTAAAATGGGCGTTTATCTTGAAGGAAAATGCTACCTTTGCATTGCAAATGCTTCATGTTCAGCAGACAACAGGAATGTTGGCTCTTGAATCAGAGTTCACTATTTGTGATAGCTATAAAAGAACTCTTTGGTCGGCAGCGTGAAGCAGTAAGGCATTTATCTTGAATTTCAACAAACTATTGATATAAAGGAAAAATGAAAAAACACGGCGTTATGTTATTCACATTCGTCATTCTATTTTTGACCTTAGGCTGTGATTTGGCTTATGGCCAGGGAGAAGAGGGGAATGAGAAAGAAGAGGTTACGGTGACATTGAACTTTACAAATGAAGGAGCATTTGGATTGAAAAATAATACTAGCCAAAGTGCACTAACCAATATTACTTTTAAAGTTCAAGATTTATCCGTCTCATTATATGGTATGACATGTCATTTCGAAGGAACAAACACTTATCTCAGATTAGATGGTAACAATAATAATAATCCTGGACAGATAAGTATTTCTGTACCTAACCCAGCCGTGATAAAATCAGCCACATTGGGTACAAACAGATATAAAATCACCAATCTCCATGCTAAATATACTTATAATGGAAAAGAAAAAGATGAGGAAATTTCTGTAAAAGCCAATAAAACAGCTACCGTTTCTTCGATAAACAGCAATAATGTTTCATTTATAGAGAAAGGGAGCAACCAATCTTTTATCACCTCCATCACCCTCACCATCACCCGCCCCAAGCTTGACGCTACGCTTGACGAGAAAGCCTTCGATGCAGAGAGTACAATAAAGGGAATCGTCGGCGAGAACAAGACGTTGGCTCTGAATCGCACATTCAACCCTTCTCAGTTGTATACAATGTGTCTGCCCTTCGACCTGAGCAAGGAGATGATAACTGGGATTTTCGGCAACGAAACGAAGGTGTATTTGTATGACGGATACCAGAACGGAGAACTGTCGTTCTCTACTGTGAAAGAGGGCGTGTTGAATGCCGGCATGCCGTTTCTGATGCGGCCCGAATATTATGTGGAGCAGCCAACGTTTGCGGACGTCACAGTTAGGAGCACCACCGCACAGACTGTAGGTGACGGCGAATGGGATCTCTGCGGCACTTTTGGATCACTCGAGTTGGCGGCCGACGGCACGCAACTGTTTCTGATAGCAGACGGTACGCTGGCTAAGCCGAAGGCTGGTTCGCAGAAGATGAGAGGCTTCAGATGTTATCTGAAAAAGGCTACCGGAACGGCGAATGCGAGCGCTCAGCTGCCCTCTGTGACCATCGACGGGGAGACGAACGCCATAAAGACCGCTGAGTATGCGGCACCAACAAGTGCTACAACCGCCTACTCGCTGTCGGGAATGAAACTGAATGCAGGCTGCAAGACTGCAAACGGTGGGATAATGATAATAGACGGAAAGAAATTCATCACAACGAACAGATAAAATAACGCAGAAGGAGAAAGAAATATGAGTCGCAGAATTTACGTAAAACCAGATATGAAGGTAATACCATTGGAGGGAGAAGGCTTGACACCGCTCTCGGCGAACATAAGAATAAAGGTGCCCGATGTGATATCGGAACAGGGGGTGGATGCCGACGAAGCCTGTGCAAAAGACTTCGGCAGCAACATCTGGGAGACGGAATAAGAAACCTGCCCCCGATCAGAACATTTTTGGTGTCAAGCCTCCATGTCGCAAGAGTCCTGCCGCCAATTCAGTCAGTATATGGTTTAATCCCTAAACGCCTATCAGGCAGTTTGGGGATTAAGTCATTTATATAGGTGATTAACTGATATTCCCAAAATATCTTGTGATGGGCAAAAGAAATAAATGAGGAAGACTATGCATCCCTTTATTGTTTCATTCAATATCAAATCCCATGTCTCGCACAAGTTGCTTGACAACATTGACTTTGACGGTTGAAGCATCCTCTTTATCATAGAGAAGAAGGAAAACCACATGACCGTTTTCCACATCTGTAAAGACATTGAAAGTAATGACCCTTGCTCCACCAGATTTACCTTTGCCTTTAGCTTTGATAGCCATACGGATTTTGCGTATGTTTTTGTAATCTCATCGCCTTGCAAAGGATTGTTCTTAATGCTTTCAAGAAACTCCTTGTAGTCTTTTTTAAAACTTGGATATTTTTTAGCGAGCCGTTTTGCTTCTTTTGCGAAGTCGTCAGAAACCGATACTGTAATATTACAACTCATCGAGCAAACTATCAGCAGATTGAAGTTTACGTTTTCCGGCAATGGCTTCCTTTACCTCCGTCAAAGCGTTTCTGAGTTCTTTCATCAAGTCGCGCGGTGCGTCAATGGTATTACTTCCGCATCGGGGAATTTCATAGATACCAACATTCTCTTTGTCACAAATTTTAAAAGCTTCTTCCACGAGACGGTTGTAGATTTCGCACTCTTCAGGTGTGAAAGCATTAGTTCCATCTGCTGACATGTAATCCTCAAACATATCATCAGGATTGAAATTCACATTGCGTTCATCGACGATGTAACGGAAGAACTTTATTACATCATCAACATTGTTGATATGTGAATCTTTATTATACTGCATAACTTTAGTTTTTGGGTTATATCAGAAAGGTAATCTATCCCAATACCAAAGAAAAGCGTAGACCAAGAGCATCGGCAATACGCAAGAACGTAGAGAGTTGCATATCCGTCTGTCCCTTTTCAAGTGCCGAGATATATTCACGTTTCTTACCGATTTTTTCAGCCAACACTTTTTGTGTTATATTTTGGCGCTTGCGTTCATCCTTAAGAAGTTCAGCATAGTACCAAGCTTTAGCCTTAGCTTCAAACTCCTTACGCTCGGGACTATTTTCGTCACCATATCTTTCTTGCAGATGGTCGTCAAATGTTTTGAGACCAGCAAGTTTGTTTTTGTCAAGTTTCAACATATTCAATCCTCCAAATAACGTTTAACAATGTTTTGGGCTTTTTTTATTTCAGCCTTGTACTGTTTTGTATCTTTCTTCAAGAACGAGTTCAGAAGAAGTACATTTTTGCTTTGTATGAAATTGTCGTGGTCAACAGCGAGCAGGATAGTTCTGTATTCGTTGGAACTGATGGAAATTCGGAGTTCGTAGAAGTCCGTATTCTCTAAGCTCTTTACTATTTTTGAACTGACGACATATTGTGATTTTACAATCTGTAAAGCATAGTCATATTTCTTCTTTAATTGTTCGTTCATACTTGCGTAGTATTCTTCGAACTCGTCCGAGTAGATAATGTGCCTTATCAATTTCTCTTCCATGCTGCAAAGTTAATCAATTTGTTACATACTACCAAATAAAAGTAATACATTTATTACATATACATCTCAATTCCATTTACCTCAAATATACACACGTCTCGGAGCTGCCGGATCTTGTTGGAGTCCAGTGGCTACATTCGTCTTATGTATTTTTAAATAAGGTAGGCTGAATAGTTACAGCATCAAAAGCCTCTACAAATTTTTCATAATCTCCCATAAGCCTAAAGTTTGTATTGTGAAAGTCAATATTAATCTGTCGAAGACAAATCAAGCAAGAAATCATAGATGCTGATAATCTGAATTCCATCATCATCGCTCCACGATTTTGTATGCTCACCAACGATAAGGAGTTTACGGAAAGAATCACTCACTAAGCGCAAGGAACGTTTCTCCTGCTCCATTTTGTCGGCATCAGGCATTCTCCAAGCCGATTGTATGTAAATGCGTTGGCTACCTTTATTGCAGACGAAATCAACTTCAAGTGTGACACGGATATTTTGTCCCTTATCGTTTCTAACCCTTTGAGCAACGTTGCCAACATCAACAAGCCAACCACGCATACGCATTTCATTATAGATGACATTCTCCATGATGTGGGTAGGCTCTGTTTGTCGGAAAGAAATGATAGAGTTGCGCAAACCGATATCTTGATAATAGTATTTTGATAGCGAGCCGATGTACTTGCGTCCTTTAATGTCATATCGCTCAGACTTCTCAATAAGGAAAGCATCTTGCATATATCCAAGATATACGGAAACCGTCTTGTCCGTGATATTCTGAACGTTGCTTACAGACTTGAAAGTGTTGGCAATATTAAGAGCATTGACAGGTGCGCCTATGCTTGAAGCCACAGTCTTTGAAAGCTCTTCAAATTCAGGTTTTAACCCAAATCGGTCGTTAGGGCTTGCTTGGATTTTGATTTTTAGAAGAGTGGATTTTGGTTGGCTTTTAATGAGTAATAGCAAGCTATTGCGAATTAAAAACGGACAAAAGACGCCTTATAAAAAGCAAAAGACTGCAAGCAGTTATAAAATATCACATTTAACGGCCTAATGACCGTTTTGGGTTTAAGGTAATGTCATTACGCTCATATATGTCACGGAGATACACGGTACGGTATAGCCTACGCAAGAAATCGGATTTCTTGTCATCGCCAATTTGAGTTAAGAGTTGTGGAAGTCCACCAAACATAATGTATTCAGACCACGCATCTTCCTTTGAACCAAGAAAAACAGACATAAATTCCTTGAATGACAAAGGCCAAACATGAATTTCATCACCACGCCCACGGAACTCGGTCACCACATCAGATGAAAGGAAGCGTGAATTAGAGCCTGTAACATAAACATCAGTGCCTTCAGTTACCGAGAGTGTGGAAAGAACCTCAACAAAGTCATTCACTTCCTGTACCTCGTCAATAATGATGTAGTATGTTTCATCGTCTTTCATTTCCTTTTCTACCCAATCAAGTAAATAGTCAGGGTCTTTGAATGGCTTGTTCTTTCGACTCTCCATATCAATAATTATGATATGGTCTTCCTTAATACCATCATCCAACAGGTGCTGTCGGAAAAGCTTCTTTAGCAAGAAAGACTTTCCAGAACGTCTTAATCCTGTTATAATTTTAATCAATCCGTTGCCTTTAGAACGAATCAATTGGTCGATATAAATGCTTCTGTTAACTATCATCCATTCCGAAAAAGTGGTACATGTTCCACTTTTTCGGAACAAAGGTAATACTTTTCTTTTAAAAGTAAGACTGTTTCTTTAGGAATTTGACAATTCTAGCCAAATTCGCTACTCTACATATACACCTCAATTCCATTCACCTCAAATATACACACATCTCGAAGCTGCCGGATTTCGTTGGAGTCCAGCAGTTTCATTTCCAAATGGTATTGATTGCCTATGTAAGCGAAGTCACGTCCGAAAGTCATAAATGGCGCAGGAAAAGGAAAAGAGGGGGTTAGGTGGAGGTTACATAATTACTTTCAATTTGGAAGGAATCAGAAAATTGTTTACCTTTGTAAGAAATAAAATCAGATAAGATGGGAACAGAATTAATACCACAGGACGGCGACACAATAATTTGCCTAAAAGTAGGCAAAATAGATAGGGAAGATTTGTATGAGATGACACGCAAGTATTGGAAAATGAGTTTGCAAAGGGCATCAAAAGCAAATCATGTCCTTGCCGTTGTGGATGGTATCGTAAAAGAAGACTACATCCCTCAAGATTGGAAATATACAGACAATCCAAAGTATGAGGGACGTATTGAATTTGTAGGGAATAAATGTTTGAATTCTCCTTACGTATGGAAAAGCGTGGCTTCTTTTTATGGAAAGAGCCAGAATCCGGTGAAGTATATTAATATGTAAGAGTCTAATAGAAAAGGCGAATATATGAACAAAACATTACTTTTTAAAATTTAATATATGTTTTAACAATTTATCATTAGGAATATCCTTATGTATAAATCCAGTATATTCTTTTCCACTTACTATTTGCGGATAATAGATGTAGTCTTCCATCTCAGGCTCCCATTTTAAAATCTGTTTTGTGATATCATCATACATATGTTGATTTATTTCATCGTAAAAATCAACAGTATATGGTAATACAAAGAAAATGGTATTGTCATTTACTTTCAAGCTACTTAAAGAAAAAGGCTCTGATGTAACAGGATTTGCTGCAACTAGAAAACGTGGTGGTTTTTTATTCACTCCATCAATCATACCGACAATGTAATATTGTCTAGATTTTAATTCATTCTTGTGAATGTCTGTTTCCTCTTTCGTGTCAATATTCTTATTAAAAACAGATACTAAATCTTTAGATTTATGTGCTTTTATGTTTCTATTATTAAATGAGAAATCCACATTTTCAAAATTATCAAAATCTATAAGCAAAGGTTTTTTGTTTAGTTTGTCATTAAAATAATGCAAAAAGTTTTTTTCAGAGTATTGGAATAAAAAATACTCTGTGTCATTATTGATAGTAAGGTTTGATATGCAGTGTCTATTACCAAAGTCGTCTTCAAAATATTGTAAATCTGTTTTAAATCTAATAGGATTAGCTAAAACTACAATGATGTCGCCATAATCAGACTCCTTTAATCTTTCATAATCCATTATTAAATATCTTCTTTCCATAGTTCTATTATTTTTTGCAAAAATAAACTTTTTATCGTATTCCTCCAACAGGAATCGGATAAAATCGTGTTGTGGAAACTTCTCGTAGCCGATGTAGAGCGTGTCGAAGGCATCGGTTTCGTCGGTACGGTGTTCGAGAAGATCTTCTTCGGGTTATGGCTGCTTTTCCAAACTTTTGTTCTTGCGGAAACTGTTGCAACCCCGCTCCACTCCTGCGGATTGGGTGGCGAGGATAAGGTCATTGTTGTTCTGGCGGTTGAAGTACGGCATAAGGCGTTGCTTCCTGGCAAAACCCTGGTTGATGAGAAGGTATTATATATAGTCCATGCCAATGCTTAGATGCAGCATTGGACCGATACCCGAGTCCGTGCGACAGTCGAGCGAGCTGTTAAGCGTAGAGAGCTCTTCCATCGCCCTGTCTTGGGAGAGGAGGGAGAAGAAAAAGAGGAGTTGGCGGTCAGATAGAGACAGCCAGTCCTTGGGTAGGGATAAATTGAGACCATTTTTCATGTGACAAAAATGTTTATTTGAAAAAGTTTAGGAAAAAATATAAATAGTATTATATTTGCAAAATATAAAAATAAAAGCTATGGACGAAATTAGATTTGAAATACGAGAATGTGATTATAGAAACGAACACTATAAGGTTCGCTCTGATGGTGCTGTCTGGCGTTGCAAAAAAGATGGCAGGAAAAACCGCCGTTTTGATGAATTTTGGACAAGGGGTGATTGGGATGATTTTTATGGCTATCGGATTTGTGGTATTCAGACATATAGAATAATAGCAAAGGCATTTTGGGGAATAGATGATAGATTTGCTATAATCAATTTCAAGGACGATGATAAGAGAAACCTTTCTGTAGATAATTTATATATAAAAGAGAAAGATGCACAGGACATAGGTTATAATTCAATTGAAGAGGCTTTTGGTTGTGATTTGAAACCTTCAGATCCTTTGTTCTTAGACGAAAATCCAGTTAAAAAGCCAATAGAAAATCCAGATTTAAAGTCTATTTTAAAAGAACATAATACGCCAAAGATAACAGATTCCTTGACAAAAAATGCCAAGCAGGTCAATTGGTTTAGTCCAACAAAGTTTCCATTATGTGAAGGTGTTTCTACTATTGAAGAGTATTATTCCAATATAAATATTGGTGATATATTCAGTAAAAACAAGTTGGGTGAAGGTGAAGTTGTGAAGAAAGCTTGGATAAAGGAAGGATCCTCTTTTTATGTAATTGTCTATAACGAAAATTTTGATATGAACAAATGGCTTCCAACACCAATTGTTATGGAGAATGGATATTTTTTACACGGAAATTACGGTTCGTATCGAACAATGGTGTTAGCAGATAAAATAATGAGGAAAAATTTGAAAAAAGAAAATATTGAATTTACAGAGTTAGAAGAAGCCAGTTTGTAAGATATGACAGAAGACATTTCAATCTTCTGTCATACCGTTTTATAAGAATTATCCTCCTATTTGCTTTTTATTTTTATATCCATGGTTATCAAAGAGTCTGGCGGTGTCAGATTGTTTCCAGTTTTGGAAAAGGTCTTTGGTTGTGTGGTTGTGGAAAGGAGAAAACCTATTTCTCCCGAAAAGCGAGCAGGACATCTAATTGCCACGCTCGCCGTCGAGATTGCAGGAAGCAAAGGTTGGGCTTCAGCCCAAGGAAGGGAAGCAGAAGGTGGTTTCAGTAGAGGAAAGGCGTTAGAAACAGAGCGCGAGACGAGGGCGGAGAGAAGGGGTGGAAGTTGAGTGGTGCTTTACCGCTGAAAAAGAAAAGCCCTTGTCCTGCGTTGGGTGAGACAAAGGCGTATAGAAAATAGTGATTTGGTGGAGTTCTGTTTCATAGAACGTAAATATGCAACTAATGTAAACACTACTCCAGAGGCTATCTTATTAGGAAACATCATAAAATAACATGAATGAATCATTATTCAGTCCGCCAATAAATCATTATGCTGAGAGTATTAATCCGTGAATACAGAAGCCATAGCTTCACTATCACCGTCAAATACGTCTGTTAGCAAATTAACATCATTATAATTCCAACCAGAAGAATAATTGTTTCCTTCATAGTCATTATCATATTCTGATTCACAATTTTCATTATTAAAATCATAGTCTCTCCAATGTGGAGATACTTCATTATTCATATTGTTCTCTTCATTTTGAATATTAAAAATATTAATAATATCTTCATTTTTTGAATGCCACTCTAAAGTGTATGGTTTATATTCATTTAAGATATCTAAAACTTGGGAACTTATTTTATCTTCAAACGTATATGAGCTTCGTGAAAAGATTTCTTTTATTTCATTTAAAGTCTTGTTCGTGAATAGACGTCCTATTACCTTACTCTTTTTTTCTGACGTTTTAATTAAATCACAGTCGTATTTTTTATTACAATTTAAAATAAGTCCGAAAGAATATGTGTGTTGTGTTTTGGTAATGGCTAAATACCTAAAAGGAATAAGCAATTTAGTTCCCTTAATAGCTCCCCAATACCCATCAGTACAATGTAGCCACATAATTAAATCATCAGTAAAAAAATCTTCATTAAAGTTTTTTTTAGAGATATGTTTCTGTTTTATTATCAAACGGAAAGAATGGTCTTCCTTATTATAGATTTTCAAAATGATAGGTGTTGGTGTTTTGCTTATTTTTATAAAATCACCATGAAAAGTCCCACCTATATCATATAAACCTATACACTTTTCTTCTGAATTAAAAGCATATAAAAACTTATGCCTTTTTATAATACGACAATATTTAATGGGGACAATTATATTGTCATCCATGTCAACAGCTCCTGATTCTCCACAGTAATTAATGACTATGGCTATACTGTCTCTACAAAGAATGATTCTCCCATACTTATAATTGTATGAATTCAAAAAATCTCTTTGCTTATTTGTAAGATATTTTTTAGCATATCTTTTTGCCATATTTTTATTTTTTGGCAAATATATGAAATATATTAGAAAATGGTATTTTTTTTGTGAATTATCTTACTCCACCAATCGCAATTGGGTATAAATCATGCTGTGGGAACTTCTCGCAGTCGATGTAGAGCGTATCGAAGGCATCGGTGCCGTCGGTACAGTGTTCGAGAAGGTTTTCTTCGGATTCAGGTTGCTTCTCCATGGACTTGTTCTTGCGGAAGCCATTGCGTTCACGCTCTGTTCTTTATTTCCCCTAGCATAAAGTCGATGAATGGTCCGGAGTCGGCAGCATTGCTGTTGGCAGTAATTGCATCGTAGTATTGCTGCTGGTTGGCATACACCATGTTTTCCACCGACCTGCTTCACTGCTTCACCATAAAGACCGTTTTTGTATGTAAAATGGGCACGATGCTTGCCCAACCGGGGCACGATGCTTGCCCATCAAGGGCAACGTGCTTGCCCCAGTTGGGCAGAATCTGTGTCAGACGTCTGCCCAATAAGTTAACCCAAAACGGTCATTAGGACGTTTACTTTATTTTTCATGACTGCTTGCTGCCTTTTGCCTTTTATAAGGCGTCTTTTGCTTGTTTTTAATTTGCAATAGCTCGCTATTACTCATTAAAAGACAAACAAAATACACTCTTCTAAAAGAGCAAAATACAAGTAAGCCCTAATGGCCGATTTGGGTTAATGTCGTAATATCCATATTCCTGTTTCCAAGATTCTGCCGACACATGTAATTTCTCGATGCAGATAATTCCAGACAGTTTCAGACCATCCTGGCGGTTTCAAACCATCCTGACGGTTGAAAATCATCCAGACAGTTTCAAACCATCCAGACGGTTGAAAATCATCCTGACAGTTTCAAACCATCCAGACAATTGAAAACAACTGTCAGGTAGCTAACTGCCTGTATGCCAATGCGCTATGAAGAAAACCTGATGATCTGACAGTTTTCGCGTGATTTCAGATGATATGGCAAAATCTTTACATTTGCCGAGGTTCTGCCTGAAACGATGCCCTGTGCCCCGTGTTTGTCAGTTCAGCTTCGTCATGTGGTAGCCGAGGCGTTTCAGTTCAATCGACATGCCCATGAGATACATCTGGTGGAGGGCAGACACATAACCCTGGAAAGCCTCGGGAGTGCCGGGTTCGAGGTGCTGGTGGTAGAGCAGGTTGTATGTGCGTGAGGCACATTCGCCCACGGTCTTTGTCATCATGGCGTGGTCCTCCTCGGCGAGCAGCAGCACTTTCTCGCAGATGTAGTCGTCCATGTGGTCAAAGTCGCGCTGGTCTCTCAGATATTTATACAGGTCGCCAACTTTGCTGTAGAGTTCCCAGTCGGTGTCCCAATATTTCGCTATCGCCATTCCGATGAACATCATCCATCCGAGCGACACGGTGGGGTAGGCGTTGAACTCCCTCATCCCGTCGGGCAGATAGCTCTCGCCGATCTTCTGCCACAGTTCCTCGATGTCGGGAGCCTCAGGCAGACGCTCGTCCACTTTTC
>OJMM01001187.1_pt1 | contig 15892 bp, 18 predicted proteins | sample 1597231 | NCBI WGS metagenome assembly OJMM01 (sample SAMEA2452128, study PRJEB22498) | human gut metagenome | reverse complement strand
TAGTGTTATTTAGTGTTGATAAATCCACAAAAATAGGACTAAATAAAACGAAATGGACTAGATAATACCGAATGTTAAAATGGAATTTGTGACTTTCATTCGTACCAATTCGTCCCCAACAATAATTGCACAATTAACTTAATATTATTATATTGATATAATATAAATAACAAATGAGAGTGTGATTATTATGAGAAAGAAAAAAATTATACTACCGATTTATAATAATGAAATAAAAATAGTATTAAATGCTTTAAATGAATTTAGAAATAAAATATTAGAACAGGGCAGATACATAGAACCTGTTGATGAACTTATATTAAAATTAAATAAATATATTTGAACTGATTAGAACTAGTCAGTTCTTTTTTGTACTCACACATAGCCACTCTATTTAATTGTAGTGTGGCTAAATTAAAAAGAAATGAGGAGAATATATGTAAGAAAGTAGGTGCAAGGTAATTGCTATTACAAACCAAAAAAGGTGGAGTTGGTAAAGCAACAACAACTTTTAATCTGGGAGTAGCATTAGCAAAGCAAGGTAAAAAAGTTTTAATTGTAGATGTTGATCCACAAAGTAACCTACAACTTATGCAGGTTGGTATAATAATGATGAAAAAATTAAAATAAAAGAAAATATATTACACCACAAAGAAAATATAGATTTAATTCCATCTAGTTTAAATCTATCAGCATTAGAAAATGCACTAGCCTATGCAATGAGTAGAGAATATACTTTAAGGAATTTTTTATCTGTTGTTAAAAACGATTATGACTATATTTTATTAGATTGTCAGCTTAGTTTAGGTGTGTTAACTATAAATGCTCTTGTAAGTGCAGATAGTATTCTAATTCCAGTACAAAGCGAATACTTCGCTTTAAGGGGAATGACCGATTTATTTAAAATAATAAATAAGGTAAGAAGATAAATAAATTTGACACTAAAAATAGATGGAGCATCTATGACATTGTAGGAGTGTTTGTTAAGAAAAGTGATAATGACATGCAACAATATAAAACTATGTTTAATAGACTAATTACTGAAATTGATACTAAAGAACTAGAGTTATCAAAGTTAACAATGACAGAAATAGAAGAACTAGTTAAAAAACGAGCAAGGAAAAGTTCAAGATAAGCTTACTTAAAAATAAAGTGTAAATACCATAAATTTAAATGTTATATGGAAGAGTTTTCTTCATATAATAAAAAAGGAACATTTTCGCTGTTAAGTGTCACCTGTTGTAGTTTTTTAAAAGCACCGTCTATGGTGAAATCAGGTGCTTTTTAATTTTTATTTAATTATACCTTTTCGTTTATTTTGAATTGCAAAAGAAAGATAAACTTCTTGCTTTTTAACCATTTTAATATATAATTAAGTTACTACTCTTGTGGCGGAATTGGTAGACGCGCATGACTCAAAATAGTGTATAGAAATATGCTAGGGTTCGAGTCCCTAGAGGAGCACCAAAATTAATAAAAAGCCAATAATAAATATAATCTACTTTCCTGTAAAAGAAAGCAGATTTTTTGTTAATTACATTGATTTTGAAATACTATTATTTTCTAAAGAAAAACCGAGACTTTCCAGATATTTTGTATATTTATCGACATCTTCTATTTCCAAACAGTCAAGGTCAATTATAACTATCTCACCTGCTTTTCTAACCTTCAAATTATTATTGTTATCAATTGAAGTAGCTATACTATTTCCTACATCAAAACTAATATCTTTATAATGCACTTTATTATCTTTAGTTAAAAAACCAAGATTATTAGGATGCAAGTCAGTAGCTTTTAGACCAATATTATGTAAATATTCGGAAATTTTTTTAACTATTTCACTATTCACTTCATCACACATAATAACCTTTTGCGTAACTTCAACATGTATAGGGTATCCATCAAATTCAAAATCACGATTTATAATTGGTTGTAATAAGTATTCACAATATGGTATAGTTGTTTGTCTTCTAGGTTTGCCTATTTTTATAATTTTGTCTCCTATACCATAAACTATTGAAGTTGTACCCTTTCCAATATAATTTAATTCGGAACTAAGGCCATTATTTTTACAATAATTAGTTAAATCTTTAATTAATAGTTTAAAGAACTCATTAAATTCTTGTTTCTGTTTTAAAGAAAAAAACAAATCTTCATATTCAAAAGTAGACGTTTTATCTTTATACCTTTGAATAAATTTATTTCTATCTTCTAACTTAAAATCTAAATTCCCTAACATATTTTGTTTTATGTTTTCAACATATCCATCTTTTACATAAAAACCATTAAATATATTTTCATTTACATATTTATTAAAATAGATTGATTCTTTTGAATTATCTATGGTGATATCTTTAATCATTGTATCTTTTCCAAAAAATGGAATACTTAACATTTCTTCTTCATTCTCAACTAAAATATAAGAAAATCCAACAATATCAATTAATTTATATTTTTTTGTTGTTTCATAACCATAACTAGAAAAAAAAGTTAATGTAATTAGACAATTAGTTTTCATTTTTAACCTAGTATAAACTTCTATTAAATCACTCATTAGTCTCACCATCCTAATAAAACATTACTATATTTAACACAAAGTGTCAATATCATTTAAGTAAAAAAATCAAGTAATTAAAGTTCAAAATTAAAAAAATGATATTTGTAGAAAAAGGTCCTAAAACACCTAATAGTTTTAGAACTTTAAGAGTTCTAGATATTATATGGAAAGAATTAGACAAAAGAAAACAATTTACCAGACATTAGATTTCACGATTTAAGATTAACTTATTCAACACTATTATTAAAGAACAATTTTAACTCAAAGGCTATTTCAAAACTTATGGGACAAGCTACTGGAATAATATCAGTAGATATGTATAAGAGATAACAATGAAATAATTTCAATTTAAATAAGGAATATACTTGTTCCTTATTTTATTTTGTGTCCTTTTATGTTATGATATAGTCGTTGATATTATTGAGTATTATATAGTTTGTAAAATAAGCATTGTGACTTTAATTTGTATGATTACAAAAGGCATATTATAAGAATAAGAGTGCATGAAAGAATTTAAAATGCACGAAATTTAAGGTTGAGAGCAATTGTTTTAAAAAGTGAAAAAAGTCACAAACTATATTAAGGAAGGGAGAAGATTTTTATGTTTGAATTAGTTAGTAATTATAAACCAAGTGGAGATCAACCTGAAGCAATAAAAGAGCTTGTCGAAGGAATTAAAAATAATAAGAAACAACAAGTTTTACTTGGAGCAACAGGAACAGGGAAAACTTTTACAATAGCAAATGTTATAAAAGAAGTTAATAAACCTACTTTAGTACTTGCACATAATAAGACTTTAGCAGGGCAACTTTATGCGGAATTAAAAGAACTTTTTCCTAATAATAGGGTAGAATTTTTTATTTCATATTATGATTATTATCAACCTGAAGCTTACGTTCCTCAAAGTGATACATATATAGATAAAACCAGTTCAATAAATGATGAAATAGATGAACTTAGACATTCTGCAACAAATGCATTAATATCAAGAAAAGATGTTATCGTTGTGGCCAGTGTTTCTTGTATATATGGTATTGGAGAAAAAGAAGAATATGAAAAAAATATGCTTACTTTAAATGTAGGAGATGGAATAGATAGAAATTATGTTTTAAAAAAATTAGTTGATATGCTTTATGAAAGAAATGATATTGATTTTAAAAGAGGTTCGTTTAGGGTTCATGGAGATGTTGTTGAAATAATACCAACATCAGTTCATGATAAAGGAATAAGAATTGAGTTTTTTGGTGATGAAATAGATAAAATTAGTGAATTTGATGTAGTAACTGGTCGTGTTTTTGTTAATAAAAAAACAATATCTATTTTCCCTGCAAGCTTTTTTGTAACTAGTGAAGAAACATTAAAGAAAGCTGTTTCTAGTATAAAGGAAGAATTAAAAGAAAGATTAGAAGAATTAAATAATGAAAATAAACTAGTTGAAGCTCAAAGACTCGAGCAAAGAACTAATTATGATATAGAAATGATGTTAGAAACAGGTTTTTGTACGGGAATAGAAAATTACTCAAGGCATCTTGGAGGAAGAAAAAAGGGAGAAACGCCAACAACATTAATGGACTTTTTTCCCAAAGATTATCTTTTAGTTGTAGATGAATCTCATGTTACACTTCCTCAAGTTCGTGGTATGTATAATGGTGACAGAGCAAGAAAACAAACACTTGTTGATTACGGTTTTAGACTTCCAAGTGCTTTAGATAATAGACCTCTTAATTTTGAAGAATTTGAAAAAAAGATAAATCAAGTTATATATGTTTCAGCAACCCCTGGAGATTATGAATTAGACCAAGCAGGAAGTTATGTCGAACAAATAATAAGACCAACTGGTTTACTTGATCCAACATTTGAAGTTAGAAAAACAAAAGGTCAAATAGATGATTTAGTAGGAGAAATAAATGAAAGAATATCTAAAAATGAAAGAGTATTGATTACAACTTTAACTATAAGGATGGCTGAAGAGTTAACAGCATATTTAAAAAACTTAGATATAAAAGTTGCTTATCTTCATAGTGAAATTAAATCTCTTGATAGATTAAATATAATAAGAGAATTAAGACTTGGAACTTATGATTGTATTGTAGGAATTAATCTTTTAAGGGAAGGGCTTGATATTCCTGAAGTTAGTTTAATAGCAATTTTAGATGCTGATAAGGAAGGATTTTTAAGAAGTAAAAGAAGTCTTATTCAAACAATGGGAAGATGTGCAAGAAATGCTAACGGGCATGTTATTATGTATGCTGATACGATAACAGAAAGTATGAAACTTGCTATGGAAGAAACTAAAAGAAGAAGATCTATTCAAGAAGAATATAATAAAAAACATAATATTGTTCCTAAAACAATTATTAAAGAAATTAGAGATAATATATCAAATGTTGATAAGACAAATCTTGAAAAAAGTAGTAAAAATGATATAATAAGTGTAGAAAGTATAGAAGATATAGAAAAAGAAATGAAAGAAGCTGCTAAAAAGTTAGATTTTGAAAGAGCAATGGAACTTCGTGATATATTATTTGAATTAAAATCTAAGTAGGAGGAGTAAATGGCTAAGAAAAGAAGAAAATTAAAAAAACAGTTTATTAAATTAATAAGGGTAATTGTTTTAATTATATTATTTATTATTTTATGTGAAGTATTATCATCTTTTATAACTAAAAAAACATTTAAACTTGTAGAAATACATAATAATGATTATTTTACGAATAGTGATTTTGGTATTGTAACAGTTACAAGTAATTATGATTATGATAACGATGATGTTGATGATTATACTGATATATTAAATGGTGCTAAAAAGTATGCTTCTTTTAACCCTAAATATATAAGTAAATATTATGCAGGTGGCTACCCTCCAGTGGAAAAAGAGGGAGTGTGTACTGATCTTATATGGTATTCTTTAAAAGAAGCAGGATATAATTTAAAAGAAATGATAATATTAGATATAAAAAAAGACCAAGAAGATGGTAATAAAAGATATGATATAAAATATAGAGATGATAATATTGATTTTCGAAGAGTAGGCCCTCAAAAAGTATTTTTTGATTCTTATGCAGAAAAATTACCATCAGGATTAGATGATTTAATAAGTTATCAACCTGGAGATATCGTGGTATTTGATGGTACAGAACATATTGCTATGATATCAGATAAAAGAAATAAAAATGCTATTCCATATTTAATTCAAAATGGTGATGAAGAGCAAGAAGAAAAAGAAGAAGATGTTTTAGAAGAAACGCCAATGAAAATAACAGGCCATTATAGATTTACTTTTAATAGAGATATTAAAAATTTAATGAATAAAGTTAAAGAGTCATAAAAAAATGATTCTTTTTTAAGTTTTATATGATACAAAAATGTTTTTGAATGTTAAAATGTATAAAAAATATTGACAACCTGGGGGGGGTACTTTATATAATTAATTTATAAAGTTAATAGTTAATAAAATAAGGTTGTGATATAGTGAAAAAAATAATAAGTTTTTTAAATACAGATATTAAAATAATAAATAGTTATTTTTTATTTACAATAGTTTTAATTATATTAGTATGTGTAGGATACTCAAGTTATGCATTATTTAGTTTTACAAAAACAAGTACTAATGTAATTGAAGGAACAGTTGGAGAATTAAAGAAAAGTGGTACAGATACCCTTATAAAATTAACAGATAATAAAGATAACAGTGGATTATATACAATAACACATGAAGCTGATACAACACTTCAAATAGGAACTAATGAAAGTGTAACAGAATATAGATATCGTGGAGCAAGTCCAAAAAACTATGTAACATTTAATAATGAAGTATGGAGAATAATAGGAGTATTCCCAACCGATGATGGAACAGGAAATATTGAAAATAGAATAAAATTAATAAGAAATGAAAGTATAGGAACATATGTATGGGATGATACATCATCAGCTTATAACTATAATATATATGATAACTTGTTATTAAATGCTAAAAACAAGTTAAAAGTAGAATATTTAAATAAAAGTAATAATTATGAAATTACTATGACTGCCGCTTTACTTGAGGGTTCAAATAATTGGGCTCATCCATCAACATTAAATACGTATTTAAATGGTACATATTATAATAATATATCAAGTGTAGCGCAACAAATGATTGGCTCATCAAAATATTATTTAGGTGGGTATACTAGTGCTGGAATAACAGTTTCAAATATGTATTCATATGAACGAAAAATAAGTGGAAGTGGTACATATTATTATTCAACAAATCCAAATAGTTGGACAGGAGATTTAGCTTTAATGTATGTTAGTGATTATGGCTATGCAGGTTTAAATTGTGAAAATAGAAAACTATATGGTGTAAACAATGATACAGATATAATAAGTGTATGCAATTCAACAAACTGGTTATATGATTTTCAGGATCAAGAATGGCTATTAAATCAATGGGGTAGTTCGCAGTTTATTTTGTTTCAAAAATATGATGTAGGTCTTATTCACAATGCGCACACAACTAATAAATTTGCAGTAAGACCAACTTTATATTTAAAACCTAATGTTCAAATAATGGATGGCGATGGAACAAGTAGTAATCCATATGTTTTTGCACTTGATGGTAAAGTTGTATTACCTACAATTGATGAATTTTCTGTTGTATATGCAGGATATGAATTTAAAGTTACACAGGGTACATATCCAATTGAAAGTTATTGTACCCTAGATAATGACTCTAATATTGATAATTGTAATTGGGTTAGTAAAGTATCTTCATGTGCAACGGAAAAGGGAAAATCAACAAATATCTTTTACTTGTTTGTAAAAGACAAAAAAGGTAATATTGTATCAAAGTCTTATGAAACTTATATAGGTATGGTAGACATATGTTAATAAATTAATAAAATATCATAAACATTTACTTTTTAAGTAATTTATGATATTTTTATTATGTACTAAATTAGAAAGGAACTTAATTATGAGCTTATTTTATCCAAATATTTATCAAAAAAATATATTAAGTATAGATTATAAAAAATTAAAAGAAAAGGGAATAAGGCTTTTAATATATGATTTAGATAATACTATTATTTCGTATGAAACAAACATACTTGATAAAGAAATAATTGATTTATTTAAAAAGTTAAAAAAATCTTTTCAAATTGTTGTTTTATCTAATACAACTAATCCTAATAAGATTAAAAATACATGTAATACTTTAAATATAGAGTATATAAAATTTGCATGTAAACCTTTTTTTCTAGGATTTTACAAAATAAAAAGAAAATATAATGTTTCATACGATAAAATGTGTATGATTGGAGATCAATTTTTAACAGATATATATGGTTCTAATAAATTAGGACTTACTTCTTGTTTAATAGATAAAATTAGTGATGTTGAAGGAAAATATACAAAATTCAAAAGAAAAATAGAAAAAAGAATAATAAAAAGTTTATATAAAAAATATAATTTTGAAAGAGGTAAATATTATGATTAAAAAATGTGTTGGATGTGGTGCAATTCTTCAAGATAATAACCCATTAATCGAAGGGTATACAACTGTTTTAACAAATGATTTATGTAAAAGATGTTTTCGGATGAAAAATTATGGTGAATATGAGTTTGTTACAAAAGATAATTTAGAATATGTAAAGATATTAAATAATATCAAAAATAAATCATGTTTAGTTTTATATATTGTAGACTTACTTGCTATTCCTAAAGATATAACTAAAATTAAAGAATATGTAGGAAATAATGAAATAATATTGATTTTAAATAAAAAGGATGTTTTGCCATATAAAATAAAGAATGAAAAATTAATTAGTTATTTCAAAAATTATAATATTTTTAAAGATATCATTGTAATAAGTGCTAATAAAAACTATAATTTAGATTTATTATATTCTAAAATTAATAAACCACTTGTATATGTTGTAGGAAATACTAATGCAGGTAAATCAACTTTAATAAATAAACTTATTAAAAATTACTCAATTGATAAAGAACCAAGTATTACAATATCGCCAATGCCATCAACTACACTAAATGAAATAGAAATAAATTTAAATAAATTTACTTTAATAGATACACCCGGTCTTGTAGATAATGGTAATGTTCTTAATTATGTTAAAGAAGAAATGGTAAAAAAACTTATTCCAAAACAAGAAATAAAAACAAGAACATATCAGTTAAAACATAAAGAATCTTTAATTGTTGATACTTTATTTAGACTTGATTATTTAAATGATTTTAAAAATAGTTTTACTTTCTTTATTTCTAATGATATTGATATTAAAAAAATTAGTTCAAAGAAAAATCTTGAATTAAAAGATAAACACATAAAGAAAATAAAGGTAGGTATAAGGGAAGATATATGTATAAATGGTCTAGGCTTTATAAAAGTAATAGATCCATGTGAGGTTAATATTTATATTGATAAAGATATTGATGTGTATACAAGAAAATCCTTAATATAAAATGCTTTAAAAATAAAATTTAAAGTATTTTTTTTGTTTTTTAATATTACTATAGTTATTCTATATAATGAGTTTTAATTATGCCATAAGTATTAGATGTAGGATCTAAAAACAGCATATTTTTTAAAGGAAAATAAGTAAGTAATGTAAATACTATATATACTAAAGGTATAATATAAACCGAATATTTATTAATTTTACTATTAATTTTTTTGTTTTGTATTTTATACATTAAATAATTAGATATAAGAATTGTTATAAAATAAAGTATTAAAGTAACAACAAGTTTTTCTCCAAATAATAAATATATAGGAATATAAATAATTAAAAAGATAACAATATTAAATAAACTTGCAATGACAAAAGAAGATATTAAGTTATTTTCACGTTTTTTATTAAATAATATTTTTATAAGTAAATAAAACATATAAGAAGTGAAAATCATTTTCATATGTTCAAAGATAGATTCATTAACAGGAACAATAATGCTTGTTAAAAAACATGGTAAGTAGTTATATAATGAATGAAATAAAGTACTTAAAATAAAAATAATAAAAGAAGATGAAATAATTTTTTTATACATAAAAAGCCTCCTTATAAATATTATGCATAACAAGTTGAAAAAATATACAAAATATGCTATAATATCGAGCACAAAAGGGTGAATGATATGTTAAATAAGGATTTAGAAATAATAAAGAAAAAATATGGTGAAAACATGATGAAGTTATGCCGAAGTTTTTTTTCAAGTATTCTTGAAGAAGAAGGTGTTTTATCTAAAATAATTCTTTCTAACTTTTATCCAAATCATAATTTATATGATGATATTATAGATAATAAATTAGAAAATAATTTTAAAAATTATATTTATAATATGATAGATGTTTCTAAAAAACAAGAAAAAATAAATAAAACGCCAGAAGAATTATTTGAAGAAAAAGGTTATATTTTAAAAGAATGTTTAACAAAAGATGAAATACGAGAGTATAAAAAATATTACAAAAAAGAAGAAGAACTTTGTACATTTAGAGGTAATAGACTTAATTCATGTAGAGTTTTCTTTGCTGTTAAAAAAGATGTATCTGATATTAAAAGAGAAGATTTTAAGGAACCAAAAAGACAGGATTTATATGGAACTTCCGTTATAAGTATTCAGTTTACCAAAGATGGAACAAATACTTTGTCTATTAAAAATAGATATAATCATAGTGTTGTTAATCCTGATGCAACTTTTTCTAATAACTTAGATAATATTAAAGAAGGATTAACTTATGCTTTTGAAAAATATTATGGAATAATTCAAAAATATAAAAGTAACAACTTTGAAATACCTAATTATGTAAGAGCAAATGATGGTAAACTTTATAAATATAATTATGAAATAAATAATATTTATTATTGTCCTAATAATATATTGATTGAAAACTTTAGACCAAGACAACTTGAAAAAGAAAAGTATGTACTTATGGATTATTATTTACTTGATTTAGTAAATAAAACTTTAAAAAGATATGGACGTAGTAAAGATTCTTTCATAGATTCTCTTTCACTTGTTGATAAAATTGAAGTAATTAATAATCATGATAAAAAGACAGTTAAACTACTTCATGAAAATAAAAACGAAACAATTATTGTTTTAGACAAATATAATAGAATAATAGGTTTAGCTAGTAATGATATTGAAAAGATTGAAGATGATTTTTTATTTCACAATAGAGTTTTAAAGTGTATTGAACTTCCAAATTTAGAAAAGGTTGGTATGAATTTTTTAGATTATAATAAAGATTTAACAGAAATAAGTTTTCCTTCTTTAAAAGAGGTTGACAGTAGATTTATTTCTTATAATTCTAATATAAGTAAATTAAATCTTCCTAATTTAACTAAAACAGGTTCATGTTTTTTAGAAAGTAATGAAAAACTTGAAGAATTAAATCTTCCAAGTTTAAGATATACAGGAAATGATTTTTTAAGAAAAAATAGAATAATTAACAAAGTTTATATGCCCAATCTTTTTATGGTAGGGAATGATTTTCTAGCATGTAATAAAACTTTAAAGGAGTTAAGTTTACCTTTATTAGAATATGCTGATGAAAGCTTTTTATGTTATAACAATGGTATTAGAAAATTAGAATTACCAGTTTTAAAAGAAGCAGGAAAATTTTTCTTGATGGGTAATGGAAATTTACTTAAGCTAAATTTACCAGTATTAAAAGAAATAAAAGATTATTTTTTAGCTTATAATAGTAAAGTTATTTTAAATATGCCAAATTTAAGAATAATAAGTGATAAACAATCTTCACATATTAAATTTATGATATATTGTAATAAAATGTGTAATTATGCTAGAAAAACATCTAAAATAAGGAAATTAGTAAAAAAATAATATAAAATTTGTTGAATTTTATTCAAATATAATGTATAATTTAAAGAGCAATTGACTTAATTGTCAAATATTAAAGAAAGTTTAAGAGGTGAAATTTATGGCAAAATTAGAAAATAGACAAAGAAAAACACTTACATGTACTGAATGTAAATCACAAAATTATCGTACAGAAAAAAATGTAAAAAAGACTACTGATCGTTTAGAATTAAACAAATATTGCCCAAAATGTAAAAAGCATACAGCTCATAAAGAAGAAAAATAATAATTAAAAAGGATTTGATAATATGATTAATGTAAATGATTTTAAAACTGGAATGACTATTAAATATGAAGGCAATTTATTTATGGTTATTGAATTCCAACATGTTAAGCCTGGGAAAGGGGCAGCATTTGTTAGAACAAAATTAAAAAATTTAAGAACAGGTGCTACAATTGAAATAACATTTAACTCTGCAACTAAAGTAGAATTAGCAAGAATTGAGAAAAAACCAATGCAATTTTTATATGCAAATGGTGATGATTATGTATTCATGAATATGAATGACTATTCTCAAGTTGAATTAAACGCTAAAGTTCTTGGTGATGATACTAAATTTCTAAAAGAAAATTTAGATGTAGATATTGCTTTTTATGAAGGTGAAATGCTAGGACTTTATCTTCCTGATAAAATAGAAATGGAAGTTGTTAAAACAGAACCTGGAGTAAAAGGTAATACACAAAGTAGTGCAATGAAAGATGCAACACTTGAAACTGGTATGGTTATAAGAATTCCTTTATTTGTAAATGAAGGCGAAAAAGTAATTGTATCAACAAAAGATGGAAAATATGTATCAAGAGCATAATTGCTCTTTTTTCTTTTATAAAAAATGTGATATAATGTATTTATATATTAAGGAGAAATTTTTATGAAGTTAGTAAAAATAATAGAAAAATTAAAAGAACAAGGTTTACTTGTAAGTTATGAAGGAGATTTAGATATAGAAATCGAAAATGTATGTTATGATTCAAGAAAAATTGATAAAAATTGTATCTTTGTTGTTAAAGGATTAAATTTTAAAAAAGAATATTTAACATCATCAATAAATGAAGGTGTTTTAGCATATATTTCTAAAGAAGATTTAAATATTGATATTCCTAAAGTTATTGTAAAAGATGAATTAAAAGCAATGGCAATAGCTAGTGAACTTGTATATGATGATAAAAATTCTAAATTAACTCTTTTAGGTATAACAGGTACTAAAGGAAAAACAACTGCAGTTAGTTTTTTACATAATATTTTAGACTGTGAAGCAAAACAAAAAACAGGATTTTGGACTACAATAGATCATTTTACAGGTAAAACATATGGAGCAAGTCATAATACAACACCTGAAATAGTAGATTTATATAAAATAATAAGAGATTGTAAAAATGAAAATATTCCATATTTAACATTTGAAGTATCATCTCAAGCTAAGAAATTAGATAGAATTTATGGTCTTAATTTTGATATAGGGGGTATAACTAATATTAGTTATGACCATGTTTCACCATTAGAACATAAGGATTTTGAAGAATATTTTAATTGTAAATTAGGCTTTTTAAAACAATGTAAAACAGTATTTTTATATAAAAATATTGAAATGTATGATAGATTTGCCTATGAATTAAAAGATAAAAAAATTTATACTTTTGGTGAAGATTCTTCTTGTGATTTTTATTATTCTAATATTAGAAAAGATGAAACAGGAACAATTTTTAGTGTAACTGATAATATAAATAATGTAACAAGAGATTATAAAATAACTATTGCAGGAGAATTTAACTGCATTAATGCTTGTTTAGTAATAGGTATTTGTTCTATTTTAAATATTAGTTATGAAAGTATTTTAAAAGGACTTTTAAAAACAGAAGTTATTGGAAGAATGAGTATATATAATGGTAAATGTACTTTAATTGTAGACTATGCTCATAATAAAATAAGTGTTGACGCTTTAATGAAAGCTTTAAAGAAAGACTATCCTAATTCTAAAATTAGACTTGTATTTGGATGTCCAGGTGATAGAGGAGTTAACAGAAGAAAAGATGTTGGTATTTTAGCAGGTATGTATGCAGATTATATTTATTTAACTGCAGAAGATCCACAAACTAAAAAAATTAGTGATATATGTGATGAAATAATTTCATATATAAAGCCATTCAATAAACCATATGAAGTAATTGAAGATAGAGAACTTGCCATTAAAAAAGCTTATGCTGATGCTTCTAATGATGATGTTATTGCGGTTATTGGTAAGGGAGATGAAACATATCAAATTGTTAATGGGGAGTATGTTTATTATAAATCGGATGTAAAAGTAGCTGAAGAATTAACAAAAAATACTGTTAATGTATAAGGGGGAATTATGTTAAAATTAAGTTTAGATGAAATAGTAAAAGCAACCAAAGGAAAGCTTTTATTAAATAATAATAAAGAAGTTGAATATATATCAACATCAAGTAAAGATATAAAAGAAAATACATTATTTATTCCTATAAAAGGAGAAAAATATGATGGACATGCTTTTTTAGAAGATGCTTATAATAATGGATGTAGAATATTTCTAATAGATAAAAATCATGAATTTTATAAAAAAGATATATCCTTGATTGAAGTTAATGATACATTATTAGCATTAGGAAGTCTTGCTAGATTTTATTTAGATAAATTTAATGTAGACTTAATCGGAGTAACAGGAAGTGTGGGTAAAACATCAACAAGAGATATAATTTATAGTGTTTTAAACGAAAAATATAAAACACTTAAAAATGAACTTAATTATAATAATGAAATAGGTATTCCTAAAACTTTATTTAATTTAGATTATTCTTATGAAAAAGCTGTTATTGAAATGGGAATTGATAAAAAAGGTGATATTTCTTATTTTAAAACTATCGCACCATTAAAACACGCAGTTATATCTAATATAGGATTAAGTCATATTGCAAATTTTAAAAATCAAGAAGGTATTTTTCATGCTAAAATGGAAATAGCAAAAGACTTTAATAAAGAAAATACCCTAATAGTAAATGGTGATGATAATTTTTTAAAAACATTAAAAGATAAAAAGCTTCCATACAATTTATTAACTTATGGTTTTGATAAAGATAATACAATTTATTGTGTTTCTTATGAAATAGTAAATGGTAAAATTAATTTTAAAGTTAATTTTAAAAATAAAATATATGATTATACAATTCCAAGTATAGCAAAACATAATATTTATAATGCTATGTCTGCTATTCTTATAGGAAATCTTTATAATTTAACTTATGAGGAAATAAAAAAAGGTTTAGAAAGTGTTTCATTTACTGAAGGTAGATTAACTATTATAAATAAAAAAGATATAACAATTATAAATGATTGTTATAACGCTAGTTTAGATTCAATTAAATCAGCATTAAATGTTTTAAGTACTTTTAAAACAAGAAAAGTGGCAATACTTGGTGATGTTCTTGAAACTGGTAGTTATGAAGAAGAAATACATAAAAATATTGGTAAAAGTATAATAGGTAATACTGATATATTAATTCTTGTAGGTAATTCAATAAAATATACTTATGATGAAGTTATTAAAAATGATTTTAATAAAGATAATATTTATGTTTTTAATACATATGAAGATGTTATTAAAAATATAGATAACATTATAAAAAAAGGCGATACAATTCTTCTTAAAGCATCACATGGTATAAAATTATCAAATGTTGTGGAGTATTTAGATAAAACTTATGAAAATTAATTATGATTTAGTTTTAGAAGAAACTTTAAAATCGTTAGATAGTAAAAAAACACTACTTATTCATTCTTGCTGTGGACCTTGTAGTAGTTATGTTTTAAATTATTTAAAAGATTACTTTGATATAACAATAGTTTACTATAATCCTAATATATATCCTAAAGAAGAATATGATAAAAGATATAGTGAACAAAAAAGAATAATTAAAGAAATGTTTAATAATGAAATAAAAATACTTGAATGTGATTATGAAAATGAAGAATTTGATAAAGTAGCTAAAGGATATGAAAATTTTCCTGAAGGTGGGATAAGATGTACGAGATGTTTTAATTTAAGATTAGAAAAAACAGCCAAACTTGCTAAAAGAAATAATTTTGATTATTTTACAACAACTCTTTCTGTTAGTCCTTATAAAAATAGTGTTATTTTAAATGATTTAGGGAAAACATTAGAGAAAAAATATAATGTTAAATATCTATACGCCGATTTTAAGAAAAAAGATGGATATAAAAAATCAATTGAATATTCAAAAAAATATAATTTATATCGACAACATTACTGTGGTTGTAAATATAGCTTAGAAGAAAGTTTAGAAAAACAAATATAAATTTATTTGTTTTTTTTGTTATGAAAAATATGTTAAAATTTATAAAAAATATTGACAACCTGGGGGGGTGCTTTATATAATTAATTTATAAAGTTAATAAGGTGTTGATATTATGAAAGAAAATAT
>OJMM01001164.1_pt1 | contig 16054 bp, 16 predicted proteins | sample 1597231 | NCBI WGS metagenome assembly OJMM01 (sample SAMEA2452128, study PRJEB22498) | human gut metagenome | reverse complement strand
TGCCGGTCGGCCTTGATGCCCAGCAGGGAGTCGAACAGCGCCATCGCCTTCTGCAGCATCGCCTGGTGCAGTTCCACGAAAGACAGTTCGCATCCCTCGGGTCGCTGATAGCCCACGATGATACGCAGCCCATTGCCGCTGATGGTGCGGTACGCGATGAGGACGTGTGGAGAATGTCTGATGAGTTCGAAGAGAATCCCCATGGTCTCAGAGGACAAATGATCGTAGTCGAGTCCCAGGCATCCCACTTCGCCCATCACGTTTTCCAGCAGTCTGCCCCTGCCGTCCAACTGTGCGGCGAAACAGATGCCGGTCGACAGCGGTTTTACCTTGCTGTCGGCAAGTTGCTTACTCACGGCCAGGGCCTTTCGATACGACTCAGTGATGGCAGCCAGTTCGTGGTTGCGCAAAATCAGATCCTCCAGCTCCTGACGGCAGCTTAGTGGGCGGCTCATCTTAGAGTCGAGCTGAGAGAAGACAGATGGCATGAAACCATCGCGTGACGTTGTGAACGCCTTTTTTAATATATTCATTCTTTTATATATGTTTTATGGCATTACCCATATAGTTAAATTTCTTTCTTTATTTAATTTCTTTCGCGTATGCGTGTGAAAGTAAGAAACGAGGGTTCACCCTTCACATCAGCGTCGGAAGTCCGATAAACAGACGGGTTTCGGGGCGTGAACCCACCCTTCACAGGTATTCACGGAGAAGTCACAAATAGCATCAAACGGTGAACCCTTGGTGCAGCAAAAGTCCGAAAGGTGAACGCTCTTTATATAGGGAGTTTTCCAATAGGAAGTATGCTTAGACAGGTAGATTGTAACCGATGACAAAGATAAAATTAAATACATAAATAACCAAAATCTATATGTTCTACATGTAGAGTATAAAATTAACAAAAATTATGGCTTATATCAAGCATTTTACAAATCTTAACGCCTTTTTCGGGCATGTTTTGCACGCAGAAAAGCCCGGATTCGATAGGCGACGTAAGGAAGACCATGTCCGTCCGAAGACAATTAAGCGAGTCTAAGACGGAAAAGTTTTAGAGTTGGCGCAGGCCTATCTGCTCACCCGTCATACCCTCAAGACCGTATCGACGGACCGCCAGAAATTTGAGAAAATCTGCGAAATCCTCGACGCCTTGGAGGCCGACAACCAGGCAGCCAATCCCGGCGACGATCCCCTGTTCGAAGGCGGCTATCTGGCCGCCTTCCGCCGCCTGATGACTCAAGTCTGGGATAGATGATTCCGAATGTTCAGAAGTTATCTTTATGGGGAGTTAAAGAAGTTATCCCATAAGCATTCGTTCTGAGCAAATTGATGACAGCAGAGCAAAAGTACCTTTAGCTTGCATTGAGGAAAATAACTTTTTCCCAAAAACATTTGGCAGTATCACAGAAAAAGTATATCTTTGTATGCAAAGTTTAATTATAAGGAGGTTAATTATGAACATAGAAGAAAAAAAAGCAGATTTTATGCGTCGTTTCAAGGCTTCGAGGGAGCGAAAGGCTGAATACATAGCGCAAATGGAGAAGCGTATGCGTGAGGACTATCGTCGCAGAACAGGTAAGGAAGCAGAATCATTTTGTGTGTTGTAATAATGAAGCAATTAGATTTAGTGAAGATTAATAGGTGTGCACCTTATGTCGTGAAAGAAGACACGCAGGAAGGTGCATATACTTTTATCTCAGATTCAGGCGCAGAGTTTTCAATCGGCTTTATGTCCGATGATTTGATTCGATCCGATGAGTCCTATGAATTTATCATAGGTAATCTCAACGGTGTCAAATCACCTCGTGATAAAAAGGTTAAAGCAACAGTCATTGCGATTGTAGAGGAATTCTTCAATGCCAATAAGACGACGATGTTGTATTTATGCTCTACAAGTGACGGCAAGCAGTTGATGAGAGGGCGGTTGTTCAGGAATTGGTTCGATACATATAAATATCGTAATCGTTTTACAATGGTAACATCTACTTTGGTAGATGAATATGGAATAGACAATGTTGCTGCTGTAATCATCAGAAATGACAATCCTAACCTTGGTAAAGTATTGGCAGAATTTGGAGAAACAATAGAAATGTTTAGCCATAAACCAAGTATAGGTTAATAATGCAATATTCTTCATTCGAGTTTTGATAAGTGCAGAGCTATAGGCTTTGAGGAACCAAAATAACTTTTTCCAAAAAACTGATAGGTATCACTGCTTGTATTATAGTGCGGACTGTCATTCTTGGTGTAATCCTGTAGGTGTATCAACAATGTGATCTCAAAGCTGCAAGCAGCCCCTTAGCAAATCCTTGAGTGAAAGCGGGTTTATCCCCGCACAAAAAACTGCAGCTCCGCTGCTGGCGAAGACCTCTGATGGTCCGCCAACCTTAGAATGAAATGGTTACGAGCGACGTTTCTGTCCCCTACAAGGGGAACCGAAGGGGTCGTAAAGACTATTGAGAGGAGCGGTTTCCTCTTCTTCCCTGAGGGGAGAAGACCGAGATGAGAGGTGGAGCCTTCCTTAAGGGTAAGGAAGGACGGGTAGGTTTTCGAAGATCTCTTAAGGTTCAAGGGAGGACTGGTGGGTTTTCGAAAGAGCCTCCTTTAATGGGAAAAAGCGGTGCAAATGAGCGCAATGAAAGTTCACTTTCAAATTGCCGAGTGCAGCCCGCTTTATCAAAAAAAGAAGGAGAATTGCAGAAAGATTCAGTTTGGGCAAAATTTGCCTACACTGCCTCAGACGGCAAAACATATCAGGTTGATTATTATAATTTAGATGTTATAATATCTGTTGGTAATGGCGTAACGAGTCTCATGATCGTTGGCTCATTATAGATGATAGTCTCTATCATTGTGGTCATTCATTAAATGCCAATGGTGGTCACAAGATTTCCGCCATAGCCCTGATGGGAACCTCTCCAGAGTCAATCCTGTCCAAAGTCGAATAAAAAGTATTTTCATCACCTATCAAGGCTGTCCCTAAGCAGCAAGCAGCCCTTTATCAAATCCTTGAGTGAAAGCGGGTTCATCCCCGCACAAAAAACCACAGCTCCGCTGCTGGCGTAGACCTCTGATGGTCCGCCAACCTTATAGCGAAGCGGTTTGAGCACCGAGTAGGGCGGTTTCCTCTTCTTCCCTGAGGGGAGAAGACCGAGATGAGAGGTGGACCCTCCCTTAAGGGTAAGGGAGGACTGGTGGGTTTTCGAAAGACCCTTCTTTAATGGTAAAGAAGGACGGGTTGATTTTAGAAAAAGCTTAAGGTTCAAGGGAGGACTGGTGGGTTTTCGAAGATTCAAGAAATTACTTTTATTTTTTCGAATGTTAACAAAGTACTTGTAGGCTTTCGAAAAATCTCTCTTAATGCTAAGGAGGTTTTTCGAAAGCCTTTTTTAAGCCCTATTTCCTAAAAAAATAGCATATTTTTAAATTATAAATAGAAAAAAGATAAAATCTTATACGTAATCCAACATAAATTAGTATTTTTGCAATAAAATCACACTTTTCATAAAAAAAAAGTGCGACGAAAGTAAAAGTCATGTGCATAGGCTGCGTGCCAAATAAAAACCCATAAATACAATTCAGATGATGCACATTATGAAAAAAAAGACAAAGCTACCGCAACCATCATGTATGGTTGCAGCAAAAGACATAAAGTAGAAAGCGAATATGACGCAGGATTGCTTGAATTCACCTTCTACAGCCGACGTAAGCACACACTTACCAAAGGGCATCCACGTTACTGGGGCTGATGACAAATCGGATCCAGCTATAGAAGGAATGTCCTGGAGTTACTTGTTTTTCACAACAAGACAGCCCAGGCTTTTGAGAAGGAGAAGTAAGAGGCCATAACGACAAAAACGGATCTCTATAAAAACGGGCTTGTAAAATGATGTATAATCTGTAAGCATCCCATCTAATTTTGGTGGTTTGAATGAAAAAAATACTGGTATGCCAAACTCATTGATAAATAGTTAGGACGCTGTATTGGTGATATATTGTTATGATGGGCGAGGGTAGTTATAGAAAACATTGAAATAATGTGAAAAGTTTTGGAAGATACGAAGAAATATCCTATCTTTGTGAAATAAAAGCAACCAGCTATGTGTAAAATCTCAGAATCAACAAAAGATAAGCTCGGCAACACCTTGATTTATATGGCAGAACGAGTGGCAGACCTTAGTAAGACCAAGGCCTTGAAATTGCTGTATTTAATGGAAGAGCGAATGGTCCTGAAATATCATGTTCCTTTTCTTGGCATACCTTATGAAGTATGGCAGGCCGGACCCGTAGCCAAGGATGTTTTCATAGACTTGTCGGATGGACCTTATCTATTGAAAGACTATATTAAGACAGATTTGGTTTGTTCCGCAACTTATCTTGTAGCCGTCAAACCATTCTGTGATGATGAGTTTTCAGAATGTGAGATTGCGATGATGGATGACATACTGAATAAGTATGGCAAGATGACAGCTGCGGATTTGGTTAATGAAACCCATAAAAAAGGCACGCTGTGGTATCAGGAGGCAAGTCAAAATGGATTATTGGAAGCATTTCAAAATCATGAATGCAACAATTCTGACTTGAAGATAGATTTCACGAAAGCGATGGCACCATGTGCAGCTGAGTATTATCAGGAAAGTCTTGATGTTCATCAGACAGCCAATCTTTTAAACATCAATGCTCATGTTTGAGAAAGGTAATCTTTTGCTGTTTCGGCCATTTGTTTTCAAAAATGGAGCTATGCCCAAGGATAAGTTTTTCTTGGTACTGGAGAATGTTGATGGCAATTTGTTGTTGGCAAGCCTCCCCACTTCAAAGGATCATGTGCCATCAGATGTGGAAGTAAAGCATGGCTGTTTGGACTTGGCTGAGCGTTTTGTGAATGTCTTTGTCTTTCTGTCAGGTGAGGAGATTCTTTGTAAAGCAAATGGTGAACGTTTTTCTTTCTCGAAGAATACTTTCGTATATGGGGCGAACCTGGATATGTATAACATTTCTCAGTTTGAATTACAAGAACGGTTATCTCAGACAAATATTGAGTTAATAGGAAGTCTTGATGCTGCCTTGTTCGAAGAACTCAAGAATTGTCTATCCAATAGCAAGATGGTAAAGAATAAATACCGCAAGATTCTAAAATAGATGGGTAAAAACTATATAGTCATGTTACTATGTTGAAAAATCCGATGAGTTGAAGGAGTGCGTTAAGTCAATCCTTCACCCTAAAAGATAAAGCAAACGAGCGTAATGAAAGCTCACTTTCAAATTGCCGAGTGCAGCCCGCTTTATCAATAAAAAAAGGATGTGAAGAATAGGGTGGAATGTAGTACAGAGTGATTTTAATAAGCTCTACGGATTTGATGTCAAAATATAATTATTCTAAAAAGATATGCTCAAAAAAAACTTTATTACATAAAATATATTATATTTGCAGTGGTTATGGATAAGAATGAAATTTCACTAAGAATAATTGGCAAGAATGGGGATGAACCCCTTTCTCCTGCCAACTTTGACATCGGGCAGATACGATTTTTGCTCGATGAGGTGGAGAATTTGTTATATCCAGACAGAAAGAAGCGTAAAGACCGCCCTATAATTTCTTATGAATTGAAGGAAGGTTCTGTGCTGAATGTGTTCAAAACTTCCATGCAAAGTGTTCTCTTAGTGTCGTCTATGCTTGGTGTTATTGAGCAGGAGAATGGCTATATTGATAAGCTGGAAGTGGCTAGTGCACAAGCGATAGAAAATCTTCAGTCTTTTGCCTTGCGCCATAACTATGACATAGAAATAGGCACTTCTGACAAACCACAACGCATCTTTAAGATTACTCCAACTACTCATTATGTCCGCCGTGAGAATATCTTGGTGGATATTGAGTGCTATTATTATGGTACATTGACCGATGCAGGTGGAAAGGACAAAGCTAACATTCATTTAGATACAAAGGATGCAGGCTCCTTGACAATACGAACAGACAAGGAATATTTAGCTGGCTATCAGGGAAATCCACTCTATAAAAAATTTGGTGTACGAGTTCGGGCTAAGAAGAATATTCTTACAGGCGATATAGATAAGTCAACTTTGGTCTTGGTGGAATTGATGGACTATCACCCCAAGTTCGATGAGGATTATCTGCAGGGCTTGATTCGTAAGGCTACTCCAAAGTGGAAAGATGTGAATGCTGACGAATGGTTGACTAATATAAGAGGAGGGCTTGCCTGATGGAACAGAATTGCGTACTGTTGGACACCAGTTTCTTCATTCGCTTGTTGAATGAAGAAGATCCTTTGCATGAAAATGCTTTTGGGTATTTCAGATATTTCTTGGAGCATGATTTCGTGATAAAGATTAGCACCATAGCCATAGCAGAGTATTGTGTGAGAGGGGAAGTGAGTGAGCTTCCTCTTAAAAATATGCTCATCGTTCCCTTCAATTTTGATCATGCTCAACGAGCTGGAAAGATGATAGCAGAGGTTTATGCTGAGAAGAAAAAGCGCGGTGCAACCATTGCTCCAAGAGCTGTAGTACCTAATGATACGAAGATGTTTGCGCAAGCTGATGTAGAACCTGACATCAACTTTTATGGTACAGCGGATGTCGAATGTAAGAAGGTGTATGATATGATAAAGACTTCGGAAGGCAAATTGTCTTTTGACTTTATTGATATAACAATTCCTTATACAACCTTCTTTGGATTACTTGATTTTAAGGAGTAAATACTGATATGTTTTCTGTCATAGAAAGGTAAATCACCGTTGGTCCGTATGGCGGTACCGATATAAAATATTACCTTTGCATCCGTAATCAAAACAGTTTGGTAATGGAAACAAGGGAATATTTCTAAAAAGTGATGCAGGACTACAATCAAAAGAGCAAAGGTAGTAGTTTACGCAAGTATTGTAAGTAACTCACCCGACTGATGGAGGGAAGCAAGACTTCATGTCCCTAATCCCATGCAATTATAACTCAAACAAAAAGATGAATGTCAAGGCTGCCTAATTGGCAGCTCTGGCAATACCATTTAATAACATGTTTTTTTGAAAAATGTTGGATGTGCTAACGGCTGAAAATCAGTAGTTACGTTCTAACGGTGATTTACGATACTTACGGTACAGCTTATATGTGGATATACAATAAGATAAATGAGTTTGCGATAATAGCAAGAAAAATAGAAAAGTATGCATAGTGGAAATAAACCTACACAAACTCATTTAGTGTATGTAATGGGCTTTAAAAAACAAATATTAAAATTAGGAGGAATATTATGGTTTCTATATTAGTTAAAATAGTCGTTATAGTTGTGAGTGCTATCGCTGGTGGTTTCTTTGGAGCATGGTTTTCTTACCGATTCCAAAGCCGAAAAATCGTCAAGGTACGTCGTATAGCAATCAAGGCATTGGAAATCTTCTTGAATTATGCAAAGAAAAGACAGACTTATGACTTGGCTGCTTCGGAATTTAACAATAAGATTAACATAGTAGAGAAAAGAGCAATATTGGTTGCATTATGTAAGCTTGGTATTCCTATTGCAAAACCAGTTGATGACGTGTTTTGTATTGAACATGTTCGGTTTGAGCACGAGGAAATTGACCGAGATACGATCAATTTGATGATAGAACAAATCAATAAGGGTAATTGTGATGAATTATTTTTCTCTGATGTTGAAGCCTATTTCTCATCAAATTCTCGTTTGTTGGCAGTTAGGGCTGTAGCTAAAAAATATGTAGATATAGACTTTTCTAAATGTGATTATGACAAAACGAATAATGTCATTAATCATCCTAATTTTCCTATAGAGTTGTTTACCCCAGGTGAATTTAATGTTATAAGCGTCTTTAGACTACGTACCAATTGGGATGCTTATTTCGATGCTAATGGAAAGGCAATTCCAGAGAAAATGACTACTCTAAAGAAAGAGATAGATTTAGGTATTTGGGATACCTATCTATTTTGGGATTTGGAATCTTATCAGAATATGCAAAATCAAAGCAATATGGCAAATGTTTTTGCAAAAGTGATGTTGCAAAACATGGGTATTCAGCTAAATGCAACAGCCTCTAACGAGAAGTTTGATGAAAAGAAATAAGATGTTTACAATCAAATCTCCATTAGTAAATCTGATAGGCTAAATCTTATATGCTAGTCTCAAAGTGAAAGTAAGTAATATTGCTATGCAAGGATGCTACTTCATTTTGCGATATGCAATACGGAATTTATAGAGTAAATAATATATTTTATAAATTGAATTTTAAAGAGTTATTTATCTATATTTAAGCAAAAATGTTGGTTTATGCAAATAAAAATAAGGAAAAAGTAAGCTTTTAAATTATAAATTTGTATCTTTGCAGCAAATTTGCGATAAAATTAAAACAACTTAATTGGGTAAAAGTACTACAGATACTCCATTTCCCAATTACAGAAGAGGTTAAACCATGTATAAAAATATATATAAAAAAAGTCTGAAGAATTTAGTTGAAAATCTTAATAGTTCAATTAATTCTTTGGATACGGATATTGTTATCGCACTGTCAAGAAAAGGACCTAGGCTGTTGGAATATCTCAGACTTCACTATGGCTTAAACTCTTTTCCTGTAGTGAGTGAAATGGCTTTGCCTTTTATTATAAAAAAAATTAAAGATAATTCTGATAAAAAATATAGAATCTTTATAGTTGATGATGCTATATATTTTGGTTCCACTATCCAGAATATGTATGATGAAATCATGCAATATATTCAAGAGTATTCTTTGGAAAACGTAGTTGTTGCAAAAATTTTTGCTGCTATTAAATCTAAGGAATCTAAACAATTGATGGTAGGAGAAACTGAGATTTGTGCAGAATCAGATATAGATAGTGGCTATGGTCATTATTTTGTAAAAACTTTGATGCAAGATTTAGCAACGCTGAATGAATCTTTAGAAATTGAATTTCCTGTAGTAGATTATGCTATTAAAGACCAAGAAAAAACCGAGTTGTTGTCTTACCTTAAATCTGTTCGCCCTGATATTATTACCTATAGTACGTGTAGAAATGGTGTAAATAATCTAAATATATTATTTAATGAAGATCGCTTTTCATCATTTAATAAACTTAGAACATATGAAACAGACAACATTTTAAAGATGGTGTATATGCACCCATATTATATAAACAATAGCGAAAGTGCGATAGAAGGTTTTATGATAGGCCAGTATTATTGTTATAAAAGAATATGGGATAGCATTGAGATGTTCATGATTCCTATGAAAAAAGAACTTTTATATAGTTCTGATTTAAGACGGAATTGGCTTCGGACGAAAGTTGTGCTTGCCAATTATTTACAATCATTTAGTAGTATAGTCGGTTTTGTTAAAGACTTGGAAATTAGGGATTTAAACAAAAGATTCTCTAAGACTTGTCTTAGTGTAGATTTTTCAAATTTACAATATCTTGTAGGGGAAGGTTTGTTGGTAGATATTATTAAGAAGAATTTGGAGATAGTTTTAGAGAAAGGCATTGAATTAGACAATGTTTTTATAAATAGTGAACTATCTTCAGAAAAAGACTTATTTATAGAACGCAAATCGTTGCCTGACGAAGAACTGGATTTACTTCAAAGCTACAATGCAGCTATGGTTGCAAATAGTGAAAAATCTTTTGAGGCACTTTCTGCAGTTTTTACTAATCTTACTTTTTTAGTAGAGAAGTGGACACGTGGCACAATCTTTGATAATAGTTATCGATTGCGCTTTGGTTATACATTTGATAATTTAAAGAGAATTATACGTAAATATTCTCGATATAACCTCGAAAAAAATTTAAATAAAAAAATACACAAGTGGATAGACCAAAATATAGATGCAGGTTGTATTGTGCCTCAATATATAATAGATATTGAGTCTGATAACTGGGTGCGTGTTTTTCGTCCTGGTGAGAATGAAGATTTATTGCTTTCTCATTTAGGAAGATTTGTCCTGCATGTATGGAAGAAGATCAATAAAGTGACAGGTATTGATAAAATACCAGAAGATAACTTGCAGGCTATGCTATCTGTAATTATAGATCAGAAGAAACAAATTTTAGACGAAGAAGAGCCTTCTTGGGAATTAACGATAGACGAAGAATTAAAACCTTGTATCAATAAGACCAATATTGTTGATTACTTGGTACGAATGTTCATTTTTAAAAGGGAAAACAGGAATCTCTCTCTCTCGTTGCGTTTTTCAGATAAGGAGTTTCAAGAAAATACTACATTAAGTAAAGAAGCAATTGAAGAAATTGATCGACTGATAGATTCTTTATTGCCCAAAGATAAGATTAAAGAAAATCCTTTGGGAGATATATCAATAGAATTAAATTCAGAATTGACGAAATATTTCAAACTGAAAGTGATAGAAGAAAATATATCAGCATTGTGTAAACAATTGAATGAATCCATTCTAGTTCGATTGCTTGAATCAGATGGCTTGCCTACATTATCTATAGAGGATCGTAGGTCGTTCAATGATAATTACTTGCATAAAATTAAACCCTATCTACTTACAGATGCAAAGGAAAAAGAGTTGTATAATCAGAAAGAAATACAAGAAATAGAGAAAAGGTTGCGTAATATTCTGACTATTTACAATATCTTATTAGTATTTTTTGTGTTTAGAGAAGATGCCTATTATAAGCGTTTGTTATCGGATGCAGAATTTATAAGATCTATTGGTATGACTGATATTATAGATTATGCAGAACAACTGATAAATGGCAAGCAAATTGACGAAAATACATGTAAGAAATTGCTTTTAATGCTTTGTGATTTCATAACTAAAATGTAAAGGGATAAAATATGAATGATATTTCTAAGAAAGCCCTATTAGATAATGCTGAATTTAGCAATTTGTCCGCTGAGGAGCAGAGCATAATTTCTAACTTGGTTAATTATAGTGGCAGTTTTGGCGATATAAGATATACTGATATCGTCAAAACAGCTGAAAAATCTGATAAAAGAAACATATCTGTCGCTCAATTGTCAGATAAAGATAAATATACAGACAAACGTATTAATTCAATAGTATTTGAAAACTTCCGGACATTTTCAAGAATGGATGGAAAAACACCATTCGGTTTAAACTTTTTAAGGACAAATGAACCTTGTTCTTTATTTTTGATGGGTGCCAATGGTACAGGTAAAAGTTCTATTTATTCAGCATTAGAATTTCTGTATTCTGGTCAATGTTCTCATTCTTCTGAAATGCATTGTGAAATATTAAATTATTTGACTTATGGCTTTGAAAGGGTATATAACATAAGTTCTAAAAACGTTTTGTTGAAAGCAAAGACAAACGATAAATCAGAGTTGTCAGGACTTGAATCTATAAGTTTTAATGTTCCTCCAGTGTTTTTCTGTTCTGACTATGATGTAGAATGCATGAAAGAAAAAGGAAATAATTTATTTAAATATTTCCTCCAACAAATGGGATATCAAGATTTGATAGATTCTTTTGATGCCCTTGACAGAATAAGAAAGGATTTATTAAATACCAAATCTCATTTTGCTTCTTCTTCAGATGAATTGACATCTGCTGAATACCAATTAATCATAGACGAATTTTTAGGATTTATTTTTTCTAAAGAAGGTAAGCTACAAGAAATCAAAGCTTATTCTGATGTTGAAAATATTAAAGAAGATGAAATTAATAAGCACCACAAATTATTTGAAATTAAATGGGAGATATTGGAGAAATATCGTCATGTTAATCCTGAGGAAAATAAATCAGAATTGTATACACTATTCGATTCTACTTCCGAAGTTTCTAATGTAGAATCCCCAAATAGTACGGAAACAAAGACTGATTTTTATAAAGATGCTGAGCATCTGTCTATGCTTTATCGTACATTATGGGATGTTTGTAAAAAATATGAGTCTTCATCTACAAGAAAAGTCGCAGACTTATTAGAAAATTTATTTAAACAAAAGACTACTAAGGAACTGCAAGAGGCTCAGGATCTGATAGGTATAGAAGGAGAACATGAAATTGACGTCAATATCGATATTATCGAAAAATGCCGTATGTTTTTAAAAATGGTTCAGCAGCAGATAGTAGATAATTTTGTGTTAAGTTATGGAACAGAAATTCAAGATATATTAACGAAAAATTCTTCAGAAGGAGAGAACTTTCTGTTAACATCAAGCGCTGGGGCTATCAAATTAACTGTAACCGTTAATAAGGGAACGAATTCTGAATTTCAAGCATCGGTATTTGAATATTTGAATACATTTCGATTTAAAATCTTCTGTTTGATGTTCAAAATAAGTATGTCAATTTACTGGATGAATTTAAATAAGGTTATTATTCCAATAGTGATAGATGATATTTTTAATGCAACTGATTTTGACAATCGTTTAAAGTTAGATTATGTTGTTTATTCAATCTATAAAATGTATGAAACAAAAATTCTTCAACCATCTAGAAAATGTTCTATTCCTTTACAACTGATTATGTTTACTCATGACGAAGTTGTATTGGGAGCATTTAAAAATGGTTTTCTGTATATGAGTGAAAATGATTTTCTTACATGTCACTATAGCAGACATAGTAAATTTGATATGATTTGTGGCCGTTTGTTATCTTGTAAACAGGCTGCAGAATTGTATAAAATGAAACATAGTGAGAGGTCTTATATTAATCTTTACGCAGATGAATTGTAAGTTTAAAATTTTTAAGTATTTAGGAATACTTGCCTTTTTTGCTATTATAATGACAAATTATTTTTGTCTATATGATAAAGTTGTAGATGAATTAAAATATAAGTCTAAAGGTGAATTGACTTCTTATATGCCTTCAAATAGTAAACAAGATCAGTTTTCAAGGATAGACTCCTTGGAACAAGTCGTGTCTAAAATAGATTCGGAATATAATTCTTCCATTGACTTGATGATTAACAAGTTAAATACATGGTTAGGCTTTTGGCTAGCTATAATTACAATAGTTCTTCTAATTGTAACTTTTTGGCAATATTTGAAGATAGAAAAATATGACGAGCGGGTAGAAAAATTAGAGAAATATATTAAAGAAAAGCAAAACAAAAATGATGCACGAGTAGAGGAAATGGTTCAAAAGCTTAAGGATTGGGACAAGATAGCTCAGGTTAAGACTACCATGTTGTCTTCGATGCTTAACCTGACTAACATTACTGATCCAATGTTGCTTTCTAATAGTAGTGATAGAAAGTCTCAGCAGATTTATTATATGCGTATGTTAGGTGAATCATTTAACAAGTATATCAAAATGATTGAAGGAAAATATTTAGTCCATCAATTAAATGAGGAGATTATCTCTCAAATTCCTATGCTTTTGCTAAATTTTAGAATAGCGATGGTTAAATGTCAGGGAACTTTTGTTGTAAATCCTCGTTTAATTTTAAAATATTATGAATTGTTGATTGATTTAAAATCTACAGAAAAAGAGGTGCGCCAAAGCCAAAATATAGAAAATGTGGCAATGCGTCATTTGAATCTTCTAGTCAGCAAGTATAATGCTTTTTGTGAGGAGTCAAGTAATTATTTGTAAGGCTATCTATTTATCGATAATATGAACACAAAAGAATATTTATCCCGAATATTACCGACAGTCAAAGATTTGCTTTTATGTCAGGGGCCACTAGTGTCCGGATAAAAATCACAGAAGAGGTTACCCTCTATATATTGAGACTCTGGACTATTAATACTTAATTCTTTAGTTACTTTGAATATGGAACGGATGTCATCTTGCTTAAACAGAAGCGGACCAATAGACTTTGATATTGTATGAAGTGTCTGTGGAATATTGAAGTGTTTCTTCGCTATGATAAGTAGCAGATAATCACAAACAGCAATCCACAACTGAAGATAAACGGCATTCTCCGTAGTGCCATAGAACTTCTTGATATGTAGGTGTTGTTTTATCCAGCGAAAGAATGAATCGACACTCCATCTTTCTCTGTAAAGTTCTGCAACAGTCAGAGAATCAATGATTAAGTTGTTTGTGAGAAATCTATATACATTGCCTGTAATGGTCAACACATTTCTGGAAGTCATAACGAGAAACCAGAGACATAATCTGAGAAAATATGGTCTTTTTTGTACGCATCACTGCAAATCAGAGCCATTTGAGGCCCGTCTGAGAAAGGACAAAATTTAATCCAAAAATTCAAAGAACGATATATTTAATTAATTTTCAACAACTTAGGCTATATGTTCCGGATTTTATCCGGACAGTAGTGCTATTACTTATTAAAAAAATATATACAATGGAAAAAACTAATGAAGAATTAGTGCAAAAGTTTGCTAGCTTTCAAAGTTTTATGCAAACACCCAAATACACATCTACTCCTATAGTAGTTAAAGATAAACGTCCTCAGCACGAGACATCTTTAGAATATGAAAAAAATGTAGATTGTTCTGTGTCTTTTGGTAACTCATATATTTCTATTGAAGTAAAGAATGGAGATTCATATAATTTTAGTGCAAAATTGATGACTGATGAAATTGCAAGTAAAATCTTATTAAGATATGATTCGACTGGAGCAACTCATCGTAACAATTTTGATTACATACCCTTGGCTCAACAGTTAGTTACGACACCTCATATACATAAGTATGATAATCAGGGACGTTTAATGGCTGTAAAAACAGAAGAAATATTAGCAAACCAAGAAGCAGCTCAAGACATAAAAATTGGCTTCCCAATATTTTGTAAAGAAGGTAAAATCTATGGACTTCATTCTACAATATGCCCTAAAATACAAATAGGAGAACAGACAGAGATTCCATTTGAACATATTGTAATAGACCCATGTGAAGGAGTTCCATTTTAATATTTTTTGCTATGGATGAAATAATGAGTGAAATTATCGCGACATATTCTTCTTTGTGGCGGTTAAAGAAAATAGGAGAAAGTTATGAGATAATTACTCCTGTTTCAACATCAAACAATATGTTTGTCTCTGTTTTTTTGTTAAAGAAGGGCAATGAATATATTGTAACAGATGCAGGATGGATAGATTCTGGTGTTTATGATATTGATGAAATTAGTGATACTGCTTATAAAAAAATAATGACTTATTTTATAGAAAGCTATGGTATAAAAACTTTGAAATATCGAAATCTAATTTATCACTATAAAAAAACAGATAATGCCATTTTTGTTCCTAATCTTGTTTTTGATGTTTCTGCCTTTATTAGCGGTATAGTAAGTACTTCGTGTGCTGAAATCGCTCAAACAACAGATAAATCATACAATATTTTTAATAGAAAAGCTCATTCCTTTCTTCGAACTTTTATTCCTAACGATAATTTCTTATCTAAAAAAGAAATTAAGGAAGTTTTTCCTGCATTGTCATTTGGGGCTGCAATTAAAGGACGTGGGGGAATTTCATTGATTAATTTTGCAACAGGATCCAATAATAATTATTACATCAATAGTTTATGTAAGTCCCAGACTTCCTTTGAGATAGTTCAAAAAGATGATTCGAGGAATATGTTTAATAATAAAATATTGTTATTAGACGATACGAAAAAATCTTTAACTTCTGAAAAGGTTGAAGTATATGTAAATTTTGTACGAGGTAAACAGATTTGCGATATAGATATGTGGAGTAACAGAAATGTTTTAAAGGAGAAGGTTGCGATTTAAACCAATTTTTAAAAAAACAGGTATGCCTAACTCATTGATAAATAGTTAGGACGCTGTATTGGTGTTATACAATTATGGCAAATGATAAATATAAACCCCGTGTTGGCATCAACGTGATAGAGAAAGTGATATCGTTGAAAGAACAAAATCAAGAGTTCTTGACGAATAAAACCATCTTGTCTTATCTTGGTGGTGAAAGCAGAGATTTTATAAGAGATCTGTGTGAAAGTGGTGAACTTCCATATTATAAGATTCGTAATACCATATTCTATAAAATCTCTGATGTCAGAAAAATGATAGAGAAGCACCGAATTTGATAATGGAATAAGCCTATAGTCATGCGGTCCCATCCCGCACACCCCTTCTGGCGTAGACCTCTGATGGTCCGCCAACCTTATAGCGAAGCGGTTTGAGCACCG
>OJMM01001163.1_pt1 | contig 16055 bp, 15 predicted proteins | sample 1597231 | NCBI WGS metagenome assembly OJMM01 (sample SAMEA2452128, study PRJEB22498) | human gut metagenome | reverse complement strand
TTGGCAAAATTAGTGCACTTACCATTCTGCAATACGTAAACTTCATTAACGACAAACCCATTGGCAGAATTAAGTATGCACTAAATTAATTCCGCCAACAGGTTAATAGTATGTTATGCAAATCTCCTTAATGGATAATCTGCCGTCCAATAGGATAGGTTTTAAACTTCTTCTTAGACGGGGCAAAGATATAATTAATTTTATTAAAATGCAAGTGTTTTTTAAATTATTTTCATGAAAAGGGTAAAATTGTGACTAAAATGCTATATTCCGTGTATAAATAGTCTAAAAACGTGCTTAAGAGTAAAAAGTGACGGTTGCAAGTGCTGAAAACGTCTTAAAATCGACCGAAAACAATTAAAAATCGTGCGAAAAGCCGTTAAACGGCCGCCATGATATGGTTTTTCTTCACACTTATTTAACAGAAGTTCGAATGTTAGCTCCACACGCCCTGAAGGGGCAGAAGCTCTTAGCCCAGGGCAGCGCCCTGGGTATTATGGCAATTGGCAAGGCGCCCTGTAAGGGCAAAAGCTTTATGTATTGCCTTGATTTTTAAAGCTTTTGCCCTTACAGGGCGACAGATTTGCGTCCAAAACAGCCCAGGGCGATGCCCTGGGCTAGGAGCTTCTGCCCTTTCAGGGCGTGTGGGGCTAAGAGCTTCTGCCCTTTCAGGGCGTGTGGGGCTAAGAGCTTCTGCCCTTTACCTTTGCTTTACCCTTCCGCCAGCGATTTTCAATTCCGCTACGCGCCGGTGACCGTTGGTTCAGGGCGTGTGGGGCTTACATGCGAAACTTCAGTTTATTATCTGTATAAATGCATACGGAACTAAACTTGCAGCAAGTAGGACATTTTTCCTTTTCCTGGTGCAGCAACTTGTCGGATGATGGTGTATTGTCTTGTTCTGATATCAAAATTTACTTCATCGTCGCTTCCGTCGGGATTGGCAAGAAAGGTCTTGCCGCCCTCGAAATATGGCACGGAGATGCCTTTCGACCACGCCTCTAAGTAGATGCGTTCCACCTCATCGTGCACGGCATTGTTGATCTCCCTGATGGTCTTTCCGTTCGACAGACGCCAGCCTTCTATTTCTTCATATTTGCACATAAGCCTTATTTCTTTTTTGATAAACCATTGCAAAAATACAAGGAATCCCTCAAACCGCCAAATGTTTTCCTCTTTTTTTCAGCATGCCAAAGCGAAAAGCCCGCGGCTCCCTGCTGTGAGGGGCTCGCGGGCTTTGGGCGAAGAGAGGATGAGAGGGGCGTTCAGAGATGCTATCCAGGCGTGGCGGAAGGCCTATGCCAGGGTGCAGCTGGTGATGCCGAGCGTGGTGGCAATAGCAGTCAAGATGCTGATGGCAATCTGAATGAGGGTTTTCCAAGTGTCCTTTTTCATAGTGATAGATGTTTAAGGGTTCTGTGTTTCGGTGAATGATTCTCGATAGGGGAGTTTTCGGGCAACTCCCCTTGGCGTTGCTCAGGAGTCAGGATGCCTATTCTCCGTCGCCGCCTCCGGTGCTTTCAGAGCCTCCTGGATTGCCAGTGCCTCCGGGGGTGGTGCCGCCAGTGGTGCCGGAGCCGCCTGCGCCTCCGTTGTCGCCAGAGCCGGGCGAGTTGGTCTGAGTGCCGTCAGTGCCGAAGGCGTCGTACTCCTTGAGCTTGCACTTCTTGCTGAGTTCCGAGTTGCTCCAGGTGCGGGTGTTTCGCACGATGAGGTGCACCTTCTTGATGCTCTGAGCGCTCACGTCCTTGGCAGTCTCTTCGGCCTTCGAAGCCATGCCGATGGAGAAGAGTCCCAGGTCGCCGAGTCGTACGCTCTTGCCGTCGAGGATGAGCTCCTGCAGGCAGTCGAGTGCATCGGTGAGCACACCGTTGATACAGCCACGAGAGTAGGGCGAGCCGTGGTCGGAGATGTGGTTGACGAAGTCTTCGAACGACAACTCTCGGTCGGTTACCACCGTGGCGTACCACTTTTCCTTACCAGCGTTTTCACCCAGGGGTGGAATGCGCTTTACCTTACGATACTTCAATGTTCCTTTTGTGTTGTTTGCCATAGTTGTAATGTGTTTTAATGGTTAATGGTTATTTAAGAGGGAGTTAAGGGAGTTAAGGAGTTATCGCTCCCTGCGGTCGCTGAGGAGTTAAGACAAATGCCTTTGTGGGCAATGTTTTAATGTTTGATTTCAAGCAATAAGACTGTTGTCTTAACTTCTTAACTCCTTAACTCCTTAACTCCTTTAATCATTTATCTGTTTGCAAAGTTACGACTATTTTTTGAAGCCGCCAAATTTCGGTGTGCGTAAACTAGCGATTTTCAGCAAAAATGCGTTCAGTAAGTTTACCCTACGGAAATCCATAGTTTTCGGCGTGCATAAATTTAGTTTTCTTCTCCCGAAGTCATAGTTTTCCTGGGGTCCTCATCTTTTAAGCTGCTTTTATATGTCCCCCTTTTTATTCGCCATTTTTTTTGAATGCTCAAGTTTCGCTGGGCTTCGCTGGGCTCCTAATATGCGAAAGTTCAGTTGAATGTATAGCATCGGATTTTTGGACTGTCAGTGTCAGCGGATGGGTGCTATTTCGCTTCGTCCAACAATTTGTCAAGTTGTGCTTGCAGTTCTTCACGCTTTGGCAAATAGAGCTGGTAACGTGCCACAAACAATTGATTGGTTACACCCTCCAAGGCATACTCCATCAGGAGTTCGTCTTTTCTTGCTCCCAAAACTATGCCAATGGGCGGATTGTCATCTGGTTGGCACACTTCAGTCTTGAAGTAGTTCAGATAGAGATTCATCTGCCCGATGTCGCCATGTTTTATCTCTGCTCGCTTGAGGTCAATCAGTATATAGCATTTCAAAATACAATGGTAGAACACCAAATCCACCTTGAACTGCCGGCTGCCAATCTGCATGGAGTATTGTCTGCCCACAAAAGCAAAACCACGTCCCATTTCCAAAAGAAACTGCTCCATGTGGTCTTTCAGGGCCTTTTCCAAGTCACTCTCCTTATAGCGTTTCTGTTTGGGAAGTCCTGCAAATTCAAGCACAAATGGGTCGCGGATAATGTCTTGTGGAGTTTGTACTTGATGCCCCTCGTTAGCCAATGCAAGAACTCCAGCCTTGTCTGTACTTAATGCAAGTCGCTGAAACAGACAGCTTTTCATCTGTCTTTTCAGTTCTCGAACTTTCCAGCCTTCCTTGATGGATTCCTTATAATAGAACTGCATTTCAAGCGTGTTATCACACTTCAATAGTTCAAAATAATGACTCCATGTCAATTTGTGAGACACTGTCTCACAAATTGGAAAAGCAAGATAAAACTTACGCATATAGACAAGATTGGAGCGGCTAAAGCCTTTCCCATTTCTTGCCGTTAGGTCCTTGGCAAGGTTCACAAGTAATTGCTTGCCATACTCAGCTCTATCCTTACCTTTAAGCTCATATTCAACAATATACTTTCCTGTCTGCCAGTTGGCATCAAGCAATTCTGTGTTGACTGCGGTAATTGCTTTGGCTTTCGATTCACTCCATAGCGTGGTTATGTTGTCTATCAATTTCTGATAGGCAGCATCGGTTATGTTTGTCAGCTCTTTATTCTCCATACCAATCTGTAAATTATTCATCAATATCGTTTTCTTCAATAATTCATCGGATTTTGCTGCAAATATACATTATTTTTGCGACAATCATTATAAATCATGCTGTTTTTTGTAATTTTCTCCAATATGGTGATTGTTATTTCGGATAATTTTTCTCCCTATTCTTGCTTTGTTCTCAAAAAAATAATATGTACCTTTTTAGGCCAACAGAAAACATAAAACACTAATATTTTCAATGACAATTTTTAATTTTTACGCCTCCCGCAGTAGAACACCCTTGCTGACACTGACACTGACAGTCCGATTTTCCGCACCCCTCTTCTTTCCTCCTGTGAAGGAGCAGAAAAGTAAAGAAATGTTAATAATATATTTTTATATTTATATATATAAATATAAACTTTCTCTTTCACCCTTTTTCCTCAAGGGGGAGTTGCGGAATTTTGGACTGTCAGTGTCAGTGTCAGTGTCAGCGGATGGAAGGGATCGTCTTTGTTTCCCTAAACTCATAAAACAATGGTTTTCGTGGTTAATGTTTTATTGTCGTTTTTTTAAAAGGATTTTTTCTTTTTTCAGTTTTTTTTTGTACCTTTGAGGAGATATTAGTTTTGTATAAGAATACTAAACAACGTAACAATATGATTATCAGACGATTTATCCCCCCCCATTTTGCTGGGGACAGGATTACGATTAGTTAAGAATGAGGCTTCAAAAAAGTCTCATAGTAGAAATCATGTACTTAGTATAGCCATTGCTATACTTTTTTTTATTTCCAACTTTTTTATCTTGAACAGTTGTTCTTCTTCTGATGGTGACAATCTGAAGGAGGAAGCTAATACTGCGCATTATTACGTCAAGTACGAGGTTAGTTTTAGTGGTATAGGAAGTTATTATACCCATAATGTATCCATTGGGTACACCAGTGAAAACGGATATAGTTCAGTGTCCCAACACGCTTTGTCTTGGGAAGGTGTTTTTGGACCTTTTAAGCCCGGAACGACAGTAGAAGTCAGTGCTTTTTGTGACAGGGTGAATGGCCGAGGCAATAATAGTGCCCGTTTGTCTGTATGCAATGGAAATGGGCCGTTTGTTTTGAAGGCAGAATCTTCTAATTTGGGTAAGAATACCGTTTTTGCCACCTATACCATCAAAGAAACCGACTAACTTAATCAGGCGCAAATGCGAGCAAAAGAATACTTTAACCAGCATAAGTATGAGTTGAAGTATGCAGAGGTCGTAGGCAAAATTATTGATGACTTGTTGCCTCTTAGAAAGGACCAAAAAGCTACCGCTGCATACATGAACCAACGGCTTTCTGCCGATATCCGTTACCAGCATTACCTCTTGAAGAAAGAACTCTTTGAGAGAGGTCATGCCTTGCAACCAGAACAACCAGTTTTTGAAAACTTAGAAGATGAAATCGGCAAGGATATTTCCATAGAAGTGAGAAAAGAACTTTTCTGCGTCATCAGAGATGATGATTCCTTCGGCTACTTGTTCTATATTCTCGGCTCAGAGTATAACGCCCACCATTGCGATGAGCCTATCGACTGTGTTCCCAATAGTGAACAAATACTACGGAGTATCATAGACAACAGAGATGATTATCCTAAAAAGAAACTGGACAGTTTTATCAACGAGGATTTGAATTATCGTCAATATTGCACCCTGCAGGATGGCAACTATTGGGAAGATGATGATGTCCAGTATTTGAAATATTTTAATCGGGTATATCAAATCTATGATGAGTTGCGACTTCGCCGTAGCAATATGTTGGAAGTGAAAAAATATCTCAAAGAACAACTGTTCGACAATGACGTAGAGAAGTTCTGGGTTTATGCCTTTATCATCACACTGATAGAGGCTTCCAGACAGAAAGACGAAAGCCTTGCCAGATGTAAAATGCAACTGGCAAGGGAAATAGAGCCGCTTCGAGAAAGAATCATGTCTCAGTCAGCTTCTCAAGGTAAGAGTCCTGTCTATCTTGCTGATCGTACAGGTGCCAAAATAGACATTATTCGCATTCTTAATGTTCTCTACGAGTTGGGGACGTTTACAGGAGAAAATGGCAAGAAGATTCGAAAGAAGGATGTGATGATAGCGATGGGGCAAGCGATGAATGTCGATTTAAGTAGCTACGACAAGGACCTATCACGATCGCTTTCCGACAGCACCAAACTGGAAAAGCATCAAAAGGTTTTCGAGGATATGCTCCAGAAGATGACGGATATTTTTAATAAGCACTGAGAATGAGAAAGATAAAAGATAAAACCCCATTGAAGTTTATAGATTTATTTGCTGGTTTAGGAGGCTTTCATCTGGCATTAGGGCAGATGGGATACGAATGCGTGTTTGCCTCCGAGCTACGTGAAGACCTACGCAAACTCTATGTCATCAACTTCCCCGAAATGAAAGGAAAGACTGAGAGCGGCATCAACAAGATTGAGGGCGACATCACCGCCGTCAATCCTCACGATATTCCTGCCCACGACATTCTCTGTGCAGGATTTCCTTGCCAACCCTTCAGTCAAGCTGGCAAGCGACTGGGCTTCAACGATGACAAAGACCGAGGAAACTTGTTTTACAACATCTGCGCCATCATTGATGCACACCATCCGAGATACGTGCTACTGGAGAACGTAGCCAATCTGAAAGGACACGACAACGGCAACACTTGGAAGACCATCAAGGAGGCTCTTGAGACTCGTCGATACAAGGTCAAGGAAGAACTGCTCTCGCCTCATCAGTTCGGTATTCCTCAGCACCGTCGCCGCATCTACATCGTGTGCGAGAATGAGGACTATGGTTGTTTGGAGAGGTTTGAGTTTCCTAAGGGACAAGACGAAGTGGAATGCAACATCAACAGCATCATCGACCCTGACGAGACAAATTACCAGCATTTGAAAGCGGACACTCGTCACCAATTGGATGTATGGAGAGAGTTCTTGGGGCTTTGCGCCGACCACCATGTCAAGGTGCCAACCTTCCCAGTATAGGCGATGGAGTTTGGAGCAACCTACGACTACGAGGACGGCAAGACACCAAGTTGCAGTTCGTTGGAGCAACTGCGTGGAGCCAAGGGCACGCTTGGAATGCCGATAACAGGAAGGACAAGAAAGCGCTGTCTGGCCTGCATACCCCCTTATTCGAGGCAAGACGTAGATAGATTCCCCTCTTGGAAACAGAAATATATACAGCAAAACCGTGATTTCTACGAAGCAAACAAGGCTTGGCTCGACCCGTGGAAGGAGAAAATCAAAGACTTTGCCCCAAGCCATCAGAAGATGGAATGGAACTGCGGAGACGTTCCTCCTGTGTTGGATGACAAAATCATCCAGTTTCGAGCTTCGGGCATACGCATCAAGTTGCCAACGTTCTCGCCAGCACTCAACCTCGTGGGTACACAGATACCGATATTCCCTTGGATAAAACTTCCGAAGAAATCAAGAATAGGCTCAGAGAAGACAGGCAGATACATGACCGTACATGAGGCTTCCAAGATACAAGGTATGCAAGACTTGCGTTTCTCAGGGGAAGGGTTCGGCTTGACCATCTCACGCTGTTACGAAGCCTTGGGAAATGCGGTCAACGTTACGATAGTTCAACTAATTGCAGGGAGGATGATAAACAGATGAATAATTCAATAGAAGCAGTAAACATCAGCATCGGAGCCAATATGTATGGGCGTTTCGAGGACTTGACCAACACACCTTCCAACGTGTTGGCTGAGTTTGTCGATAATGCCTTGCAGTCATACCGTGACAACAAGGAACTGCTGCATTCCTTAAACGGTGACTATCGCTTCTCTGTGAATATCGAGTTCATTCGTGATGAGACAGGCAAGGAAATACAGGAGATACGAGTGGCAGACAATGCTTGCGGCATCAGCATGGGGCGTTACCAGACGGCTTTCATGCCAGCCAAGACACCAGAGAACAATACAGGACTCAATGAGTTTGGCATGGGATTCAAAACGGCTGCTTGTTGGCTCGGGGAAGTATGGGAAGTGAAGACCAAGGCTCTGAACGAGACGGAGGAGCGCACCATCCACTTCGACCTCAACCAAGTGACCAAGAACGACTTGAACTCTCTCCCAGTAGGGCATGTGCTTCGCCCAGCCACGGAGCATTACACCATCTTCACGATTACCCAGCTCACCAAGAACTCGCCTAAGTCGCAAGGTATCGCCAAGATAAAGAAAGACTTGGCAAGCATCTACCGTATGTCGCTCAGAAGTGGAGAAATGCGTCTTGTGGTCGATGAAGAGGTGTTGGAGTTTAAAGACCCAGAGATTCTGACGGCACCTTTCTACAAGGACACGACAGGACCAGAGGTGTATTGGAAGAAAGATATAGACTTCGACTTGGGACAATACAAGGCACATGGTTATATTGGTGTATTGAAGGAAATGAGCAGCCAGAACAATGGTTTTGTGCTACTTCGCCGTGGTCGTGTGGTGAAAGGAGCGGAGAATGGACAGCGATACTTCCCGAAGTCACTGTGTGGCAATGTGGGTTCGCCTCGCTATAAGCGTATTTTCGGAGAGTTGGAACTGGAGGGTTTCAAAGTTTCGTTCAACAAGAACGACATCCTTGACAAGGAAAACCTCGATGCCTTGATGGTGGCACTGCAAGATGTGATACACACCAAGGAATTCGACCTCTACGCACAGGCGGAAGGCTACCGTGTGGATGAACGCAAGAAAATAGCCAAGAAACTCGTAACCAAGCATGATACTTCTTCACAAAAATCCCGAAAGACCATCGAGTTCTCCACGGTGAAGCCAAAGCCTACGCCTACTCTTTTCCCAGAGATGCAGCCAAAGCCAGTGGTGCAACCTGTTGGCACGCCTACGGTGTATGGCGAGTATGAGGACAAATATAAAATCAACGGAAAGGAATACACGCTGCAAGTAAAACTGGAAGGTGGGGATTCCGACCTGTTCTGGGTGGATGTGAGCAAGGAAGCGGAGAACATCATCATTTGCCACATCAATACAAGCCATGTCTTCTTCGAGCATTTTGGCAAGCCCAACGAGGCGACCATCGCCGTGCTGAAAACATTGGCAATCGCCAAATACACCGCCAAGAAAGAGGCAGAGAACGATGCCGCCAAGATGGTGGAATATTTCAACGAATATATCAAACGAACAAAGGTATAGCTATGGAGGAAAGTATCAAGATTATACAGCATACGGAAGAGGTTCATTCGGGCATTCGCCACGGAAGAATCCTCAATGAAGATGTTCAACTGGGAAAATGCTTCGAATCTTTCGTGGACCGACAGAAAAGCAAAGGTATCACGGCGCAAGGTGTAGCAAACCTCCGTGAAGAAACGATGGACATTTTGGCTCATTGCAATCCTCACGATGCCATCGGCAACGATGAGACCACCCATCTTGTGGTGGGCTATGTGCAGAGCGGCAAAACCATGTCGTTCACAGGGCTTACTGCCTTGGCACACGACAATGGCTATCGAATTGTGGTGTATCTCGCAGGAACCAAGTTGAACCTCTTGAAACAGACCTCGGAGCGTTTGGAGAAAGACTTGATAAAGTCAAGTTCATTGGGCAAGAATGCCTACAAGATTCACAAAGACCCTACCGTGGGTGAGGCAGAGGACATCATCGGGCATCTGAGTATGACAAGCAAGCCTACGATATTGATTCCTATCTTGAAGCATTACGACCACATCAAGCATCTGAAAGAGATATTTGAGATGGAAGATTTCAAGCAGGCTATGGCTGGCGAGACGGTGCTGATCATTGATGATGAGGCTGACCAAGCCTCGCTCAATAGCTACGGTCGCTCCAACAGCAAGAATGTAGGTGATGAAGAGGACGAGACCTCCGCCACATACGATGCCATTCTAAAACTACGTGCCATCCTGTCAGGCAATACGTACGTGCAATATACCGCCACGCCGCAAGCCAACATCCTCATCAGTATGCAGGACATTCTTTCGCCAAAGAGCCACACTTTGCTTACTCCAGGAGAGGGGTATATTGGTGGAAAGAAATATTTCGGAATGGATGTCAACCATGATTTGTTCAATGGCGGCTTGATTATTACAATTCCAGAAGAGCAAGTGTTTCATAACAAGAGAAACAGGTTGAAGAAATGCCCTCAGTCATTGAAGGATGCCTTGAAGCTCCATATATTGGCAGTTGCTATTGTTGTGAAGTGGATGGAGGTAGATGGAATCAATTTTCTTTCCATGATGGTTCACCCAGATGTGAGCGTGGCTAACAACAAGAAGTTTAAAAGTTGGATAGAATCGGACTTGACTCAATGGCGCAAATTGCTTGCAAAGCCAGAAGGACAGGAGGACAAGGAAGATTTATTGAAAGATTTCGAGCGTCTTTTCCCGATGGCTATAGAGTTTTACTCCATTGAGGAACGACCAACATTCGATAAAATCAAGCCCTTCTTAAAAGATATTCTCAATGACAAGAAGGTCTATCTGGTCAACTCGGACAAAGACGCAGATAAAGAGATAGACTGGGATAAGTACTGTATGCACATCTTAGTGGGAGCGGAAATGCTAAACCGTGGGTTTACCGTGGAGAAACTTGCCACCACCTACATGCCACGCTATACAGTAGGACCTACGAACGCTGACACCATACAGCAACGTTGCCGATTCTTCGGTTACAAGGAAAGCTACATCAAGAGTTGTCGTGTATTCTTGCCTCAATGCTCCATAGACAATTACATGGAATATGTTGACCACGAGGAAGAACTGAGGTTGACACTATCTCAGTGCGATACGCTTGAAGCAGCCGAGCGACAGATATTGTTGTCTCCAAAGCTTCGCCCAACAAGGTTTAATGTTTTGCCTATCTCCGTTGTCAACACAAAACTTCGTGGCAACTGTGCGATGCAAGCATTCGAGAGCAAGGAGACGATACTTCATAATGATAAAGTAGTGGAGGATTTCTTGGCAAAGCACAAAGATGATTTTACTTTGGCTTATACCTATACGACCAAGGACAGAACTCACCGAGGAATGCGATTGCAAATAGAAGAAGCTATCGCATTCTTGACCGATTTCCGCTTCAAGAACTATCCCGATGCTTCCCGAAAGAGCGCAACGATAAGGTATCTGAGATATTTGGCAAGTCTGGAGGAGAATCCACTGCAATATGTGTATTTCATTCAGATGGCGTGGGACTCCGTGCCTCGTGAGCGTAGCTTTGATTTTGACAACAAACGCTTTGCGCCAAATACCCGACTGTTTGCAGGTCCTTCATCTGCGACAGACTCAACGGATTATCCAGGCGATGACAAAATTGTGGAAAGTGATTCGATAACAATACAGTTGCATCACATAGCCTTTAAGGGTGGCGTAGAGCCAGGTTTCCCAATCACGGCATACACACTTGCCATCAACTATCCCGATGAGTTGGCTACCACCTACTGCTCTAACGAGGAAAAGAATCAAGAAGACGATGGTATAACAGACGGTAATGAAGATTAACAAGATGGAACAGAATATCAAGGAACAATACAAAAGTTTGGGATGTCATGGCAATGGAGATGACTCCTACAAGGTGCTTTCTCTTAAATACTTGCCTCACAAGTTGGGCAAGTCGAGCGAAGGTTATCCTATGTTTTTTATTTGTGTCAATGAAACCACTTCGCAGGTCAAGAATATCACTCGTGAACTCTTGTCTGTGGAGTATAACCAATTATGCCGCTTGTCTTCGGAAGAGGGCGACATAGAGAAATCGTATTCCATTATCATTCTCCGCTCACCCGAATGGGCTTTACAATCCTCGTTCATCGACATCGTGGTGCTCATGCTCCAGAAGATACAGCCAGTGCCATCACGCAAGACTCTCTCAGTAGAGGTGGAGAAACTGATTACCATCTTCTCAGCGTTGGTAAACCCTCCTGTCAAGAAGATGCAGGGGCTATGGGGAGAACTTTTGGTAATAGAACAAAGTAAATACCCTGAGACCTTAGTAAACGCTTGGCACTCTTCGCCTAACGCCAAGTTCGACTTCACCTTGGGCAGAGACAAGATAGAGGTGAAGACCACATCGAGCGAGAACCGCATCCATCATTTCTCCATCGACCAGTTGAACCCATCGCCAAGTTCTCGCTTGCTCATCGCTTCCATAACGGTGAGGGAATCGGGAGAGGGAAACGGAGGCAAGTCCGTGCGAGACCTCTTCGATGCCATCTATCAAAAGGTGGGCGTACAGGAACGTTTCCACCTGTATCAAATAGTGGCTGAGACCGTAGGCAACAACATCAGCAAGTTGGATGCCGTGCATTTCGATTATGTCGAGGCTACCGATACCTTGGCTTACTTCTGCGCCAAGGACATTCCACACATCAAGAAGTCGGATGTGCCAGCAGGGGTGACAGAGGTGAAATTTGCCAGTTCGCTCGATGGCATACCGCAAGCCTTCTCGCCTGAGCGAAAGAGTGAATATCAGGAAAGTCCGTTGTTTAAAAGTATCATGTAATGGTAGCAAGATTATCAGCAAACGACCATAAGAAACTGCTTGAGGAAGCACTTGTGGGAAACATAACGTATAAGTTATTGGGCGGAACTATGCCATATCAAATCATGGTGGACGGCTCCTGCTTCAATGTCTATGTGAAGGTATTGTCGAGCGCACAATTGAAGGGAAGCGAAGATGTGTGGCGAGCGCAGTTGCCACAACGTGAGGATTTCGATGAAATGAAAGCCGCTCCCATCCCTTTTATTTTCTTAGGGTATGACTCGGAAAACGATGTCTATGCCACATGGAATCCGCATGTAGTCAAGCAAAGATTGAACGAGGCCAAGTATGTTTCGTTCTACTCTCGCTTGTCTGGTCAGCAGGAAGCACATGATGAAGACAAGTTTGTTCGCAAGCAACTCAATAATGATGGTGAGGTGTTGATATTCCCTCGCTCCCAACTCAACTCTTACTTGGTAAACTTCGCCGTCTATTTCCCTGACAACACAGAATATGTTGCCATCGGTAGCAAGCGCAGAAAAGAAGCCAATGATGCTTATCGCATATTTAATGACAGCAGGAATCTGTCTGCCTTTGCCAAGTACTTGGAACAGAACGGATGTAATGACATCGAAGAATATTGCAAGTTGATTAAGACTTTCATCAATCGCAACATCTTCTCTTGCCACCGTAAGATATTCCTTGCTTGCGACTCCATTCTCGAATATGAGGATGCCGTCAAGCGTTTCTTGGCGGAAGAAGACGTACAGGCAGCCATCTATGTGACTGGCGTAAATGCAGAAGATGTATTGGATGCTTATGTCTTGTTTCTATCCGAGAAAATGGAGGAAGAACCAGAAGTAAAAACTACTGATGCACCGAAAGCCTGCACTCCTAAAACTCATGTTGTTGATTCTTGCCTGAAAAACGGTAAAGTCGTAAGAATCGACGACCAAGCACTTCTTCATGAGATAGAGCCTTTTCTCAACACTGAGTATCGTAAAACCATACCAGCCATGCACATCGTAAAGGATTATTACGAAGCGATATATACTGACCTCCACATGGAGTTTAAGGATTGGATGGATTTGGTTACTCACATAGACTGGAACAACTGCTATAAGTAAAGAAACTTTTTTCATGGGGTTTACATAGGGTTTACGAATGCCCCCATGAATTTGCACTACCTTTGCACTCGAAATCAGAAACCATCTGTGGAATGATGGTTCTTGGTTTTGGGTGCTTTTTTTGTTTTGGTGCCTAAGGAGGTTCTCTTTCCTCTATATATTTCAGCGCGCAGAGAGGGAGAAAGGAATTAGACTCCATTTTACACAGAGAGCATCCTATGAGAATGACGAAAGTCGAGGCGAGGAATCGCCAAAGGCTTTTCGGGAAAGTAAAGTTGAACAACATTTCTAATTCATAGGATTATGACAACAAAGGATTTTAAAATTCAAGTGTTCGGGCATCCTCAGTTCGGCGAAATCCGAGTGACGGGGACGAGTGATGAACCTCTCTTCTGCCTCGTGGACATCTGCAAGGTTTTGGAACTCAACAACACGAGCATGGCGAAGAGAAAGCTGAAAGCAACGGGCATCAAAATTTTTGAGGTACGTTCAGAACTCACCAACAAACATGGCAAGACCATAGCTTTCATGGACAACCTCACCTTCATCTCTGAGCAAAACCTCTATCGCTTGATTATGCGCTCCACCAAACCGATGGCTGAGCCATTCCAAGACTGGGTATGTGGAGAGGTGCTTCCTTCCATCCGCAAGCATGGTGGATACATCCTCACCCACGAGGGAGACACCGACGAGGACATCCGCCGCCGTGCCGAGGAAGTGCTGAAAGCGACCTTGGAGCAGAAAGACAAGCTCATCAGCGAGCAGAAAGTGCTCCTGGAGCAAAAGAACAGACGGATCGCTGAGCAGGATGTGGAAATCGACCGACTGCTGCCCAAGGCTCTCTACACCGACAGCGTGCTCGAAAGTATCTCGTGCTACACCACCACGCAGATAGCCAAGGAATTGGGGATGACGGCACAGGAACTGAACCGCTGGCTCTGCGCAGAACGGATTCAGTACTACCAGAGCGGACAGTATATGCTCTATGCCGACTATGCCCACCGCGGACTGGCGAAGAGCCGAACCCACTATGACCTCTTTGTGGGAAGAGACACCGTGCTAACCCGCATGTACCTCGTGTGGACGGAGAAGGGACGGGAGTTTATTCATCTGAGGGCTAAAGGAGTTAGGGAGTTAAGGGAGAATTCTTAAGGAGTTAAAGGAGTTAAGGAGTTAAAGGAGTTAAGACAATAGTCTTATTGCTTGAAATCAAACATTAAAACATTGCCCTCAAAGGCATTTGTCTTAACTCCTCAGCGACCGAAGGGAGCGATAACTCCTTAACTCCCTTAACTCCTGAAAAATAACTTCCGAAAATAACTCCTCAAAATTAAAAACAATTACCCATTAAACATTTTAAAAAAATATGGAAACAATGATTATGAAAGTAGTGATGCAGGGAGAGACTTCCCTCGTCGATTCGCAGAAGAGTGAGAACGGAAAACTCGCCAAGTGCAACATCGTGTTGCAGGAGTTTGGCGGAAAGTTTGAAAACCAGTTTGCCGCGGTGATGCTTGGCAAGGATGCACAACTTAGGTTCTATGCCGGAGAGGTGGTCGTGGTGAAACTGCGCTTTCAGACCCATGAGTATCAGGGACAGGTGTATCAGGACATCCTGGTGCAGGACATCGAAAAAATAATTAAACATTAAATACGATACAACCATGGCTTTTGGAATATCACAAAGCGTAAGGAGCAGGGAGGTGCAAGTATGCACCCCCGAGCTCTTCCACCAGGCTACTAAGAGCAGCAGGGTGAAGGACGTCTGCGCACAGATAGAGGATGCACTGGAGCGCAAACGCCGGGGAGAGATAGGGCAGGAAGACTACGACACGATGAAGACACGGCTCAAGAGCCAGTTGCCCATACTCACGCCCCACGCCACTTTTCGCAATGGCCGACGACTCAACGCCGACGCCATACCCAGCGGACTCAGCATCTACGACAAAGACCACATCGCCGACCCTACGGGATGGTGGAAAGCGAAAAGCGAAGAACTGAGAGTGAAGAATCCTCAGGTGCTGGCGAGAATACTGCTCGTGCACGTCACACCGTCGTTGGAGGGCCTCAGGCTCGTCTTCGTCATGCCAGAGGGCATGAACCTGGCAGAGGCTCAGAAGTGGATGTCGCAACAGCTCGGCGACGAGGAGTACGACGTGTGTGTGAAAGACCTGGCACGGCCGTCGTTCATCGTGCCCGAAGAATACATCCTCTTCATCGACGAGGCACGGCTCTTCGCAGAGGTGGAAACCCCTTCGGATGCTGACGATGCTGCCCCTCATGCGAATACCCACGAAAACACTAACCACAACACAAATGAAAACCCAAATGAAAATGAAAACAAGACCGAAAAAGAACATCGACCTGAGAGCGATAATAGCTCTGCTGCTCTTCCTGCTGGCACTGCTGTTGAGCATGCCCAGTCTGCTAATCATGATCGTGCTGATGATCATCATCTCGGCAATCATGGAGTGGATCAAAATCATGGCGGAGAGGAGAAGCAACAAGACTTCGCCCAAGAATACGACGGAATCTCCTACGAGGCGATAACAAGCAAGCTCGTAGAACTGCTCGGAGGTGAGCCACAGCACGGTTCGCGCAACTCGTTTATCTTCACCCTGAGCTGCTATCTGCGCTATCTGTGCGACGACAACGCCACGTGGATCAAGCAGGTGATTCCCACTTTTGGCGAGGAGAAGAAGCGGGCCTTCACCACCGTCGACAGCGCTTGTCAGAGAAAGCAGTCGCACCGCATGCCCATGATTGTGCGCAAGGCCATCAGCCTGTGCCAGCAAGAGCAGGCAAGGGGAAAAGCCGCCGACTATGATGCCGACGAGTTTGGCGACATCCAGAACCCAGACTCCTACTTCTATCGCATACAC
>OJMM01001153.1_pt1 | contig 16147 bp, 10 predicted proteins | sample 1597231 | NCBI WGS metagenome assembly OJMM01 (sample SAMEA2452128, study PRJEB22498) | human gut metagenome | reverse complement strand
AAACGAGCCGAATTGACCGCCTTAACCGCGCCCATTGCATTACGTTCAATACAGGGAACCTGCACCAAGCCGCCAATCGGGTCGCAGGTCAAGCCCAAATTGTGCTCCATGGCGATTTCGGCGGCGTTTTCAATCTGAGAGCGCGTACCGCCCATTGCCGCCGCCAATCCGGCAGCCGCCATTGAACAAGCAACGCCGACTTCGCCCTGACACCCGACCTCGGCTCCTGAAATCGAAGCGTTGGTACGATACAGGCTGCAAATGGCCGAAGCGGTTGTTAAAAAGATTACAATGCCTTCGTCGACTTCATACGGCGACTTGGGGGCGGCAAAACGCTCATAATAGCGCATGACGGAAGGGATAATTCCGGCAGAACCCATGGTCGGCGCCGTCACAATCTGACCGCCGGAAGCGTTTTCTTCCGCTACGGCGAAACCCCACAGGTTAATCCAGTCGACAATCATAAGCGGATCCAGGTCGTTTTCGCGGAATTTTTCTTCCAGGCGCTCATAAATTCCCGCCGCCCGGCGCTTAATGTTAAGTCCGCCCGGCAAAATACCGCGGGCGTGCATTCCGCGATCAATTGAGGACTGCATAATGCGGTTTATCTTGGCGATGCCGGCACGAACCTCTTCGGGCGTCCGCAAAGACTCTTCATTTCGGAGAACCAGCTCAGATATGCTGATACCGTTTTTTTCGCATTGTTCCATCAATTCCTTGCAGCTGTCAAACTGATAGGGAACATTATAAGGCTCGCGCTCGACCCGGCGGGAGATTTCATCCTGACGGGCAATGGTACCGCCGCCGACCGAAAAATAAACTTCCTCCAGCAAAACCTTGCCGGCATTGTCATAGGCCGTAAACTTCATTCCGTTGGAATGTTCCGGCAAAAAAGTATCTTTTTTGAAAATGACATTGGCATCCAAATCGAACGGTATGGCCCGCTCCTGCCCCAAATGCAGAATTTTGTCGCGCTCAACGGCGTTGACATAAGGCTTTTCAGGGTCAATCGCCTCCGCCTCGAGTCCCATCAGCCCGTAGACGACGGCTTTAACGGTTCCGTGTCCGACGCCGGTCAAAGCCAGCGACCCATACAGGGTAACGTCTATCCGGCTGACTGCTTCAAACTTTCCGGCAGAACGAATATTGTCCAGATAGCGTTTAGCGGCACGCATAGGGCCAACGGTGTGAGAACTGGAGGGTCCGACACCAATCGAGAAAATCTCAAATAAACTGTAATACATACGGCCTCTTAAAAATAGGTTTTGATTTGTTTATAAGGCTTGAGGCCCAGGCGGTTCTGAATTTCCGCAATACGGCGGGACTGCTCTCCCCACACCGCATAACGCTCGACAAACGCTTTTGCCTCGTCCGGCGACTTTGACAGCTGAACAGCAATGGTCTCTTCCAGCAACTTCAGCATTACAGCAGAGAATTTGCTAAAATCAAGATGAAGTTTGCCGTTATCATCAAAAGAAATAGCCCCGTGCTCCAAAAGATAATTAAACTGTATCAAATCGGCAATACGGTGAGGCAGCGACATATTGGGCTCTGCCTTTAGAAACAACCCGGAAACCGTATGAGTGAGGTAAACCTTTTTGAGCATATCTTCGCTGATGACACCCATTTTGACATATTCGGGCATAAAGGCCAGCGAAATAACGTCAGCCTTATGTTCTTCAATAATGTGCTTATAGGCACCGAGAGCGGACTGATACGAGCTGTCCGGGCCGAAAGAATGCCCGTTTTCGTGTCCGATGACAAAAAGGTGTTCTGCTTCGACGTCAAAATACCGATGAAGCCCCGGCTCAACCAGTTCGTCCAGAAGTTTGGCATTGCGCGCGGCATCAACAGACTGACGAACCTGGCGATGGTATACATTACGGCGGCCGCCGCCGGTTTTTATCGCAAGCTTGTCGTTATTGGGCAGATTTTCAGCCACGGTCATTCCGCCGCGGACAGCGGCAAAGTCGCCGGTAACTACCGCCAAATCCACGTCGACCATCGTTTGCTTCAGTTCGCCGCCGGCAGAGACATTCTGCTCATAACGTTCACAGTACGGCATCAGCTTTGCCAATTCACACATATGGTTTTTAAATTTCAGGATAAGATCCGTCCCTTCCCGGTTCACCAGTCCGACACGCACACCGATGCTGTCCTTGGCGTTTACTTCAATCCGGTGTTCCTTTAGCAGCGCAGCAAGGCGCGGATTGTCAAAAACGGTTGACGTCAGTTCGTCATTATAGTTTTCGCGCGCTATAGTGAATTCAATCGGCGTATCCTGCAAAACAGCCCAGTGTTTGTCGGCCAGCATATCCATATCTTCATTGTTTTGGAGCAATGCCTGTGCCTGCCATCCCAGGTAGTCTTTCAGCGGTTCGTCGGTGGTATAGTGGGCGGCCAGTTCGATTTCGTTGGCAATATCAGAAAACTCCCGGGCAAAATATTCGGTAAAATCAATTGCCTTAAGCTCATCGCCATGACGACGCACCATCGTACGAACGCTCAAAATCTTTTTGACTTCGTCAACCTTGCCTTCTTCAAGCATTTTTATCAGAATTTCCTGAAGTTCCTCGGCGCTTAAGTCATCCGGATAAAAATTCCGGCCGGGATTGCCTTTGACTCCCTTAAAAATTTCGACGGGCTCTTTATCAATGCCGTTCAACCCTTCGACACCGTTTAGCGAATTGAAAAAGCGCAAAACCTTGGCGGCATATGCATCCGACGCCGCTTTGTCTTCCAACGCCTCTTTGAGTTCAATATCCAGCTTGTGGTCTTGCTCAAGAAAAACGTCGTTGAACATCCGGGCCGCCTTAACCAAATGGGCAAAGGCTTTTTTATCTCCGTCGCTCAACTGCCGATAGGCCGGAAAATCAGGTTTGATTAAATCGACATCTACCGTTTGGTTATTTAATTTGTCATCCAAATCAGCTTCGCTCAGCGCAACTTCATATCCATTAATTTTCATTATTTTTTATCTCCACGACACGAAAACGGTAAGCCCTGATTTTGTCAGACCAATAGCTGGGACTCAAACCCGCTTTCAATTTCAAATTAGTTAAAAATTCGGTTTTCTCGGGCAGCTGTTCCCACACCGAAGGCAAAAACAACCCCTGGCGGTCGCCATCACGGATTACCAGACCGTCGGTTCCCGCATTGATTTTATCCAAAAGTTCTTTTTCACTGTTAAAGTAAATTCGTTCATAATCGCTCAGCAATGAAATGCTGATGCGGATATCCTTCAGTTCATCGGCACTGACCGGCGGAAACCGCTTGTCTTCCAGAGCGGCGGCATAAGTGTTTTCGGCAACGTCCAAAGCAACTGCCCGGCCGGGAACAAGACTGCCGATGCATCCTCTGAGCGCCGCATTTTTAGTCAACGTAACAAAAGCAGCTCCTTTGTTAAACAAGACGTCTTGATAGTCACTGCGCGAAGGATTGAACTTCTTTTGACGGATTACTGCTTCTTCCAGGCTGCTTTGTGCAATCTCCAGAAGCGCTTTGCCGTGGTGATTGGCAAAGTTACGCAAATTCTCGACTTCCTGCTCCATCGGCGTCAGCGGCCGTTCATCCTCTTTTTTATCAAAAATCCAGGAAGCATAACCGACAACGCTGTCTCTTTCGCCGGTAACATCGCCGGAATTGGCCATATCCAGCAACCGCGGACTGAGAGCCATCTTTTTGGCCAGACGCAATGCCGTATTGATTCCGGTGGCGCCGCAGGACAAATGACTTTCCAAATCCTGCTGACGGCTGACTTTGTCCGCCGTATAGGCATCTACCACTTTCGCCGTATCATAATCCAAGTAATGCGACAAATCGGCAGAAAACACAATCAGAACATCGTTACGGCGCAAATAGGGTTCCAGAGCGTCGGCCAGCACTTGCGGGTCAGCCTGACCATAGACCAGCGGAACAACCGTGAATTTTTTAAGCACCTTTTGCAAAAACGGCAGTTGAACCTCCAAAGAATGTTCTTCCGCATGGGCTTTGTCATTATACATAAAACCAGGAACTACTGACAAAGCCGAGGTAATTTCGGCATCAGCAGAAAGCAGACCCAACGGCGTTTTGAATCGGGACGCCGAAGACAACGCAACGCCCTGCAGCGCTACCCGATGCGAAGGACCGACGAGAATTACCCTGCGGATTTCATCCTGAAAAGGCAGCAGCTTTTTATATGCGCTTGCAGCCACCTGTGCAGAATACCGGTATCCGGCATGAGGAACAATCAGCATATGCGGACGGGACGTCAAGGACGAAGCCGCCTGCGAAAGATACCCGTCAAGCGCGTCAGACAACTGATAAATATCAGCCGGATAAAAAAGCCCGGCAACGGCAGGCACCCGTGTTGTGTTCATATCTTCATCCCGCAGGGAATAATTGTTTATCACCTCCGAATTGGAGGAAATATGGTTGCTGAAATACAGATAATTCAGTATCAGCAATGCAATGACTATCGCTGCAATAAAGATATAATGAGGAATCCGCTTATAATCAATGTTAACCTTTTTATTCATACGCCACTCCGCAAGTTGTCCGCCGTTTAATGCCGCTTATTAAACCATACCGGGCTTAAAATTTTGCTAACAGCCGGCTGCAATCAGCGCCTGGTAAAACGCCTTAAAATCATGAAAATATTTTATTCGCCCGTCCTTCGGGTTATCGTCGTGCCAAATCGGCTCTCCAATACGAATCGGCAAAGCATTGGCCGCCAGTGCACAGTCGCTGTCTTGGGCGCTGTCGCCAATCATCCAGACATTCTCGGGCGTGATTTCTTCCGGTTTTAACAAACCTTCCAGACTGTATAAAATATGTTCGCGATAAGGTTTATCATGCGGAGCTTCGTGTCCGGCAACAATCCTTGCAAACAACGAGGGTGAAAAAAGCAGCGGAAGTTCTGCATCCAGCAGCCGGCGATCCTTGTTGCTCATAATCAGCATCGGAACTCCCCGGCAGCGAAAAAACTCCAGAACCTCAGGAACACAGGGAAAGGTTGAGATGAGCGAGGACACCTGCTGCAAATACAACTCGGCATAACGGCGATACGCCCGAGGAGCCAGCTCATCTCCGAAAATGTTAGGAAAATTATCCCGAAAAGAAAGTTTGGCATCGCGGCGTTTTTTTACGATGTCCCAATTAGGCATATGATATTCGGCCAGCACCTGGTTAACAACCGTCACCAAAGCGGTTCGGCTCTCGGCAAGGGTGTTGTCCCAATCGAAAAGCACATACTTAAGAGACTTCAGAGACAAACTTTGGTTTGGCATTTGCGAATCTTTTCTTTTTGAATACCGGGATTTAAACTAATGCCCGTTGTCATAAACGGGCATTAGTTTATAAAATATTATGCATTTTTACCGACTTTGGCTTTGCCGCCGAGATACGGACGAAGCTTAACCGGGATGTTGACGGTACCGTCGGCATTTTGGTGATTTTCGATAAACGGAACCAAAGCGCGAGGCGTTGCAATGCCGGTATTATTCAAAGTATGAACATATTTAACTTTACCGTCGGCGTTGTCGCGGTAACGCAGATTGGTACGGCGAGCCTGCCACTCGGTAATGTTGGAGCAGGAATGGGTTTCACGATAACAATTCTGGGAAGGAACCCAAGCCTCCAGGTCATACTGCCGGTATTTGGGCGCACCCATATCGCCGGTGCAAACCTCGAGCACCTGATACGGCAATTCCAAATCCTGCAGGACTTCTTCAGAAATCGCCAAAAGCTTTTGATGCCATTTTTCACTCTCGGCAATGTCGTTTTTACAAATAACGAACTGCTCGGTTTTCATAAACTGATGGACACGAACCAAACCGCGGGTATCCTTGCCGGCAGCTCCGGCTTCGCGGCGGAAACACGGCGAGAAACCGGCATAAAGAATCGGGAGTTCGTTCTCGCTGAGAATTTCATCGGCGCGCAACGAATTCAAAATAAGCTCGGCAGTGCCGGAAAGGTAAATATCATCCGCCGGCATATAATAAATTTCATCGCGGGAAAACGGCAGATATCCCTGGCCGTATAATGGCTTTTCCTTGGAAATAGACGGCACGGTAATGACCGTAAAACCATGGCTGCGCAGTTTATCCAACACCATCATATGAATTGCCAGTTCGAGCTGGGCAAGATCGTTTTTAATAGCATAAGTGCGGGAACCGGACACTTTGGCAATACGCTCCATCTCGCTCCAGTCGTTGAGTTCCATCAGCTCAACATGGTCACGCGGCGTGAAATCGAAATGCGGCAGCTCGCCGACCTTGCGACGGACGACATTGGCGGAATCATCAGGACCGACCGGGCTTTCCGCGCTAGGCATATTGGGCATACGCAGCATAATATCATCAAATTTGGCCTGTTCGGCGGCAAGTTTCTCCTGCTCGACCTTAAGCTCTTCTCCCAAAGCCTTGCTTTTGGCTATAATCGCAGGACGCTCTTCGGCCGATGCGGATTTGATGGAATTGCTGAGTTTGTTTTTTTCTTCGGACAGAGACTGGGATGAGGTTTTCAACTTATTGATATCTTTATACAAAGCAATCAACGCATCTACGTCGATAACATCTTTAGAATAGCCTTTTTTGGCCAGGCCGTCCTTAATTACGTCAGGATTTTCGGCAATATATTTTATATCCAACATTCTCTTGTGTCCTAAATTTTTGTATTTCTTGAAATTCATTTGCTTTACAGCATTTATAGAGAATAGTCGTTTTTGAAATAAAAACAATAAAAATTTAGCGTTTATAAAACAAAAAACCGTTGATACGACAAGCATATCAACGGTTTTTTAATTTTATCGGAACATATATTCCTCAGCGGTGTCCATTTGCAGTTCGCTTTCAAGCAGCGACAGAGAATCTTTCAGATGGCCCCTCGGACATTCCCAAAAACTCCCGTATCCTCCCGCATTCAAATACGAAACATCTGCGCAATGACGGTAACAGTGAATACCGTCACATATTGCACAATCCAGCGGAAGGCCGTAAAACAACTCATCATCATCGTCTTCTTCTGTAAATTGACGATCAATGTCAGCCCTGATAAATTCGCTGCTCCCCAGAACCTTCAACGCTTTTTGTCCGAGAATCACGCCCAAAAGGTGTTTTTGCGATGCGGCGTAATCAACGAAAGCTTCAATTTCGTCAAATAAATCCAACACCACTTCCTCTGAAGAATAATTCTTAAACAAGCTGTCAAAATCTTTGTTTACCAAATTTATAACGGCATTGACAGTTCCCTGAAAAAATAAATGTACTTCCATATCGTTTAGTTTTAGTTATGTATTGCTTTCTTTTTGCAAAAAATTATAAAAACCATAACAAAACATGAGGAACAAACCTCTATTCACATCTATAGTCTTAATAATTTTTTGATATGGCTTGAATATACCATATTTTTCAGCCCCGGGCAATAGACAAAATAACCAAAACAGGTTTTTATTTTCAGCTTGGGCTTTTTGATTGATTTTAGGCGCGGTTTATATTAGTTTTCTAGAAAAGTAATACAAGCTAAGGAAAAAGACAAATGTTTGAAGGCAAAACTATTTTAACCGGGGTCAAACCTACCGGAACCCCTCACCTCGGAAACTATCTGGGCGCAATCAAACCGGCAATTCAGCTGGGCCATCAGGCAATCGCAAACGGCGGCAGGCATTATATGTTCATTGCCGATTATCATGCTATCAACGCCGAAAAAGACCCGGCGGTTTTAAACCAAAAGATGAAGGAAATCGCCTGCATTTACCTGGCCGGCGGCCTTGACCCGAAACAGTCTATTTTTTACCGGCAGTCGGATATTCCCGAAATCCCGGAAATTACTACCATTTTATACGCCTACACGCCCAAAGGCTTTATGAACAAAGCACATGCATACAAAGCTGCGGTTGACAAGAATCGTGAAGCAGGCAAACCGGACGATGACGGTATCAATATGGGGCTTTATACCTACCCGACGCTGATGGCGGCTGATATTCTGGCTTATGATTCAGATATTGTTCCGGTCGGCAAAGACCAAGTGCAACATGTGGAAATCGCCCGGGATATCGCGGGAGCCATCAACGCTCATTACGGCAAAGAACTGCTGCATCTTCCGACCTATTATATTGACGACCATGTTGCCGTCGTTCCGGGGATAGACGGACGGAAAATGAGCAAATCTTACGGAAACGTCATTCCCTTGTTTGAAGATGACAAAGCAATCAAAAAGGCTATTTTCTCCATTAAAACAGATTCACGCCCGATGGAAGAGCCTAAAGATCCCGAAGAAATTTTGGTTTATGAAATTTATAAATCAATCGCAACGCCGAAACAGCTACAGGAAATGGGAGACGGTCTGCGCCAAGGCAAGCTCGGCTACGGCCATATCAAAAATATGCTGCTGGACGCCGTCGTTAACGAAATTAAAGAAGCCAGAGAAAAATATAACTATTATATGGCAAATTTCAGTGAAGTCGAAGAAATGTTGACCGAAGGGGCGGCCAAAGCACGACCGGCCGCACAGGCGACGCTTAAACGTCTTAAAGATGCAGTATTCGGAAAATAAATTTCCGCTTGCCCCAAAAACCCCGGATGTAAAGTCCGGGGTTTGTTTTCTTTAACATTATCGGCAAACGTGCCCTCCGCTCCAACCGGAGTGATAACCGCCGCAGCTACAAGGGCTTTGAGGTGCACCTCCGGGACAATTTCTGACTGACTGGCACTCATAACAGGTCTTTCCCGAAACGTTGACTTTAAGACATATTGCCGGCGGAGGCGTCGGGCTTTCCTGGTAACCGTAATCACGACAATTAATAAACGTGCAGTCATAGCAGCTTAATCCCGCATAAGTTGTCTTTGAGCAAGAGTAGCCACTCATGGCTGAAGAATAGTAGCCGCCGTCAGAGCAGGCCTTGGCACGGCACTTGTAACAGGTACCGGAAGCAGCGCCGCAAGAGCAAACTTTGGAAGTTGTCCCGGTCTGAACCTGAGAGGATGAACAGCTTGAAGACTGATACCCGCTGGGACAGCTGTAACTGTGGGTGTGCCCTTTACAGCACAGTCTGGTTCCGCCGCAGCCGTCGGAACAATCATAGTCTCCATTCGTACAGCCGGTTTCGTTTGAGTACGGTGAGCAGGTTTTGCAGCTTTGGCATTTGGACGGGCATTGGCTGTAATAGGAAGCACAGCCGCTGTCACATTGTTTGTCGGTTAAACCGGCACAGGGGTCTGCCGTGCAGGAATAACAGGTCATTCCCTCATATGTGACGCCGGAGCAGGTTTGTCCACTGATGGACGATGACGAGTATCCGCCGTCCGAACAGGTTTTGCTGCGGCAATTGTAACAGGTTTGTCCGTAATAAGAGGTTGAAGAACATACCATCGAACTGTCGTCAGACGAATTGTATCCGCCTTCCGAGCATGAGGGCTGATAACAAGAATAACAGGTTCTGCCGCCATAAGTGACGCCGGAACATTTCATATTGGTCTGGCTGGAGGAGTCATAATATCCGCCGTCGGAACACGGTCGCGGATTACAACTGCTGTAAAAGGTTCCGCGGTCATCGTTGCAGGAGGAACCTCCGACTTCGTATTCGCCGTTACAGTTTGAGGTGCTGTAAGGATATGAGCTGCTGCATCGGCACAATGTGTATTTTATTTTTCCGTCGCCTTTTCTGCGGTCGTCGTCATTACAGGAAGAGCCGGCGAGCACATAATTGCCGTTGCAGTTTTCGGAGTGGTATTTGTAGTTGCTCGGACAAATGCAGGCATCCTGACAGTCCAGTTCGTTGGTAATGTGCAGAATACCGGTAGAAATTTTGGGTGTAGGGCAAATGGTGTTAAGATCATAGTTGTCTTCACAGTTTTCCTTAAAAGGGTCTTTGACGGGATCGGTGTTGCCACGGCTGACGTTTCCCTTCATATAATCGGGCAACCAATAAATTGCCGCCGTCTTGATTTCTTCAGCAGGATTGGAGGCGGGTTTCGGCAGCAATGACAAAGGTGTGATTTGTTGTGGGTTCCAACCGAAAGGCGTTTTCAGAAAATATGTTGTAGCATGCCCCTTGGCACAGAACAAAATCATCATGGCAAGGGAAAATAATACAATTTTGATATGTTTCATGGCACACCTCTCGGTTAAAATAATTGTGACCGAAACCCGAAGTTTCAGCTATTATTTTAACAAAATATTTGAGTAAAATCAATATCAAATTACGCGGTGTGGACTAAAAATTTATAAAAAAAGCCCCGGTTATCAAAATCGGGGCCGGGAAAACGCATTATTGTCAGGCTGCCTGGGACATATTGAGCCCCAGCTCTTCCAAAACCTGTTTTTTGAGCGTAACGTTATCGGCTTTGCCGGTTGCGAAAACAGGCAGGGAATCGTGATAGAGGATTATTCTGGGCAGATAGAGCTCAGACATTCCGTTGCTGCGGATAAAGCTGTGCAAGCCGTCCTGAGTGACGTCTTTGTTGTTGGTGACCAGAACGATTTGTTCGCCTTTGCTTTCGTGCGGAACGGAAACCACTCCGTATGAATATTCGGCTCCCGAGCGGGCATAGGCATTGCGTACCATTTCATCAACGGCATTAAGCGAAACCATTTCGCCGCCGATTTTGGCAAAACGCTTGATGCGGTCTTTGATGAAAACAAAGCCGATTTCGTCAATGTCTACGACGTCGCCGGTGTGATACCAACCGCCTTCCAGCGGGACTAAAACACCCGGATTATCCGGCATAATGTATCCCATCATGATATTGGGACCTTTTACAACAAGCTCGCCGCCGTTTTCAATTCCGTCAACGGGGATAATTTTATGCTGGATTTTTGGCAGGAGTTTGCCAATGGAACCGAAACGGTTGAAAATACGATTGTTAGCGGTTACGACCGGTGAGCATTCGGTTGAGCCGTAAGCTTCCATAACGCGAATTCCGAAACGTTCTACCCACATGTTGCGGGTGTCCGGTTTGATGGCTTCGGCACCGCCAAACATAAAGCGGATGTTGTGAAAGTCTATCGGATGGGCGATTTTGGCGTAACCGCGGAAGAAAGTGTCGGTTCCAAACATAACGCTGGCTCCTATTTCATACACAATTTCGGAGATGACGCGATAATGGAGCGGGGAAGGGTATAAAAAGAGTTTGGCCCCTTCAAGCAGAGGAAACAGCGTTCCGACGGTGAGACCGAAACTATGGAACATCGGAAGTGCATTGAATATGGTGTCGGTGACGTTTATGGTTTCGATGGAAGCCATCTGCTTGATATTTGAGATGATGTTGGCATGACTCAAAACAACGGCCTTAGGTGCGCCTTCCGAGCCGGAAGTGAACAAGATGACTGCCTTTTTATTACCGCCGGCTTGGTGCGGCACACGTTTGATTTTGTAACGCAGGTAGGCGTTTATTTTTTCCCACAGACTGATTTTGTTGCGGAGGTCTTCCAGATAAACAACCTGGAAACCGCTGTCTTTCAGCTCTTCGACAACGTTTTCCATTTTGGCGTTTCGGATAAACAGGCGGGAGGTAATGACTTTTTTGACAACGGCGGTCTTACACATTGATACCATATTTTTGGCGCCGACCGAAAAATTCAGCATTACGGGGATGCGTTCATAGGCAGAGAGGCCGAAAAAAGTACACAAAGCCGCTATGGAGTTTGGCAACAGCAGGGCAACGTGTTCGCCGGGTCTGCTCCTGCGCTTAAAATATTTGCCGAGGACAAAAGAGCGGATGATGATGTCTTTGTAAGACATCGGGGTGCGGTTAATGTCCTCCACGAAGCGGGGACGGCGCAGCAAGCCTTTTTTAGAATGGACCTTGGCGGTTTTCATCAATTGAGCAAACAGGGAGATATTATCGTTGTAGGAAGCCTCGAAACTCATTTCGCGCATAATCATATAGACTTCGTTGCTGATGTGGTCCCGTTGGCGGCGCAAAGTGTCTTTTAACTTGAATTTTACCGGTTTTTTTACGGTGATGCTGATTTTGGGCAGCGGCCGGTGCGGCAGTTTGCCTTTGGTTTTGGAAAAATAACCGTATTGGGGACCGTTTATCCATATCGGGACAATCGGCGCCTGGGATTTATCGGCAACCAGTCCGGGAGCTTCGTAAATTTTCATTAAGCCGCCGTTTTCGGTGATTCTTCCTTCGGCGAATATGACGCAGCGGCGTCCGCTGTCTACTTTGGCAATGAGTTCTTTGATGTCGCCGGGTTCAATCGGGTTAAACGGCATAATGTCGGCCGTACGCATCAAAAAGCGTATCCATTTGTTGCGGTAGAGATGACCGTTGAGGGCAAATACCGGATTTCCGGGCAGAAAGGCAAACAGTATTATCGGGTCAAGATAGGAAACGTGGTTGGAAACATAAACCGCTTTAGTGGGAAGCTTGTTCTCGTCGAAAGCGATATTGCATCTGACCTTCAGGCAAGTAAATATGCTTCTGAGGCAGAATCTGACAAAGTCTCTCAAGATAGTTCTCCGAGTAGTTCAAATAATAATATTTTTAACCCATTATTAACCATATTGTAAAGCGTAAAAAGGTATAGGCCGGGGAAGCCGCTGCAACTTTGTCTCTAAGTGGTTGATATTGTGAAATAATGAAACCGTTTTCCCAAGGTGGATAAATAATTTGTTGATTTTGCGTCATATTTTTACTAGACCAGAATTATGGCAGTATATTGTTGGGCGGCCGAACAGACCGTGGTTGGTGATGATATGGTGCTTTTTGTATCAACTATAAAAGTGGACTTATATGAAGAAACTTCTTACTTTAACCGCGTTGGGTACCATACTTATGGCTGCCGATGCGATGGCCGCAGGTTTTCATCTGAGAGAACAATCTGCCGCTGCTCAAGGTAATGCATTTGCCGGCGCTACGGCCGGAGCCGAAAACAATTCCTATGCTTATTTCAACGTTGCGGGGCTGACCCGTCACAAAGGGACGCAGGGTAATGCCGGGGTAACCTATATTGCGCCGCGCGCGGAGGCTTCCGATGTGAAAGACGGTACCGGCAAAGATCAGCTCGATATCGACAATATCGTGCATGCGGCATGGGCTCCCAACGGTACGATTTCTCATCAGCTGGACGACAAATGGACGGTGGGGCTTTCCCTCAACGTACCGTTTGGTATGATTACCAAATATGACGGGCGCTGGGTCGGTTCTGATCACGGCAACCTCTCTAAAGTCGTTACGGTTACCACAACGCCGATGGCAGCATATAAGGTTAATGACAAGTTGTCTGTCGGTGCCGGACTTCCCATCCAGTATGTTAAAGCCAAGTTAAGCAACAGTGCGGTGCTAGCCACCAATCCGGGATTGCTTACTGCTGATGACGTTCATTTGAAGGGAGACACGGTTGACGTCGGTTATCAATTAGGCGCCATGTATGAGTTTAATGAAAATGCGCGCATCGGCGTAGGGTACCGTAGTGAAATCAACCATAAACTCAAGGGCGACATAAAATCCCAGGACGCAGTAGCTGTCGGTCCTATACCGGGAGCGCTTTTAAACCAAGATATCAGCGCTAAACTGGATACGCCGGCAATGTTTTCTGTGGGCGGTTTTTATCAGTTGAATGAAAAATGGGCGGTTATGGCCGAATATCAGAGAGTGTTCTGGAGTTCATTTAAATCTCTGGATATTGTTGGTGACAATACCGGGCTTATCAGTTCTACCAAGGAAAATTGGCGCGATACCAATTTTTACGCTCTCGGCGCCAGCTATCAGCTAGACCACCAATGGAAGGCTCGTTTCGGCGTGGCGTTTGATCAGGCGGCTGTTACAATCAGCGACAGGACGCCGCGTATTCCGGATTCCGACCGCGTTTGGTTTTCCGGCGGTTTGAACTATGAGTACAGCGACAAGCTGTCGTTTGATTTGGCCTATACTTACATTAAGGCCAAAAAAGCCACCGTTAATACCAGACTGACGGAAAATACGGGTTCATCAAGAGATTTTTCTGCACGTTACAGCAATTCGGTCAAGCTGTTCGGCTTGTCGATGAACTACAAGTTTTAGTCTGACTTAAAGAAAAAATCCGGCAGAATGATACTGCCGGATTTTTTTTGTTGTTATTTTTATAAAATCCGCTATAATGACAAAATAGACACAAACATGGAGTCTGTTATGACTACTCCTTCAATAATGTTAAAGCACAAGCTGGTTGCGTTGGAAGCCGATATGATGGAAGCGGCTCCGGAACGTTTGCGCCGGGATTTTAAGGAAATTTGCCGGTTTCGCGGGCATAAGGATTTTCACCGTGTTTGCGGCAGGATTATGTGGCGTTTGATAAATTCGGTAAAGAAGGCGGAAACCGGGTTGCGATATGACCGACGCGACCGGATGGTGATGCTGCTTAACGAGTTTATTCCGCAGATGGAAGTAGACAACAAAAACAAGCAAACGGCGCTGGCCTATATTGTAAAGCACAATATCTTTCTTTCCGACAGGCTGCGTAACTTTTTGCAGACGTACAATCCGAATGAGGCCTATTTGCAGTCGACACATATGCGGTTGCGCGGGATTAAAGAGTATTATAGAAAATCTGAAGACTTTAATTTGCAGACGTTTATGAACAATACCACAGAGTTTCTGAATCTGCTTGCCGATCGGGACACTGACAGCAAACAGGTTCATTTCAGCGCTTTGTACACAATGATGCAGCGCAGAACTCAGGCTCATGGTTCTACGGTTCAGATTAACCTGTTTGACGAAGATTTGCGGCAGAAGGAAATGATTGATAAAAACCTGGTCAGGCTTACGGCTCTGATTTATGCCCGGCAGCTTGTGGAAGCTCGCGAAGTTGAGAATGTCAGTCCGCATTATCTCCAAAAATTTAAAAATATGATGGTTGCCGTGGTCAGTAAAAATTCTTTCAGCCGGGAGGAGGTTAAACAACTGGCCAAGGAAATAAAAAATCAGCGATGGGTTTCCCGTTCGGTGGAGGAAAACTTAAACGATTTGTCGAATAAACTCGTTGACGTGTATGATTTTAAACAAGAAAAGGAAGTTCGCGAGTTAAACGCCTGGTATGATCGCGAACGCAAACAAAAACCTTTGGAGCAGGCGGCACGCAGACGGGTTTACGTGAATATGCTGTATCGCAAGTTTATTGAAGACTTTGATATCGGCCGCGAAAAGCCTGACAATCTTTATAAAACGGAGAAAGACAAGCTTAAACAGGAAATCTCCCGCCGTTACAGCCGCATCTCGGCGGAGGGAAAAGAGCCTGCTGACGGAACTTTGATTCAAAATGAAGTTTTGAGCGAATATAAAGAACGGGATCAGGATCGTTTTCGTGACATCAACCTGATGATGAACAAACGCTGTCTGAAATGCGGTTTCTTTTTTAAGGTATTGCGAAATGCTAAGGAAAGCGGCCTGAAATACATTTATCCTCCGGCACTGATGAACAAAGACAATTCAAAATATTTGCATTAATCGAAGAAAACTCCCAAATGAGTCGTTTGGGAGTTTTTTTACTGGTGTTGCGGCGTTTGCCGGTGAAGACACAGATACTCGGCTGCCAAAACTGCGTTTGCTTAGATTTTATCTTTAAGATATTTGGCAGTGTAGCTGGCCTCGCATTTGGCAACTTGTTCGGGCGTGCCCTGAGCAATGATTTTGCCGCCGCCGTCACCGCCTTCGGGGCCGATGTCGACAATATAGTCTGCGGTTTTGATAACGTCGAGGTTATGTTCGATAACAATCATGGAGTTTCCTTGTTCGACCAGGGTATGGAGAACTTTGAGCAGTTTGTTGATGTCTTCAAAATGCAGTCCGGTCGTGGGTTCGTCCAGAATGTACAGCGTTTTGCCGGTGGCTCTTTTGGACAGTTCTTTAGACAGTTTGATACGCTGGGCTTCGCCGCCAGAAAGCGTGGTGGCGGGTTGACCGAGGTGAATGTATCCGAGGCCTACCTTGCGCAGAAGTTCCAACCGGTTTTTGATGGAAGGAATGGCGTCGAAGAAGACATAAGCCTCGTCTACGGTCATATCCAGCACGTCGGCTATTGATTTGTCACGATATTTGACTTCCAGCGTTTCGCGGTTGTAGCGCGCGCCCTTGCACACCTCGCAGGGGACATAGACGTCCGGCAGGAAGTGCATCTCGATCTGCAGGATGCCGTTGCCCTCGCAGGCCTCGCACCGGCCGCCCTTGACGTTGAAGCTGAA
>OJMM01001137.1_pt1 | contig 16283 bp, 14 predicted proteins | sample 1597231 | NCBI WGS metagenome assembly OJMM01 (sample SAMEA2452128, study PRJEB22498) | human gut metagenome | reverse complement strand
AGCATACTGACCGCTATCGCTACTACGCTCGGAGTAACGAGCTGCATGGGATAAAGAAAGGGAACTACGAATGTGGTTCAAGAACGGGCTGAAGGCCCAAAAGCTCCTAGCCCAGGGCAATCGCCCTGGGTTTTAGGATAAATACAAAAGGTCGCCCTGTAGGGGCAAAAGCTTTATAAATTACCTGATATTTCAAAGCTTTTGCCCTTACAGGGCGACTTTTTTGCGTCCGTATTTACCCAGGGTGTTACCCTGGGCTAGGAGCTTCTGCCCCTTCAGGGCGTGTGGGGCAAAACATGTTAAAGTTTAGCTACTACTGAAGCCGGTCATGAAGGGTCAAAGTCATTAAGGGTCATTATCATTTTCAAACCCCTAAAGTTCGGTCATTTCCGGTCATGGTCATTTCCGGTCATGGTCATTTCCGGTCATGGTCATTTCCGGTCATGGTCATTTCCGGTCATTTTCATTTTCTTATGCCTTGCCCCCTAGAGAAAAATCAAACCGGTGTATCGGTGGTTGAATCCTTGAAGAGGTCATCGGCTGATGGAATCTCATCTTCATCAAACCACTTCTTCAACTTATCCTGAGCCTTTGCTTTTACATCTTCTGAAACCTCACCCCAAACTTTCTTGAGCACAAACAGCAATACAGCCAGGTCATCGCCCAAACCGGCAATAGGTATGGCGTCTGGAATCACATCGAGCGGACTGATGAGATAACCCAAGGCTCCTACGATCAGAGCCTTGTCCTTCAGCGAAACCTTGTCACTCTCTAACGTATAATAGAGAATGAGCGCTGTATAAACCATCTTGGCACCGGCACGTTTGGCAACATGCGAAATCTTCTCGACAAATGCACGCTGGGTGAACTTGTCCTTATAGTCCATAAAGTCTGGTAATGTCATACTACTTATAGTTTATAGTTTATAATTTATAGTTGATAGTTACGACCGCTTCTCGTAGAAGAGGACTGCCTTGATGAAGGTCTCCATCTTAGGCTCCTTATGATGGTTCACGCGATAGGCGATGATCATCTGGAGAAGTGCCTTGACAAAACACGCCAGCAGCAGACCGATGATGACGGCTATGACCGTGGCGAGCATCTTGCCGTTGTCGTAGACGGGTGACTGATCCGGGAAACAGGACAGTACCAATACGGGGAGGACGGTGATGAAACCGCCGATGGTGAGCTGGCTGCGCTTGGAACCACCCATGTCGAGTATCGACTGCTTATCGAAAAGATAATCATCCAGCTCCATACGGGTAATGCCGTAGTTCTCAAACTTCGGGAAATCGGGCTCATTGCCATATTTCGCTATCTTGCCCGTTACCTTATGTTCGAAATCATCTAATATCTGCTTTTCCGGTTCTCTGAGTTTCATAATCTTGCTAGTTTTTAAAATCGTTTAAAAATGAATGCATCTTATACCTTATTATATATATAGCGGCTGCGATGCTGAAAAAAAAGAAAGCAGTGCCCCTGTAAGCCGAGTTCTGTGTTTCTATATCAGATATGCTGTTATGCTGTGTTCATACCAGATATAAGAACGTCTGTCATTTATCTAGTCCCAAAGTCACCCTTGGGCTCAAGCACTCTACCCTCCGCAGCAGCCCTAAGGCAATCGGACGAGCCGCCCTCAATCTGCGGTATACATGAGCTTACAGCTCCCAGATGGCACAGCCTGACGATCACCCGCCAGCTGGTGGTCTCTTACACCACCTTCTCACCCTTACTCTCACCACCCCAGACTGGACAAACGGGATAAGTGAAAGCGGTTATTTTCTTCTACCGACACCTACTGTCACCAATAGCTTCTAGTTTCGGAAGTGGGATGCTCTATGCTGCCCGGACTTTCCTCTCGCACCTGAAAGATGCCAGCGACAGACCGGAGCACTGCTTTCGACATGCAAAAGTACAAAAAACTTTTGATACTATCGCACGATTCCTCACTTTTTTATGCATCATTAGTTATTCGCAAGGCTATTTTTCACTCTTTTCCCCGGTTAAACCGAGTTTCTGAGCCGCTGCCTTTTAACAGATATTCAATAATCAACAAAAGATAGTTTTGTATACAAAACTAAGATTTCCATGCTTACATTCAAATATTTGTGAATTTAGGGCATTTCTTGTTTAATAGCCGTTAAAGTGTTAATTTGAAATGTTAAAACGGAATAAATTTATGCAGAGAATGAAGCGTATCTCAAAAAATGACCCTATATTTGCAACCGGAAAACAGAGCGATGCATGACAAGCTGACTTTTGGCATGATATTAGCTACTGCAGTTCCAAGGAAAAGAAAAGTAAACAATAAAAAAATAAGAGACATGAAAAAATTAAGTAATTATGTTGTGGCTGTGCTCTGCGTTGGTTCGCTCGCATTTTCAGCCGGTGCTTTCATGAAAGTAAATGCTTCACCTGCAGTTACCGCTGCGCCAGCAGGTCAGCCTGTAGACTTAACCTATGCTGCCGAGAAGGCGCTGCCTGCTGTAGTACATATTAAATACGTACAGAACTCGAAGGTGAAGACGGTAGATGTGCAGGACGATCCATTCGGAGGATTCTTCGACCCGTTCGGCTTCTTCGGCAACCCGGGACAGGGCAACGGAGGCACACGCAAGCAGAAAGTGCAGACTCCGAAGAGAGAGGCTACAGGTTCGGGCGTCATCATCAGTCAGGACGGTTACATCGTTACCAACAACCACGTGGTAGAAGGTGCTGACGAGCTGACCGTAACACTGAACGACAACCGTGAATTCTCGGCACGCATCATCGGAACCGACAAGACTACCGACCTCGCCCTCATCAAGGTAGACGGCAAGAACCTGCCTACCCTGCCTATCGCCGACAGCGACAAGGTGAAGGTGGGTGAATGGGTCATCGCCGTGGGCAACCCATTCGGACTGAACAATACGGTTACAGCCGGCATTATCTCTGCCAAGGCACGTTCGCTCGGTGCCAACGGTGTAGAGAGCTTCATACAGACCGATGCTGCCATCAACGCAGGTAACTCGGGCGGTGCACTCGTCAACACCCAGGGCGAACTGGTAGGCATCAACGCCATGCTCTATTCACAGACCGGTTCTTACTCCGGCTACGGTTTCGCCATCCCTACCTCTATCATGAACAAGGTGGTAGACGACCTGAAGAAATACGGCAGCGTACAGCGCGTGATGCTGAGCATACAGGGAAGCGATGTGCTGAACTATATCAACGCCCAGAAGGAGAACGGCAAGGAAGTGAACCTGGGAACCAACGAGGGTGTTTACATTGCCAAGGTAGATGAAGACGGCAACGGTGCTGAGGCAGGACTGAAGGAAGGTGACGTGATTACCAAGGTTGACGGCAAGAAGGTGACCAAGATGGCTGAGCTGCAGGAAATCCTGAACGGCAAGCGCCCTGGCGACAAGATGAGCATCACCTATCTGCGCAACAAGAAGGCAAGCACCAAGACCATCACGCTGAAGAATGCCCAGGGTAATACTTCGGTTATCAAGAGTGCCGACCTCGACGTGCTCGGTGGCAGCTTCCGCCCTATTACTGAGAGCCAGAAGAACCAGCTCAACATCAAGTATGGTGTAGAGGTAATGAAGGTGAACAGCGGCGCCCTGAAGGATGGTGGCATTTCACGCGGTTTCATCATCCAGCGCATCAACGACAACAACATCAATACGATTGATGACCTGCAGAAGGCTGTAAAGAGTGCTTCTACCAGCAAGGACCCAGTGCTCTACATCCAGGGTATATGGCCAACAGGCAAGAAGGCTTACTTCGCTGTTCCGCTGCAGAAAGACTAAGGGTAAGCGTTTGAAGAGAAACGTCTCATGATTGAGTAGCGAAAGGCATTTTTACTGCCAAAAAACTCAAGAAACAGACAAAAATCAATAAAATAGTAGGTATTTCTGAAAAATATCTACTATTTTTTTTGGTATTTAAACAAAAAAGTGTATTTTTGCAACTACTTAAAATTTGATGCCAGCATGAGACAATTAAAAATTACTCAGTCAATTACGAATCGCGCAAGCGCATCGTTAGAAAAATATCTTCAAGATATTGCTCATGAGGAGCTGCTCTCTACAGATGAAGAGGTGGAGCTCGCTCAGCGTATAAGAAAAGGTGACCGTAGGGCATTGGAGAGATTAACAAAAGCCAATCTCCGTTTCGTGGTGTCTGTTGCCAAACAGTACCAGAACCAAGGGCTCAGTTTGTCTGATCTTATCAACGAAGGAAATGTGGGGCTTATCAAAGCCGCACAGAAGTTTGATGAAACCCGAGGCTTTAAGTTTATCTCTTACGCCGTATGGTGGATTCGCCAGAGCATTCTGCAGGCCATAGCCGAGCAGAGCAGACTTGTGCGCCTTCCGCTCAACCAGGTGGGAAGCGTTAACAAGATTAACAGAGAGATGAGTAAGTTCGAACAGGAATTTGAACGCAAACCGAGTGTAGACGAAATAGCTGACCGCATAGACTTGCCGGAAGACAAGATAGAGGACGCCATGAAGGCTACATCGACAAGTCGCCACCTGAGCGTGGATGCGCCTTTTTCTGATGATGAAGATGGCAGCATGCTCGACCTGATGGCCAATTCGGATGATCCGACCGACAATGAACTGCTGGCAGAGTCGCTGAGAGCTGAAATAGAAAGACTGCTCGGCACGCTGCCGGACAAAGACCAGAAAATCATTGCTGCCTTCTATGGCATAGGAACACCTGAACTGACGCTCGAAGAAATCGGAACCAAGTATCATCTCACCAGGGAAAGAGTACGCCAGATTAAGGAAAAAACGATCAGGCGACTCCGGAACAAAACGACAGATAAACTGCTGAAGTCCTATCTGGGATAAGGAAAGATCCTGCATGACTGATGGGGCAGACAGCACAAAACAAAATAAGACAGAAAAAGAAATGAAAATTACAAAAATTGCATTAGCATCTATTGCATTAGCATGTTTCAGCTCGCTCTCTGCATCAGCCAAGAACGAAGTTAAGACTGCATACATCTTTGGATTTGCCTCGTCGTTTAATGACTCTACAGTCTATTTCACAGACGTTCAGAAGGTTGATTCTGCCTATTTCACCCGCAAGAACAAGTTTCTGGTAAGCCGCGAGAACTATTCATACCAGTTGCGTGACTATCTGGAGCAGAAAGGTGCCGGCAACCGCACGTGTATCGTGATGTTTGACTTCAACCAGAAGAAGGCAGAAAAGAAATGGAACAAGCTCTATGCAAGATACATTCAGAAGCCAAAGGCTAAGAAGGCAAAGAACGGACAGCAGATGAACGATGCGCCTAGCCCTTATCAGGTGAAGACCATCAACTCTACAGATTTTCATTTTTCATCTGTTCAGCCAAACGATGAAGAGGTTGAAGAGGTAAAAGTGAAGAAGGCTAAAAAAGCCAAGAAAGAAAAGCGCAGAAAAGGCGCTAAAAATGAATAAGAAATCAAACTTATCCTTACTCTGCAAAGTAAAAAGGAGAACATTAAATTAAGAAGCCATTCCCTTTCAGCCGGGAATGGCTTCACTTTTTTTATATCATATCATTTTCTACTTCAAATTCTGCTTGAACCAGTTTGCTATCTGGCGAAGCAGATGGTTGCGGGTATTGCCACCCGAAATGCCGTGATTACGGTTCGTGTACCACAGGGTCTTGAAGTCCTTGTCTGCCTGAACCAACGCCTCAGCATATTCGAAGGTATTCTGCGGATGCACATTGTCATCTGCCAATCCGTGACAGATAAGCAACGCACCATGCTGCTGCTTTACCCGCTCGATAGGGTTCACCTTGTAACCCTCTTCGTTCTCCTTAGGAGTGCGCATGTAGCGCTCAGTATAAACCGAATCATAGAAGCGGTAGCAGGTAGGAGGAGCCACAGCCACACCTGCCTTGAACACAGGACGGCCCTCGCTCATACTCATCAGCGTATTGAAACCACCATAGCTCCAGCCCCAAATGCCGATATTATCCTTGTCTACATAAGGCAGAGAACCCATGTAGAGAGCTGTCTCAACCTGATCTTTCGACTCTAAATCGCCCAGACGGAGATAGGTAGACTTCTCAAACTCAGCTCCTCTACCGCCTGTTCCACGACCATCTACGCAGGCAATGATGAATCCTTCCTGAGCAAGATAATAATCGAAAGCACCGCCATTGCCCATACTGCCCGTGCTCCATGAATCGAGCACCTGCTGGTTGCCCGGACCGGAATACTGGAAGAGGATGACAGGATACTTCTTGCTGGCGTCGAAATCAACCGGCTTCACCATCCAGCCGTCCAGTTTCACACCTTCGGAAGTGGTGAAAGAGAAAGTCTCGCGCTTGCCCCAATTATACTTCCGGGTCTTTTCGAGCAGCTGCTTGTTGTCTTCCAATGTCTTGATGAGCTTGCCCTTGTTGCTGCGTACGGTGAAGACATAAGGATGGCTGTAGCTGCTCCAGGTATTGACGAAATAGCGGTAATCGCCCGAGAAGTAAGCCGAGTTGGAACCAGCCGCATCGGTAAGGCGCTCTACCTTTCCGTTCTTATGGGCCACGTAAACCTGACGGTCGTGCGCATTGAGTTTGGCAGCCTGGAAATAAACATCGCCCGTCTTCTCATCCATTCCGTAGATAGAGGTAACATCATAGTTGCCCTTCTCTACCTGGCGCAGGAGCTTGCCGTTCATATCATAGAGATAGAGATGCATGAAGCCGTCGCGGTCGCTAGGCAGCAGGATGTTCTTCTTGCCCACGATGCTGTTTTCAATCACCTCTTCCTTTACAAACTTAGGCACACTCTCCTTGATGAGCATCCTGCTCTTGCCGGTGAAAGGATTGACTGCATAGAGGCGCATGTCGTCCTGATGGCGGTTCATCGTATAGACAATCAGACTGTTGGCGTCTGGCGATGTCTTGACGCGTGGATAATAGCCGTCGGAATCTACAGGCACATCGAGCGCCACGGTCTTGCCGTTCTTCATATCATAGCTCCAGAGGCTCACCTTAGAGTTGTCCTGTCCTGCCTTAGGATATTTATAGGAATACTCTCCCGGATAGTCGTGATACTCGCTATGGGTAGGATGAGAACCTTCGAACATCTGCAGAGAATAAGTCTTAACGTGCGATTCGTCGAAACGGATCCATCCGATGGCAGTTCCATCCGCATTCCATGCAAAGGCGCGGTTGAAGCTGAACTCCTCTTCGTAAACCCAATCAGGAATACCATTGATTACCTCATTGAACTTACCGTCGCGGGTAATCTGGGTTTCCTTTTCTCCATCGGTAACAAAGAGATTGTTATCCTTTACGAAGGCGATGTGGCGTGAATCAGGCGACCAGGTAGCCACCTGCTGGTTAACGCCCTGGGAAAGTTTCTTCAAACTCTTCTTAGCAATATCATATATGAAATACTCAGCCTTGAACGAGCGGCGGTAGATAGCCTCGCGATGGGTCATGATAAGCAATTTCTTGCCATCAGGACTGATTACATAACCCTCAATCTGTTCGAAGGGAGCCTTGACTGCGTTCACATCGAAGAGGATGCTCATCTGCTTGCCCGTCTTGAACGAATAACTGATAACCTGCTTGCCATCATTGCTGATAGAAGCGTACAAATCGGTGCCATCAATAGGGTTAATACCGGTAACATAAGAGGCAGCAAACTCGCCGGAGGTAATGGCCTTCAGGTCGAGTTTATCTGCAGCTTGCATTGCTGAAACCATCATGACAGTTGCAATAAAAACTGGAAATCTTTTCATGTGTTAATCTTTATGTAATGCCTCAATAGGCGAATAATCTTCGTCCTTGAGCAGTTGTTCTACTGTTACTTTAGGGTTGCGCTTTACATAAGCGCAGATTGTCTTCACATACTTGGTCTTGAAAATCTCCTTGCCCATCGCCTTGTTGACAGCCCACATAATCTTGCCCATGTGCAGATCGCGGTCGAGCTGCGGACGGGTGTCGAACTGATCCATCGGATAGATGCTCAGCAGATAGAAGGTAAGGCAATCTGGCACAATATACTGGCGCGACATGGTGCTGCGCTGCTGTGGTGTATAGAATTTCTTGTAGAGCGGATAGTTTTCGCCCATGTATTTATCGAGCGAAATTCCTACTGAGTGCTGTCCTACTACGATGCTCTGGTCGAGAGCGCCAATCTGGGCATAGAAACAAGGCTGCTGGAGCTCCGGAATCCAACTGTTCAGACGTGAGAAGGCAGATTTCAGCTGCTCGTTGATGTCTTCCATATTGGCAAATTCTGCCTCAGCATCGGCGATAAGTGACTGCAGGGTAGAATCCTGATAGAACATGAGGAAACGGTTGCTGATATTGGCGTCAGTAATGGTGCCAAGCTGGAGCATTTTCTCTATCAGCGTACGGGTTTCTATCGGGTAATCGGTGTTCATCTGCTGCAAGGCTGAGAAATCACCGGTAGTAAGATATCTGCTTTCCAATCGGTCGTAACGCTGTACCGACAGGGGCACAGCCTCTCCTTCCTCGTTCGGCTTGAACTTAAACTCGCAGGCCGAACTGAGAAGCACGATTGCTAATATGACTATATAATTAAAAAACCTTTTCACGATAATTTACAAATCTTCGAGTTACGTCTGCAAAAATACTAAAAATTATTTAAATTACCAAGCTTTTTTGCTAAAAAATCATACGTATTCGCAAAAAAAATGGGTTTTTCTCTTAAAATTGTTCTAACTGCCCGGTTGAAATTACCCAATACGCCCTGAAAGGGCAGAAGCTCTTAGCCCAGGGCATCGCCCTGGGTAATTATGAACGCAAACCCGTCGCCCTGTAAGGGCAAAAGCTTTCAAATACCTGGCAATATACAAAGCTTTTGCCCTTACAGGGCGTCTTATTGATTGCTATTATACCCAGGGCGATGCCCTGGGCTAAGAGCTTTTGGGCTTTCAGCCCGTTTCAACCGTACAGGTCGAAAGAAACTGCTTATCGAATGATGACAGAAACTGAAACCTGAACCGGCTCTTCTATCTGCTTCTTCCAGGCTTTCAACCACTCATACCACTCCTTCTCGCCCTTGAAACCATAGGTTTCGTTGGCACTGGTATAAGCAAGCTTATAACTGAGCTGGCTGCCTGCAGGTTTCACTACCTGAGTATAGCAATCCTTATTGGCTGGCTGCTGACTTACCAGGGCTGACTGTGGCACATAAATGCCCAAGCCTACGGTCTCCAGCTTGTGCTTTCCATCGTCCTTGCCTGTTGGCCAGTCGCTGCCGTAACAGCCTCGCAATCCCTTGCCATCAGCAAATTCGCTGGAACCCTTTACGTTGATGATTCCTGTAGCAAACTGATAATCAGAAACATCCTTGTTGAAGAATACATCTACATCGAAATCGCGATGACCGGCATAGATGGTGTAACGGATGGTGGCATTGACAGGCTGCAAGCCCGGAGCCGGAACCCAACCCTTATCCACTACCTCGACGATGGCACGGAGCGGACCTTCTGAAATGACGCGCTGCTCCTGGTATTTCACGTTGTTGAACAGCACCTGGTCTTTACCGTCCCAGCCACGGAGCGCACCCAGTCCGTAGGTGTTGCCTACCCAGAGGCAATCATCGCCCGAACCAGCCTGAATCTGCTCTTCTGAAGGATAGAACTGCGTATCCTGAACCACCAGTCCCTTGTTGATTTTGCCATAAAGGTCGATGGTCTGACGATGGTCGAAATAAACACGCATGGCAATCAGTTCGCTTTCGAAACAGATGCCATGAGAATGGACGTAGTGATAAGGATCCTTGGTTTTCTTATCAAACGAGATGCTGCGCAGATAAATATCCTGCCTGTTCTTAGCCAGCTTCCTGTTTCTGCTTGGCAGACAGAGTTCGGCAAAGGTACGAGCCGGATACTGTGCCTGCTCGCCCTCACGATAGAGATGCACCTGATAGGTCTTGGTTTCTTTCTTGCCCAAATCGGCAAGGAAACAGAGTTCATCGTTGGTACAATCGCGGTTGGTGTCGTCGAGTTGGGAAGGAATCTCCTTACCGTCAACGGTTACTACAGCGCGCTGAATGTTGCCGATAGCGCCCAACTTGCTGAGATCTACAACCACCGGAGCATCGGTTCTTGCCACCTTGGAAGGATTGGAAACCGACACCTGGAAATTAGCCTGCGCCTGGGCTGACAGAACCATCAGCGAAACCAGCGCCATCATCATTTGTCTTTTCATCATAGATTTTATTTTTAAGTTTGTTTATGAATAGTCTACAACTGCGAGAAGAGTTTCTTGCCCTTGGCGTAATATTGCCAGATGATAGAGAGATTGTAAACCTGCGGAATCTCCTCCTTCACCCTACCCGCCTGTATCTTTCTGCGATCTTCGTCAAACTCATGTTTCCATGCCTTGAAAGCCCTGCGCGCCTTGAAGATAGCCTTGAAGTCACCCCAGTTGCGATTCAGAACCAAAGTCTCGAAAGCAGCAAGGTAATCCAGAAATCTGCGCATACGCATCACATGAGACAACTCCGTATCACTCAGATTCTTATAAAGCATGGTTAAATTATTTCTGAAATTCAGATAAGTCTTCATCGGATTGCTTTTCGGCAGGGTTCCACCACCCACATGATAAACCTCACTCTCAGGAATGCAGTAGATTTTTCTGCCCATCAGACGCAAGCGCCAGCAAAGATCTATCTCTTCATTATGGGCAAAGAAGCGGCCGTCTAAACCGCCGGCAGTCCAATAATCCTTTGAGCGGATCATCATACAGGCACCCGTAGCCCACAAGATTTCCTGCTGGTAATCATACTGCCCATTATCGCGCTCTACCGTATCAAAGATGCGGCCGCGACAGAACGGATAGCCGTATTTGTCGAGGAATCCGCCGCAAGCGCCAGCATACTCAAAGCTGTCCTTATCGTATTCCGCAAGCAGTTTAGGCTGGCAGGCTGCCACCTGCTGATGCGAATCCATAAACTCGATGAGCGGTGTAAGCCAATGATGCGAAACCTCCACATCGCTATTCAGGAGCACATAATACGTTGCATCAATCTGCTTCAAGGCACGGTTATAGCCTTCAGCAAAGCCGAAATTCTGCTCCAGCACGATGGTCTTCACCTGAGGAAACTGAGTCTCCAGAAGGTGCATCGAACCATCAGAAGAAGAATTGTCTGCCACCCAGATTTCAGCATCCTGACGGGAATATTCGATGACATTCGGAAGATACTTTGCCAGCATCTTCTGTCCATTCCAGTTTAATATAACGATTGCTACTTTTGCCATATTTATTGTAAACTCTTTAATCTGTTATTCAGGAGATTGGTAAACTCATAGTTCTTGAGTCCCCATTTGGGAGCAATCAGCAGTTCTTTGGGCGACTGACTGACGAAGCGCTCCAGCACCAAATCTTTTCTGAGCAGACGGATGTATTTCACGATAACATCAATATATTCCTCTACCGTGTAAACATGGAAGGGGTGCTCAGCATATTCCTGTGCCAGCCGGGTGCCCCTGATAATCTGCATCTGATGAATCTTGAGAATATCAAGCGGCAAGGAAGAGATGAGAGGAGCCTGGCGCAGACTTTCTTCCGCATCTTCTCCCGGCAAGCCGATGATGATGTGGCCGCCCGTAAGGATTCCCCTGGCATGAGTACGCTCCACGGCACTACGGCAACAGGCAAAATCATGTCCACGGTTGATGCGTTTCAAGGTTTCATCATTGGCACTCTCAATGCCATATTCCACCAGCACGAAGGTTCGACGGTTCAGTTCTTCCAGATAATCGAGCAATTCATCGCTCACACAATCCGGACGGGTTCCGATAACGATTCCCACCACATCTTCCACCTCAAGAGCCTCTTCATACATCTGTCTCAGTTGCTCCACCCTGGCGTATGTATTGGTATAAGCCTGGAAATAAGCCAGATATTTCATATCAGGATACTTCCTGCTGAAGAAAGCCTTTCCTTCCTCCAACTGTTCAGTAATCGACTTTTTCCGGTCGCAATAGCTCGGATTGAAGGTGCGGTTGTCGCAATACGTACATCCGCCACTCGAAATTCTCCCATCTCTGTTAGGACAGGAGAATCCCGCGTCTATCGAAATCTTCTGAACACGGAAATCAGGAAACTGTTTCCGGATCCATGTTCCAAAATCGTTGTAATACATTGGACTTTGAACTTTATGATTAGCCCTATTTACTATAAACTATTAACTATCAACTAAAGAAGCTCTGCCTTCAGCGCCGTCTTATCGTGATTGAAATCACCCAGGCGAACCTTGATAAGCTGGTTGTCGTATTCTTCCTTGGCGAGAGCCGGCGAAAGTTCTACGCGGATATAGTTCTTGGTGAATCCATGCATTGCCTTGCCTCTTGGCGCCTTCTCGAAGAGAACCTCAGCCTCTGTACCGATGTATTGAGCATAGAATTCCTGCGTCTTCTGATCGCTCAACTCCAACAGTCGCTTGGAGCGCTTCTTCTTCTCCTTCTCGTCAACCACATACGGAATCTTCAAGGCAGCCGTGCCCGGACGCTCAGAATAAGGGAAGACATGAAGTTGGGTAACAGGCAGACTCTTCAGGAACTCATAGCATTCTTCAAAACACTCCGGAGTTTCGCCGCGACAGCCCACCATCACATCGACACCGATAAACGCATCAGGCATTTTCTCCTTGATAAGATTCACCTTGTGGGCAAAGAGCGCCTTGTCGTAACGGCGGTGCATCAGTTTGAGCACCTCATCGCTTCCGCTCTGCAGAGGAATGTGGAAATGAGGCATAAAGGCACGGCTCTGGGCACAATACTCTATGAGATCATCATCACAGAGATCAGGCTCCAGACTCGAGATGCGGTAACGCTTGATTCCTTCTACCTGATCCATCGCCTTGACAAGGTCGATGAATCGCTCGTGGGTAGTCTGACCGAAATCGCCGATATTCACACCGGTAATGACGATTTCCTTACCGCCTTCAGCAGCCGCCTGCTCACATTGAGCCACAAGCGACTGGATGCTCGGGTTGCGCGAATTGCCTCGGGCAAAAGGAATGGTGCAATAGGTGCAATAATAATTGCAGCCGTCCTGCACCTTCAGGAAATAACGGGTACGGTTGCCACGCGAGCAAGAAGGCTGGAAGGTCTTGATTTCCTTCGTCTTCACGCTATAATGCTGATGAAGAGACGCAGCATCGCTGTTCTGAGGAGCCAGAGCAGTCAATCCGTTTTCCTGAGCAAATTTCTGCGCCCATGCATCGCTGAGATATTGAATCAAGTGCGCCTTCTCGTTAGCACCCAACACGAGGTCTACACCCTCTATCTTGCTGACATTCTCAGATTCGAGCTGCGCATAACAGCCCGTCACGATAACGAATGCGCCCGGATTGTTTCTCACCATCCGGTGGATAGCCTGACGGCATTTATGATCGGCAACTTCTGTTACCGAGCAGGTGTTAATCAGACAAATATCAGCTTTCTCCCCCTTTTTAGCAGTAATGACGCCCATATCTTCGAGCATTTTGCCAAAAGTGGAAGTTTCAGAGAAGTTGAGTTTGCAGCCTAGCGTATAGTAAGCTGCCTTTTTACCTTGGAAGGCACTTGAATCTATCATATATTTATCTTTTTTCTTTGGTTTCTTTTAAGCTTTTGCCCTTACAGGGCGCATTGATGATTGCTTTCATCCCCAGGGTGTTGCCCTGGGCTAGGAGCTTCTGCCCCTTCAGGGCGTTCTCCCCCAAAAAGACCTTAGGGTCTATAAAACGAAAAAAGCCGCTAGACCGAAGTCCAGCGGTTGTTTCTCTCATTTTTTCGTTCGCAAGTAATTTCAAATTACTTAGCAGAATCAGCAGCAGCTGTATCAGCAGCAGCAGTGTCAGCAGCAGTTGTATCTACCTGAACTGTGTCAGAATCAGCAGAAGCTGTGTTCTGAGCTGTTTTGTTACCACATGATGCGAAAGAGATAGCTGCGATAGCTACGAACATAAAAACTAATTTCTTCATTTTCTTTGCTTTTTTAAAATCTGTAAAACAATCATTTGTTCTTTTGAACGATGCAAAGGTAAGCATTTTTTTGATACGTTGTTCTTTTTTTTGCGATTTTTTTTTAGGTGATTTTGTAACAAAATTACAAATCGCTATAAATCAACTACTTACGAAGTGCTAACAAAAGTTAAAGTTTTTGGTGTGCTCGGAAACAGCCTAATTTTAACACTTTTCGGTGTTTTTTAGCGTAACAAGGGTGCGCGCCAACACCTCTTCAGAGCAGCACTATATACATATAATAAGGTACGCGCGCGAGGGAAAGAACAGAAACTTTTTCTGCACGAGAGAGAAGATTTTCTGCATGAGAGAGAAGATTTTCCCAAGAAATCGTCCCCAAAAACTTTGATTGCCGAGAATTTTTTCGTAACTTTGCACTCAAAACAAAGAAACAAACAGACAGAAAATGATACAGCTAAAAGAAAATCAGGGCATTCCCCGCAGCATTCTCCTGATGATGGCTATCGTCGCAGGACTCACCGTAGCCAACTGCTACTACAATCAGCCGCTTCTCGAACTCATCCGCCACGACCTGGATATTACCGAGCAGAAGGCTAACCTCATCACCGTCATTACCCAGATAGGTTATGCGCTGGGCTTATTCTTCCTCATTCCCTTGGGCGACATGCTTTCGCGCAAGAAACTCATCCTTGTCAATATGACCATTGCAGCATTGATGGCTATCGTGATGGCTGCAGCGCAAAACGTTTGGATGCTCTGGGGAGCTTCACTGCTGATTGGCGCCTGTTCGGTGATTCCGCAGTTCTTCATTCCGATAGCCGGACAGTTTTCGGAACCCAAGAACAAGAGCAGGAATATGGGCATTGTACTCTCCGGACTGCTGACGGGCATTCTCGCCTCACGAGTAATCAGCGGTTACATCGGCGAATGGCTGGGATGGCGGGAGATGTTTATCATAGCTGCTTTCGTGATGGTGTTTTGCATGGGAATCATGCTGCTGATGATGCCTGAAATGAAGCGCAACTATGTAGGAACCTACAGAGGGCTGATGACCACGATAGCAGAAATTTTCTTTTTCCATTCTTCTATCCGCATCTATTCCACCCGTGCAGCCTTCGGGTTCGGCAGTATGATGGCAATATGGTCTTGTCTGGCGTTCCATCTGGCGCAGCCACCTTTCAGCGCAGGAAGTGATATGGTAGGAATGCTCGGACTTTGCGGAATCATGGGAGCCGTTGCTGCCAGTGGTGTGGGAAAACTGATTCCTAGGTTTGGCATTCGAAAATTCAATCTGTTCGGAGCAGGAATGCAGATCATCGCCTGGGCAATAGCCTTGCTTTTCGGCGACACTTACGCCGGACTCATCGCAGCCATCATCCTGGTTGACATCGGTCTGCAATGTCAGCAGCTCAGCAATCAGAGTGGTTGTCTGCAGGAGATTCCGCAGGCTTCCAACCGCGCCAACACCATCTTCATGACCAGCTATTTCATCGGTGGTTCGCTAGGCACTTTCTGTGCCGGATACGTCTGGACGCAAGCCGACTGGCTAGGCGTCTGCATCGTAGGAATCGCTTTCGCCATGATTTCTCTGCTTATCACGCTAAACTGCAAGAAATAAACATATAAAAGAAAAGAGATTATATTCCCGACTTACAGGAACATAATCTCTTTTCTTATTTTGATAGAGACTGAAGCTGGCATTTCTGCCGAAGCTTCAACTACATCTTTTCATCTCCGTACATTTCCGTCCACCAGGAAGCATCATCCTGAAGCCATTTGGCAAACCAGGCAAAGATGGTGTTCTGCCATTTCAGTCGCTTCTCGTAGTCGATGATGTGATGATCCTGACCATCTACCAATACCATCGCCGTAGGACGGCCAAGGAGTTTCAGCGCTGTATAGAGCTGGATACTCTCGCCCACAGGCACATTATTATCTGCCGTGCCGTGAACAAACAGCAACGGAGTATGAATCTTGTCGGCATTATAGAGCGGACTCTGATCTACAAAGAGATGCTTGTTGGTCCAAGGATATTCGTTCGCCATAGAAACTTCGCTGTAGCTGTAGCCCCAATAGCCCTCACCCCAATAGCTGGTGTGATCGCTGATGCCTGCATGCGAGATGGCAGCTGCAAAGAGGTCGGTCTTGGTCTGAAGATACTGAGTCATGAATCCGCCGTAGCTGGCGCCGATGCAACCAATCTTCTTGCGGTTTACGAAAGCATGCTCATCGCAGAAAGCCTGGGTGCTGGAGATGATGTCTTCAGCCACTCCCTCGCCTGCCGTATCTACATGGCGAGCAGAGAATTTCTGACCGAATCCGGTGGCTCCACTAGGATTCAC
>OJMM01001136.1_pt1 | contig 16298 bp, 8 predicted proteins | sample 1597231 | NCBI WGS metagenome assembly OJMM01 (sample SAMEA2452128, study PRJEB22498) | human gut metagenome | reverse complement strand
GGCCGAAGCCTTCATCACGCCGATCAAAACGACGATCGGAGCGACGCTTAAAATTGTCACGGCTATCAAATCGACGATCAGATCGACGGGCACAATCATCGAATCCAAAATCATCACGATGGCTGCCTGATTCTTCCCAGGGTTTACGCATTCTTCAATTTCCTTTTATAAAACGCGCTTTGTAATCAATCGGTTGCGCGCTGGTGTTATTCAAGTTTTGCGCGATCTTAGCAGAAAAAGCCTCAGAAAATGCGTCAGAGTCATTAATATTTTCTTTCATCTTTGCGAAAACATTTGCTTTAAAGCACACTTTCAGCTCTCTAACTTCAGTACACTATGAATTAGGAAGAGAAGAGAGCCATCTTCTCACTCTTACTCATAACCAAAACAAGAAGAGGGTTATCTATGGCACAAGCATTACAAGTTACATTCCATGGAATCAGCCGTTCAGAAGCGGTAGAGCAAGCGGTCCAAAAAGAATTAAATGATTTAAGCAAATTCGACCGCAACCTGGGTCCCTGCCACGCAACCATTACTCAGGAAGGCCATCAAACAATGGGCGCTTACACTGTGCGCGTTACGATTGTCGCCTCCGGTAGTGACTTGGTGGTCTCCCGCACCAACACCGACGTGATGCTTGCCATTCGGGAAGCCTTCGATACGTTGCGCCGCTCGGTGAAAGATGCTGCCGAAAAACTTCGCGGTCATTAATCATTAATTTTTAACGTTGAGGGGATCTTCAAAAAGATCCCCTTTTTTCTGCGCTACACTTACGCGGTCTAGCAATTTTTCGTCAAAGGAAATCTAAAATGTCCTGCATTGCACGCATTGAAGAACTAGCCCCAGAATTCACCCGTATCCGTCGTGAATTCCACGCTCATCCCGAACTGAGCAATCAAGAATTTGAAACAGCCAAAACCATCGCCCGTTACCTCACTGAATGGGGTATTGAAGTACACACCGGAATTGGCGGCACAGGCGTTGTTGGAGTTCTTAAAAATGGTACTGGCACTAAGCGCATCGCTTTGCGCGCTGACATGGATGCATTACCCATTACGGAAGCCAATCACTTTGCACATGCCTCTCAAAATGTGGGGGTTATGCATGCCTGCGGACACGACGGTCATGTAACAGGACTACTTCTTGCCGCCCGTTATCTCTCTGAAACAAAGAACTTTAACGGCACCATCAATTTTGTCTTCCAACCGGGCGAAGAAGGCGGCTTTGGCGCTCAACATATGATTGCCGACGGTCTCATGGAAAAATTCCCTGCTGACTTTTATCTCGGTTGCCACAATTGGCCAGAAACCCCGGCCATGAAAGTCGGCATTAATAAAAAGGCCATGATGGCAAGCGGTAACGTTTTCAGAATTGATGTTCACGGCCGCGGCTCCCACGGTGCAATGCCGAATTTGTCTAAAGATCCTATCTTTACCGCCATTCAAATCTGTCAAGCAATTCAAGGCATTATTACCCGCATTAAGCGTCCGATTGATCCGGCCGTTTTAAGTATTTGTAAGATTGAAGCCGGTACCGCCTACAACGTAGTCCCTGATCATGCTGCGATTTTGGGAACAACTCGCACATTTGATAATGAAGTCACCACCTTAATCGAAAAAGAACTCGACCAGATCAGCCGTTGCGTAGCGCAAGCCTTTGGTGCGGAGGCTAAATTGACCTTTACCCGTCAATATTCGCCTGTCATTAATACCCCTGAATGTGTTGATCGGGTGCAGGAGGCCGTTCGTGAACTCTTCGGCGAAGAAAAACTTCACGAACAAGAACCGGTGATGCCTTCCGAAGACTTCGCAGATTATCTCGAAACAACCCCTGGCGCCTTCTTCTTTGTGGGCTCAGGTGACGGTTCTCACCGCCTTGAAGGCCACGGAGAGGGCCCCTGCTTGCTGCACAATTCCTCCTATGACTTCAATGACGCCTGCTTACCAATCGCTGCAAGCGTCTTTGCCAAAGTCGCAGAAAACTATTTGCGCTAATTTTTAGTATCTTTATTGATCCCCCTCAGTAATTTTTTACTGAGGGATTTTTTTGTCTTTTTGTACACAAAAAGCAAACAAAGCCCATCCTTTCTTAGATTTAAAATCTCTTCGTTGCGGTTGATTTTTAATCTGAGGGCGCATGATGAGAATTCTTATTGCACTGGGCGGAAATGCACTTTTAAAGCGCGGTCAAACCATGGCTTATGAAACCGAACTGGCCAATGTCAAAAAAGCCTCAAGCCAAATTCTCTCACTTTGCCGCAACAATGAAGTCATCATCACACATGGTAACGGACCGCAGGTTGGTCTCATTGCTTTGCAGCAAGAGGCTTTCAACGATGTCGCTCCTTACCCACTAGACGCCATGGGAGCTCAATCGATAGGGCTTATCGGCTACATGATTCAAAAAGAACTCACTGGACTCCTAGGAGCTGACTCTAAAATTGTGAGCGTTCTGACACAAACTGAGGTTCTTGCTGACGACCCTGCCTTTGACAATCCAACTAAACCTGTCGGCCCCGTTTATGACAAAGCCACAGCAGGACAATTAGTCAAAGAGCACGGCTGGACCATGGCAGTAGACAACGATCATTATCGCCGTGTAGTGGCAAGCCCGGACCCACAGCGCATTTTGGGTCTATCAGCTCTGAAAACATTAATTGAAAGCGGGCACCTCGTCATTTGTTGTGGAGGCGGCGGCATTCCTGTCTATTTCGATGCTGAAGGTAAACTTATCGGAGCTGAAGCAGTTATTGACAAAGACTTAGCCTCTTCACTCCTAGCCTCTTCTCTTAATACGGACCTTTTCATTATTGCTACTGACGTTAAAGGCATTTACCTCAACTGGTCAGAAGCCGGACAAAAGCTAATCCGTCAAACCTCCCCATCATTTTTAAGACAAAAATCCTTCGCAGAGGGCTCTATGGGCCCCAAAGTGCAAGCTGTGTGTCGCTTTGTTGAAAAAACCGGGCGTACAGCTGTAATTGGCTCTCTAGAAGACATTAACGACCTGGCCCAAGGGCACGCAGGGACCCTTATCGGGGCAAATCTTGAAACTGTTTTTGCTTCTTAGAGGGGATAGCCCACCGTAAAAGCTAAAATTGGCTCAGAAGTTTCCGGCAATTTCATCGCTTTTTTCAAGCTCTCATGATTCAGAGATGCTCTGATACAGCCTGCCAATCCCAGCCCTGTACAAGCCAAATAAGCATTTTCAGCCATCGTCCCAGCATCAACACTTAAAGTAGTTGATGGAAGTTCGGGGGCTATTGCGTGATCGGCAACAAAAATAATGCTAACAGGGGCACTTCCTACCCACTGAGATTGGTGCGTTGTAGATTCAACTCTGACATCTCGGTCTGTGATTTTCTCTATTGCATTACCTTCAGCCGCATAGCGCCAAACGCCGTCAGCTCTCAACACATAAGCACTGACTGCTCTTAAATCTCTTGCCGAAGGCGCCGTACGTTTACCGTCTTCGGTCGTTATCCCCGCGCAGGCCCAAAGAAGCGTTGCAAGCACATCATCGGCTAACTCTTCAGTCTGACAGCAACGATTGGTTCTTCGCTTTTCCAAAATCTCTCCCAATGAAGCTCTGAGTGCTATCCGGTCTGGCAATTTTTTTAACATTTCCTTTTCCTCCCAACGCTTATCGACTTTTTCAGGGTAGTCCTTTTTCTATCGATTTGAAAGAAAAAAACGATTGGTTAAACAATTTCGGAACATTAAAATTTCATTTCGTTCATACAATTTCTTGAGTAATTTATTTTTTATTTGCGAGCGTTTCGATGGATCAAAACATCAAAATCTTTGGTGCAAAACAGAACAATTTAAAAAATCTTGACGTTGAATTTGAAACTGGGAAAATCACCGTTGTCACAGGTGTTTCTGGATCGGGTAAAAGTTCCTTGGTTTTTGACACCTTGTACGCCGAGGGGCAGCGCCGCTATGTTGAAACGTTCAGTCCTTACGCTAGACAATTCTTAGACCGAATGGATCGCCCGCAGGTCGAACGGATTGAGGGTGTGCCGCCTGCGATTGCTATTGATCAAACCAATCCCGTTCGTACCTCACGCTCAACCGTCGGGACAATGACGGAAATCAATGATCATCTAAAGCTACTTTTTGCTAGAGAAGCCAAACTTTACTGTGCCCGATGTGGCAAACTCGTCCATGCAGATACTCCTTCAAGCGTTTATGAGGCTTTAAAGACTTGGCCTGAAAAGCTTTCTGACCCGCGCCTTTACATTCTCTTTGACGTAAGCGTTCCTGAGAAAATGAGTACTGAAGAAGTCATCGAAGGGCTTACAGCACAGGGTTTTACCAAAATTTATCGGGAAAAAACTATTAAAGGTACTCGTTACCTCGAAGTAGTCGCCGACCGTTTCCGCTTTTCAAAAGCCGAGAAAAGCCGCGTCATTGAAGCCCTTGAAAATGCCTTTAAGTTTGGCAAGGGTGAGCTGTCAGTCGTTGCTCAATCAGATGATGATAAAGAAATTATTCGGCACTTCTCTAACCGTCTTTCTTGTCCCGACTGCGGCATCGATTATCAAAAGCCTACAGATGCCACTTTCAGTTTCAATTCTCCTTTAGGGGCTTGTGAAACCTGTCGAGGATTTGGCCGAGTAATCGGTGTGGACTATTCACTGGTCATTCCTGATGAATCTTTAACGCTTGAAGGCGGTGCCATTAAACCGTGGAACACTAAAACCAACGAAGAGTGTCTCAAAGACATGAAGCGTTACGCCAAGCGTGATGGTATCCGACTAAATGTCCCGTATCGGGATCTCAGCGAGAATGAAAAAAAATGGGTCATTGAAGGTGAACCCGGTTGGAGCGGGAAATGGACTCGACAATGGTACGGCGTCAAGCATTTCTTTGAATGGCTTGAAAGCAAAGCTTACAAAATGCATGTACGAGTGCTTTTGTCCCGCTACAGAAACTATCAGGAGTGCCCAGACTGTCACGGAGCACGGCTCAAACCCGAGGCACTTTTATGGCGGGTTGGATCCGTCGAGGCGGCCCTATCAGCCACAAAAGGGCTTGAATTTAAGCGCCATAAACCCTCCATTTGCTCTTACTCAGACGATATCCTTAACACACTGCCCGGGCTTAATTTATATGATCTCATGCGCCTGCCGTTATCCAGGCTTTTGAACTTTTTTGAAGTACTCGAAAAAGAGCCCATGGATCAAGCGGGCAAAATGGTTGTCGAAGAAATCCTGACTCGATTGCACTATCTCGTCGATGTCGGAGTGGGTTACTTAACGCTGGAGCGCCAAAGTCGCACACTCTCAGGTGGCGAAGTGCAGCGTGTGAATCTTACAACGGCTTTGGGTACATCACTTGTCAATACATTGTTTGTACTCGATGAACCCTCCATCGGTTTACATCCCCGTGACATGGACCGGATCAACCGAGTGATGCAAAAACTCAAAAACTCTGGCAACACCTTAGTCGTCGTTGAACATGATCCTCAGGTGATGCTTGCCGCCGACACACTCTTTGACATGGGGCCTGGACCAGGTGAAAAAGGCGGAGAAATAATTTTTAAAGGTTCTCCAACTCAAATTCTTAAAGCTAATACACTCACTGCCCGCTACCTATCGGGTAAAGAAAAAGTAAGCAGCCGGAAAAGCCAGAGAAAGTTCACAAAAAAAATGCCTGCCATTGAGTTAAGTGGAGCTCGTGAGCATAACCTGAAAGGCATTTCTGTCCGATTTCCAATCGGAGCGCTTTGCGTTGTCACCGGTGTTTCCGGTTCCGGCAAATCCACTCTGATTGAAAATATTCTCGTGCCAGCTCTTTATAAAGCAAAAGGAATGCCAACCGAATCCCCCGGTCATTTTGATGCTTTAAAGGGGGCAGATCTGATCGAAAACGTCCACTACGTGGATCAATCCCCCATCGGTAAAACGACCCGCTCCAATCCTGCAAGCTACGTCGGGGCATTTGACGCAATCCGCAATCTTTTTGCTCAAACGGATGCGGCCAAAGCGCGCGAATACAAAGCGGGGACTTTTAGCTTTAATTCCGGTGACGGGCGCTGCCCGGTGTGCGGCGGAAACGGCTTTGAACACATTGAGATGCAGTTTCTCTCGGACGTGTATTTGCGCTGTTCAGCCTGTAACGGCAGCCGTTATCGCCCGGAAATTCTCGAAATTACGATTGAGCGGGGCGGAAAGTCACTCAATATTGCACAGGTACTGGATCTGTCGGTGTCAGAGGCGTGCGACTTCTTTAAAAATGATTCGACCGTCGTTTCAAAGTTAGAGCCCCTGCGCAAGGTGGGATTGGATTACATCAAACTCGGACAACCCGTTCCGACACTTTCGGGCGGCGAAGCTCAACGCTTAAAGATTGCGGGCTTTTTAGCTCAAAAAAATTCACAGGCCAGTAAAAACGATCTGTTTATTTTTGACGAACCGACAACCGGTCTTCACTTTGATGACATCGATAAACTCATGCACTCGCTTCAGGAATTGATCGATCGAGGCAACACTGCGATTGTGATCGAACACAATCTCGATGTCATTAACTGCGCCGACTGGGTTATCGATTTGGGACCCGAAGGCGGTGATGCAGGGGGCGATGTCGTCATCCAGGGAACGCTTGAAGATTTGATCAAAACCGAGCGCTCTTACACCGGTCAGGCACTTAGCACTTATCGCAAGACGCTCACGGGCGGCAGCATTACCCGCTACTTTACAAAAGAAACTCAAAGCCGCAATGATGAAAACCGTGCGTTGGTTCCTGCAAACGATGTCATTGCCATTAAGGGGGCCAAGGAGCACAACTTAAAAAATATTTCCGTTGATATCCCGCACGACCGATTTACAGTGGTCACCGGTGCATCAGGCTCCGGAAAATCTACTTTGGCCTTTGATATTGTGTTTAAAGAAGGACAGCGCCGCTATCTGGAATCTTTAAACGCGTATGCCCGCTCAATTGTGCAGCCTGCAAGCAAACCCAACGTGGACTCCATCACCGGTATTGCTCCGACTGTTGCCATTGAACAGCGCACTTCCCGCGGCGGCCGCAAGTCAACGGTTGCTACGATGACTGAGCTTTATCACTTCATGCGGCTTATTTTTGTGAAACTCGGCCGCCAGTACTGCCCGGACTGTGATGTCGAAGTGGAGCCCAAGTCCTTCCCCGCCATTGTCTCAACCGTGATGAGCCGCTACAAGGGGCAAAGTGTGCATGTCATGGCGCCTCTTGTGAGTAAACGCAAAGGTATTTACACCGATCTTGCCAAGTGGGCTAACAAAAAGGGTTATTCCCAACTTTATGTGGACGGCAAGTTTGTGAGCACGGAAAAATTCCCGAAGCTCGCCCGCTATAAAGATCACACTATTGAATTGCCGGTTGCCCGCATTGACGTCAGAGTCGATGATGAAAAAACGCTCAAGCGCGTTCTGCAGGAAGCTATCACGATCGGCAAAGGCGTTGTGACTGTTTTGGATGAAGAAAATTGCGAAACCATTTTCTCAACGCATCGGGCCTGCCCCATCTGCGGCCGCAGTTTCCCGGAACTTGATCCCCGGCTTTTCTCCTATAACTCCTCCATGGGGTGGTGCCCGACTTGTTTCGGCACGGGCCTTTTAATCGAGGGCTTTGATGAAACCGCTACCGGAGAAGAGCGTATTTGGGCAGATGCGCAAAGCCAACCCTGTCCGACTTGCCACGGAGAACGCTTAAACGAAGTCGCCAGAGCTGTTCGCTTTGCCGGACTTAATATTGCTCAGATGGCCCGCATGACAGTCTCGGAGGCTTCTGCCTTTTTCAAAACACTGAAACTTACCGGACGGGAAGCAGACATTGCTGAAGATGCACTCAAAGAAATCCGCCTGCGTCTGCAGTTTTTGGAAAAAGTGGGATTGGGCTACCTAACGCTTGACCGATCTTCTCCGAGTCTCTCGGGTGGAGAGGCTCAGCGCATCCGCTTAGCCTCGCAATTAGGCAGCAACCTTCAGGGCGTCTGCTACATCCTTGATGAACCTACAATCGGGCTGCACCCGAGAGATAACCGCTTGCTTTTGGACTCTCTGAAAGCGCTTGTGAAAAAAGGCAATACGCTTTTGGTGGTTGAGCACGACGAAGATACGATTCGTGAGGCCGACTATGTCATTGACGTGGGCCCCGGAGCCGGTGTGAGAGGCGGTGAAATCATCGCAACGGGTACCGTTAAAGACATTATGAAAAATAAGCGCTCTTTGACCGGGCGTTACCTCTTAAAGCCCATCGAGCACACCTTTATTCCTAAACGACTGGTCGACAGTGACACTCAATGGCTCAGCATAAAAAAGCCCAGGCTCAATAACCTTAAAGCTCGCGAGATCCGTATTCCTCTTGGCAGACTCACGGTTCTCACAGGCGTTTCAGGATCGGGCAAAAGCAGTTTTGCCCGAGGGGTACTGCTGCCCGTTCTCACTGAAACACTCTCAGAGAAAAAGCCCTACCAAGGCGCGCTTTGTGAAGCGATTGATGGCTTTGAAAATGTTGACCGAGTGCTCGAAGTGGACCAAACACCGATCGGAAAAACGCCTCGCTCCTGCCCTGCTACCTATATCGGTTTTCTGGATGCTATCCGCAAAGTTTTTGCTGGCACCAACGAAGCACAAGCCAGAGGCTATGGCATTTCTCGCTTTTCATTCAATATGAAGGGCGGGCGCTGCGAGCTTTGCGAAGGGCAAGGCGTGCGGACCATCGAAATGAACTTCCTGCCTGATGTGAAAATTCCCTGTGAGGCTTGCGGCGGACTCAGATATAACACACAAACACTCGAAGTGCTTTGGAAAGGCAAGTCCATCGGTCAGATTCTCGCAATGGATGTGGACGAAGCAGTTGACTTTTTCAGCACGCAGCCCTCCATTGCTCACGCGCTCAAACTCATGCAGGACGTAGGACTCGGATACCTCAGTCTGGGTCAACCTTCGCCGACACTTTCCGGTGGTGAAGCGCAGCGCATCAAGCTTGTCACCGAGCTCATCAAGGCTCGAGATGATATCAAACGTCGGGGCTACAAGGTTCCCAAGACCGTTTACGTTTTGGATGAGCCCACGGTCGGTCTTCATATGGCAGACGTTGAAAAGTTAATTGCCGTACTGCATAGGCTCGTTGATGCCGGCAATACCGTCATTGTGATTGAACACAACCTCGATATTATGGCGCAGGCCGATTGGATCATTGACATGGGACCAGAGGGCGGCGTTGACGGAGGCGATGTCGTTGCTCAAGGGACACCCTCTGATGTAATGAAAACCGAGTCACACACGGCCCGAGCTTTGCTGGCTTTTAAATGCGAGCACGACAAAATTAAAAACCGCTCTAAATAGAGTTCAGAAAAATCCTATAGTTCACTATGGAATTTTCCTATAGTGGACTATAGATTTTTTCGTCTCTCTTTGATACCATCAAACTCAATCCATACCATTTTTTCTGTCGAAAAATATGTATCTGCCAAGAACTGTTGAAAAAGAAATTCCTCAACTTTGCAAAAATTTCAAAGTTCTGTTGGTAACTGGGATGAGGCAGGTAGGCAAAAGCACCTTACTGCATCATCTGTCGGAAGCTGACAGAAATTATGTGTCTTTAGATAACTTTGATGATTTGGATCTGGCTGAACAATCCCCCGGAGCTTTTTTCCTTCAACATCCATTGCCTCTATTTATTGACGAAATTCAACGTGTTCCAAAGTTGTTTCGCCAGGTAAAGTTCGAGGTTGATAAAAAAAGCGATAACAGTCAGGTTTGGCTATCAGGATCTCAGCGTTTTTCACTCATGCAAGGAGTCGGAGACTCACTGGCCGGACGAGTTTTTGAGCTCCATTTAATGCCCTTGAGTATTTACGAAAGACTGGGGCAAGGCGCGCTGCAGCAACCCTATCTCCCCGGTCCGACGCTACCGAAGCAGCTTTCTGAGTGCTCAACTGAAAAATTGTGGGAAATGATTTGGCAGGGTGCCTGGCCGGCCTTAATGGATAAGAACGCTAAAGAGCGAGAACAATACTTTGAGGCTTTTATATCGACTTTTCTGGAAAGAGACATCAAAACGCTCGGCAATGTCGATAAGCTTCGCGAATTCAGGAAATTTATTTTAGCTTTGGCTCTGAGAACCGGTCAGGAGCTGCGCTTAAATAAGTTGGCGGAAATGACCGGCGTCACAGAGCTAACTGTTCGCCGGTGGCTTTCCGTCGCCGAAGCAAGCGGACTGATCTACCTTTTGCCTCCCTTTTCCAGCAATGCTTCTAAAACTTTAACCAAGTCTCCGAAGATTTACTTTGCAGATACCGGTCTTGCTGCCTACTTATGCAAGTTTTCAACACCGCAAGAGATGCAAAAAGACACCAACGCCGGTGCCTTTTTCGAGACATTCATTGTGACAGAAATACTTAAAAGTTGGCGCCACAACGGACTGGAGCCTGATCTTTATTATTATCGGGACGCAAAAAAACAAACCGAAATTGATCTGATCATTCATAGAAACGGTCTGTATCACCCCGTCGAAATTAAGATGTCTTCGCATCCCAAAATCGACATGATCAGGCATTTTTCTGAACTGAGTTCTATCGGAGTTCCGGTAGGAATGGGCGCCGTTATATGCAACTGTGAGACTCCACGCTTTTTGACTGACAATGTGATTGCTCACTCAATCTGGCAGATATGAGCTCGATGAGAAAAATCCTATAGTCCGCTATAGAATTTTTCTATAGCGGACTATGTTTTTTTTGCACCATCCTTATCAGAAACCTAGGGAAAATCTTCAATTGCGGTTTGGCTTTCATTGATAGAATGTTGAATTAAGTAGGATCTTTAAGAAAAATGAGGCCGTTTGTCCGTTGTCTCACTTTTTCCGGATCATGCTTGTGCTCTAAACAATAAAACGACAACTTCGAGGAACCATTATGTCTAAGAAACTCTCTGCGCTTCTGGCAGGGTTGGTTGTGCTTTCCGTTTCGGCAAACGCCGCTGAACTTAACGCCTACACCATCATGCCTGAGAAGTACGCATCCCAAATCTTTGCGCAATTCACCAAGGACACGGGTATTAAAGTCAACTTCCTTCGCTTCTCAACGGGCGAAGCGCTGGCAAGATTAACGGCTGAAAAAGGCAATCCTCAAGTTGACGTCCTGTTGGGGGGACCTGCCGACATGTATGCCGCGGGCATTAAAGAAGGTATTTTGGAAGCTTATCGCCCGGCCAACTCCGATGCGATTTCTTCTGCCTACCGCGATCCCAATAATTACTGGACCGGTATCGGTTTAATTCCTCTGTGCTTTCTCACCAACACCAAATTCTTAGAAAAGAACAAGATGCAGGCCCCGACCAAGTGGGCTGACTTGCTCGACCCCCGCTATAAGAACAACCTGCAAATGGCCGATGCACGCACTTCGGGCACTGCAACAGAACGCATCTATTCGCTTGTGAAAGTGATGGGTGAAGACGAAGCTTTTAAGTTCCAAAAGCAGATGAATGCCAACGTGCAGATGTACACCAAGAGCGGTGCGGGCGGTGCCATGCCGATTGCAACCGGTCAGTGTGCAGCCGGCATCTTCTACATTGTGGACGCTTTGGATATTCAGCAGCAAGGCTACCCCGTTACGATTACTTATCCTGAAGACGGTGTGAGCTTCGGTATTGAAGCTACGGGTGTTGTCAAGGGCGGCAAGAACAACGCTGAAGCGAAAAAGTTTGTCGACTGGGCAGCGTCAAAGAAATTTGCTGAGTTTATCGTTGCCAATAAGATCAACTATGTGCCGACACGCAATGACGTGAAGACGAGCAACCCCATCCTCGATCTCACCAAAATCAAAACCATCTCGGTGGATGTGACCTGGAAGGGTGAAAAGCGTAAAGAATTCACCCAACGCTGGATCAATGAAGTGATCAAGTAATTTCACCGTATTGAGCTTAAAACACCGGAAATAGGGTCAAGTCATTGAGCCTGTTTCCGGCATGTGTATTTTTTGTCGGTTACATTCTCCATGAGTTCGTCCGCATCATCTAGCAATAAGGACATGGTTACACGACTGACGGTCGTCATGCTCTGGCTTTTGCTGGGCGTATTTGTCCTTTATCCGCTTTGCCGCTTATTTGCCATGACTTTCTGGGTCGACGGCAGCTTTACCTTTGCAAACCTGCGCCCCTTCCTAGATAACTGGTATGACAGACAGTCCGCCATCAACAGTATCCTTCTGGGCTGCTCGGTCGGAGTCGCAGGCACTGCGCTCGGTTTTATTTTTGCTTTTGTCACCACGCGCTTAAATTTGCCGACGTGGCTTAAATTTGCCTTGAGCGCGATTACGATTCTGCCCCTCATTTCGCCGCCCTTTACAAGCAGTATTGCCCTTACCCTATTATTGGGACCCAACGGCATGGTGCTGCAGTTTTTGGGATTGGATAATTTCAATTTTTACGGGTTCTGGGGAACTTTTATTTCTGAAACACTGACGTTTTTCCCCGTGGCCTTTATGACGATTTCAACGATTCTGGCCCGCATTGACCCGAACCTGGAAGATGCCGCCTATTCGTTGGGAGCGTCAAGTTCGGAAGTTTTCCGAACCGTCACACTGCCATTGGCAGCGCCGGGCATTGCCAATGCTTTCCTTTTGGTTTTTTCCTGCTCTTTGGCAGACTTTGCCACGCCGCAGGTTTTAGGCGGTCACTCTTTCCCTGTGTTGCCGACGCAAGCCTACCTGCAGATTACCGGCATGTATGACTTCAAGGGCGGCGCAGCACTTTCTTTCATGCTGCTTATTCCCGCTTTGGTTGTCTATGCGCTGCAGCACTATTGGGTGAGCAAAAAGAGTTACGTGACCGTAAGCGGCAAAGCAGGCGGCAAGAGCAGCATCAAAGGTCCCGGCCTTGTCTTAACCGGCATCATGGGCAGTGTCGTTGCGATTGTTATCGCTTTTATCATTGCCATTTACGCCGTGATCCTTGTTGGGTCGCTCGTGAAAATCTGGGGTGTCAACAACACGATCACCTTTGATAACTATCAGTACGTACTCACGCATGGCATGAAGGCCATCAAAGACACGTTGATTATTGCCTGTATCGGTACGCCTTTGGGCGGTCTGCTTGCGGTTCTTGTGGGCTACGTTACAACGCGCCTTAAGATTCGGGGCCACAAGACGCTTGAAACCGTCTCGCTTTTAAATTACACGCTGCCCGGCACCGTAGTCGGTATCGCCTACATCATTGCCTTTAACGACAAGCCGATTATTCTTACCGGTACGATCTACATTTTGATTGCAGCTTATCTTTTCAGATATTCGTCTGCCGGTATCCGCAATGTGATTGCGGCGTTAACGCAAATTGATCCCTCAATTGAGGAGGCCAGCCGAAGCCTTGGCGCGGGCTCTGCCCGAACCTTTATTTCGATCACGATTCCGCTTGTGCTGCCTGCAATTCTTGCCGGTATGAAGTATCTCTTCATTCACTCAATGACAGCAATCAGCGCTACGATCTTCCTCGTATCAGTTAACTGGACGCTGATTACAACACGTATTCTCGAGTGCATGACCGAGCTGCAGTTTGCTCAGGCCTGTGCGTTTTCAGTGATTTTGATTCTGCTGGTTTTTGCAGCCTCGGGCGCAATGACCCTGCTAGCGAAAGTACTTTGCCGTAACGGCGACAATATTGGAGCCTAATCAATCATGTCCGTCTCACTTACTTTAAAAAATATCTCTCGCCGCTACGTCAAGGACAATGAAGAGTTCATGGCGGTCAATAATGTTAACCTTGAGGTTAACCCCGGTGAATTTCTGACCTTCCTGGGACCTTCGGGATGCGGTAAAACAACCACTCTGCGTATGATCGCAGGCTTTGAAACACCGACGAGCGGTCAGATCATCATGGACGGTGTGGATATCACGCATGTGCCTGCCAATGTGCCAAAACCGTTCAAATACATGTTTGATCTTGGACTTTTCGATACCGACACCTAGATTATTGACTGAAATCACAATGTCATTCTCTCCTTCCGCTACCAATTCTACAGAAATCCAGTCACCGGGCTTCGTATATTTAAAAGCATTGGACAATAGATTATAGAATACTTTCTCTATCTGCGTCTTGTCAATATACAAATCCGCTTCTTTGAAAGTGGAAGAAAAGCGGAGATCGATCTTATTCAGCTGCGCATAACTATAGAAAGAACAACAAATCTCCTCTATCACCGCAACAATATTCTCTTTGGAAATTTTCAATTTCAGATATCCCTGATCCTGCTTACGGATATCAATCACTTCATCCACCAGATTATTCATCCGGCGGGAGTTCTTATAAATCTCCAAAATTTTATTATACACCTCGGGGATCATGTCTTTATGCATCAGGAGCATCTCAAGCTGACTGGATATAAGCGTTAACGGAGTACGGAACTCATGCGATACATTGGTAAAGAAACGTAGTTTGGACTGATTCACATTTTCGATATACTCTTTTTCCCGTTTCTCGGCCAATAGAGAATGTTGCAAGGTTTTCCGTATCCAGAACATACGGATAATATAACCTGCAATAAGGATACCTGCCAATATCATCAGCAAAATAAACCATGCTCGTTGATAAACGGGCGCCTCCACTATCAGCTCAAAACTGGCAGAAGGTGCTTCCTGGTCGTGAATGCGCAACTGGTCGCCACGAACATGAAAAGTATAACGCCCCGGATGAAGATTGGTATAAGTAACCATCGTATTATCTCCCGCCTTCATATATTCGTTATCAAATCCTTCAAGTTTATATTCCAGACCGATATTGGAAATATTATTCAGGGTATTGCTCGCTATCTCAAAAGTGACGGAAGAATACCTGGGCGGCAATACTAATTGATGTTCATACAATACCGTTTCCTTGATAAGTCCCAACGAATCAAGTGGTTGTATTTCCGTATTATCCACAAGCACTCGTTTTACGAACACATTATAATCCACAGACTGCTTGTTCAGTTTCTCCTGGGCTATGGAAACGATACCTGCTAGTCCACAGACATAAATATCGTGGTCGGACGTAATGTACAGCCCTCCGTCATTCACGTTATTCAAGGGAAAATCACTCTGTCTGTTATAGTTCTCGAATGTGGTAGTGGCTAGATTGAATTTAGAGAAACCGCCATTCGTTGCCACATAAATGGAACCGTCCAGCGGACTCTCTACCAATCCGGTGATAAATCCATTCTCCAATCCCTGCTTCGCTCCGTATCCTACAAAGGTGTCTTTCTTCTTATCGAATAGATAAATTCCCGATCCCGTCGATCCCAGCCATATACGTCCTTTCTTATCACATAAAATGTGGTTGATGTGATGCTGCGCTGTGCTCTGCGCTATTTGGGAGAAAGGATAACTACGGGAAGTACCCGCTTTCAAATTGACCCGTATCAAATCAAAAGAAGTGGTCAGCCATAAATCCCCTTCTTTATCAAACGTCATATCCCAAACCTGCGACAAATGTCTGGAAGCTAAAGAAGGATGTTCGAAATGATGCAACCGGAGATGTTTTTTATCCAATACAAGCAGCCCACCCTTGGCTGCTATCAATAAGGAATCATGACCGGCAAACTCTATCATTTTTACCAGATTATAGGCCCTGTCGACTGTTTTTCCTTCCGGAGTATCGATATTTTCCGTAATAGATTCTATATGTCCGGTCGACAGGTTAATCCGATTGATGCCCTGATAAAGCGAAGCTACCCAAAGATAATCCGGTTCTTTCTCATAATACAAAGACTTCACAATCTTAAAAGACAGCTCTTGAGCATATAAATGTTTAAGCGGAAAAAAGCGTTTGGCATATTTATCATAGTAGTTCAATCCACTTCCTTCACTTGCAAACCAGATCCGCCCGGAACAGTCTTCGGCAATGGAACTGATGATATAGGAATTCAAATGCCCGCCAACAGCCGTAGACGAACGGTAAAAGTGATAAGCATCATTCGCTACATTATAATATTGGATTCCCTGATAGAAAGTCCCCAACCATAAAGTCCCCGAAGCGTCGTAATGCATCGAAATAATAGAACGTATATCGGCCGCCTCCACATTCAAGTCATATTCATAATCCGTAAACTCTCCTGTAGAGAGATTTAAAGTCTGCAAACCGGCGTAAGTTCCGATATACAGAAGACTATCATTGGCTTGTGTCACATGACGCACATTATCATGGTTGATTGTATTATCAGCCACTTTATTATATCTGTAATGAGTAAGCTCCCCATTTGCCTCCAACCGGGTAAGTCCCCGATTTCTGGTAGCTATCCAGATGCTCCCGTCTCTGTCTTCCGTAATCGAATTAACAGCCCCCACAT
>OJMM01001126.1_pt1 | contig 16405 bp, 13 predicted proteins | sample 1597231 | NCBI WGS metagenome assembly OJMM01 (sample SAMEA2452128, study PRJEB22498) | human gut metagenome | reverse complement strand
TCCCAGTCTGTCTTCTGCAGTCTGCATCGTCACCGGCAACGTAGCAGCAGAACTCTTTGTAAACAGAGCCATTAATACTGCCGGCATCATCTTGCCCAAAGTGCGCACAGGATTCAAGCCTCTTGCCAAGAGGAAGAGCGGAAGGATGATGAAGAATTGAATGACATTACCTCCCAGGATGACAGCTACGTACTTTCCTAGAGAAGCCATCACGATACCCGCAGAGAACTGGGCTGAAAGTTGTGCTGCAAAGGCAACGATACCCAGAGGCAGAGCCCAGATTAATCCATGAATCAGCATGAAAAGCAGATCCTGTAATCCAAACAATCCCTTCATCACGACTTCTTTCTTATCGCTTGATGGCATCTTGGCTAAAGCAATACCTGCTGCTGCCGCCAAAATCAATATAGAGAGTACATTTCCTTCGGCAAACGGCTTGATGATATTGTTGGGTATTACCCCAAGAATATGGTCATAATAGCTGGTTTCTCCCAACTTTTGGGGAACATCCGCCATACCGCTCTGTACCAAGGCTGTAGGTAAATTGCCTGGAGAAACGATGTTGTAGAGCACCAGTCCCACTGCTGCAGCTGCTATCGTTGTGAGCAGGGTGTAGGTGATGGCGTGGCGGAATATCTTACCGGTATCTGCTTGGTTGCCCAAGGATGCCAGGGTTGTGATAACTGCCAAGGCTATGGTTGGTACTGCCAGAAGCTGGAATAAGCGGGTATAGACCGTGGCTATGAAGTTCATCAGACCATCCAGCCAGCTGATGCCGAATATCCCCAAGACGGCGCCTACTATCAAAGCGCCAATCCATAGTATCAGCTGCCGGGTTTGCTTATTCTTCACTCCTTTTTGCTTACTGCAGCCAGCATTGCTATCCGGCTGTCTATTTCCAATATTATTCATTGTTTCTACCATGATTTTAAACTATTATTTTCAAAAGGCAAAGGTATTATTTTTTTTCCTTGTCAACAATCCCACAAATATGGTATTTTGCAATCTCGTTATTTTTTTCGGGCTATTCTTTTGCTTGTATCATTATTTTTTGTAACTTTGCCGAAAGAAATTAAAAAGGCAGCAATATGAAATATCCTATAGGAATACAAGACTTCGAACAAATCATAGAAGGTGATTATGTTTATCTTGATAAGACGGCATTGGTCTATGACTTAGTGACTAATGGTAAAATATACTTTCTGTGTCGTCCTAGACGATTCGGAAAGTCGTTGCTCGTATCTACCTTGAAATACTATTTTGAGGGAAAAAAGGAGTTGTTCAAGGGGCTTGCCATCGACAAGCTGGAGAAGGAATGGAAGCAATATCCTGTGTTCCATTTAGACTTCAATGGCATTAATTTTACTGATGCAGGAATGTTGGATAAAACCCTGTTAGGTTTTGTTGAACGACAGGAAAAAATATATGGGAAGGATGAGTTTGCTGAAGGATTGGGAAGCCGATTTGTATCTGTCCTCAAAGCTGCCCATGAGAAAACTGGTCTTCGTGCTGTTGTCTTGATTGATGAATACGACAAGCCTTTGCTAGATGTCTTGGACCAAGATTTGAATATTACAATCAATGGTCAGAAGAGAAAGTTGGAGGAATGGAATAGAGAAGTTTTAAAAGGTTTTTATTCTGTTTTCAAGGCAGCCGATGCCGATTTGCAGTTCGTTTTGTTGACTGGCGTTACCAAGTTCTCTCAGGTGAGTGTGTTCAGTGGTTTTAACCAACCTGATGACATCAGTATGGATGAGCATTACGAGGCACTTTGCGGTATTACGGAAGAAGAGCTGTATTCCACATTCGAGGAACAGATTAAAGTGATGGCTGTGAGATATAAGACTACAGAGGAGGGGATGAAATACAAGTTGAAACGTAAGTTCGACGGTTATCATTTTAGCTCAGACATGCTCGATATCTATAATCCGTTTAGTATCTTGAATTCTTTGAGCAAGAAGAGACTAAGTGACTTTTGGTTTCGTACTGGTACACCAACTTATTTGGTTCGCTTGCTTTCCCATTTTAAGGAGAATTTGAATGAATTGACAGGCAAGTATTATCCAACAAGTAGTTTCGTGGATTATCGAGCAGATGTAGAAGCGCCATTGCCTATGATTTATCAGAGTGGCTATCTTACGATAAAGGATTGGAACATGAATATGGATTCCTATCTTTTGGATTTTCCGAATGATGAGGTGAAAAATGGATTCCTTACTTTGGTGGCTACTAGCTATTTGCAGCCAAAAGAATCGACAGATGCTTTTGTTTTACAAGTGGTGAGTGCTATGGACGTGGGAGATTGCCATCAGTTGGAGAATCTGATGACTTCCTTCTTTGCCAGCATTCCTTATAACCAGCGTCGTAAGGACGATGAGCGAGAGAAGGAACGTTATTTTCAATACACCTTCTATCTCGTATTGAGAATGATCAGCTGTTTCACGGTGTTCATCGAAAAGCAGCAAAGCGAAGGTAGGGTAGATTGTGTGGTAGAGACTCCGAACTATATCTACATCTTCGAATTCAAGCGTGATGGTTCGGCTGAAGAAGCCCTGAAGCAGATAGAGGATATGGGCTATGCCAGGGAATATGCAGCAGATGGCAGAAAGATTTATCAGATAGGCTGCAACTTCTCATCGAAGACGGGAACCATTGATGGGTGGAAAATGAAGTAAGTAATCAGTAAGAATATCCCGAAGATGTAGTGATGCGGCGTTATAAAGAATAAGTTTTCTTTACATTAGCTTGCCTGAGATTCTCGTATTTTCAGACGCTTATTATTTCTTTGAGAATATCGTAAATATGAAGAGGAATAAGAACTTATTGATAATCAGATGTTTGTGATTTCTTGACAAGAAGATGCCGTTGAGGAAAATCTATAGTTGTACGACTATAACCCCTATAGTTGTACAACCATAACTCTACAGTTGTACAACCATAGCATGTATAGTCGTACAACTGTAACTTTATAGTCGTACAACTATAGGTCTTGTTCTTAATATAGAGCAGAAAACAGAGATTCCCAGCCTCTCAATTCTCTTGTTTTTATCGCTAGATTCCAAACTTGTAGGTATATGAATTTTAGTTATAAATATTGACGGGAGGTATTTTTGCAATTGTAATTTGAACTAAAAAAAGGAGGAATAAAGAATGAATACAACAAAGTTAACAAGAGAAGAAGCGTTGCGTCGTTGGAATGCTTCTAAGGAAACCAAACGTAAAATGGTTGAAAAGCTAGAAACCTTGGTAAGGAATAGCTGTTGAACGTACAGGTAAAGAACCTATTGGAATAGAAGTATGGTAGTCGAAACATTGTCTCTAGACACGATTAATGTCAATTCTTTGCAAAGCTTGCTGCAAACCTTGCAAACTTTGCAGAAACTAAGAGTTGGTACGGAGAGGATACGGAGTTGGTACGGAGCGGGTTAAGCGATGATATCTTGTGGGGAGGTTTGCAAAAACTAAAGTATTACATGATGGAAAAAATTATTGTTGACGTTGCGTGGTGCGACAGAAATTATGGTGGTTCTCTTGGTAGTAATGTACCAGGAGCGGTGGTTTTTACTGCGCCAACTTTTGAAGCTTTGCAAAAGGAGGCAAAGGAAAGTCTGGAGTTTCATATAGAAGGCCTTATGGAAAATGGGGAAGATGTTCCCGAATGGCTGAAGAATGGGGATTATGAGTTTGAGTATAATATTATAAGATAAGATCAGTTGTGTGGCTGATTTAGCAAAGAGGGTGTGTCATAAGTAAATGATTCACCCTTTTTTGTTTGTTGGAATGTTGCTGATAAGTTGTTAGAAAAGATAGTATATGTTTTTGAGTTAGTTAGTATCTCCGGTCGCACAACAGCTGTTGTGCGCTTGCATATCAGCTGATATGCGCTTGCACAACAGGTGATGTGCATGTGTAGGTCAACTGTTATGCACCAACTGTAATTTAGACTTATGACGCCTCCTCTTTGTCATTTGGTACATATAGAATGGCATTTCATACATTTATCCCCCAACTTTCTATGCTGTTTCGGATAAATTCATTATCTTTGTCCCCCTGAAAACAACTAAAAAATAAAATGTAATGAAGAAAGGATTAAAATATACTTTGGTTTCCTTAGGCAGCCTGGTCGTTTTGGCAGGTATTGGTCTGGGAATCATGTATATGGTGTCAGTTTTTCTGCCCTTATCCTACAATCATGGTGATATTTTTGCAATTTTGCATTTCGAAAAAGACAAACGTATGTTTGAAAGAATCGCTATCAAATGAACTAAGGAATGGTGATTGAAAATCGTGAAGCTCCATATCCCAACCAGTAACCAATTCCTCCTTTTATGTTTGTGGGGAGGTTATGTTGGTAGGTGAATATTGGGTTTCTTGATAGTTCTAACATCTTTGCATATTCGCTCCAATAGTTGTAAGCAAAGCTGTCCACTCTGCATAATTTAACGGAAACCTGCTCGTTTGCCAGAAAGGAAACGTGGCTGTTCTCCTTTTTGTTTCTGGAAAAGCCATATATCGGTAATTTAGGATTTGGCTTGTCGAAAAGTTCATTGTCGCTTTCTCCCAAGAAAGAGCTGTGAAACTCTTCTTGATGTGTCTTATCTAAATTGACAAATACCTTATAGAATCTGTGTTGAGCCAAATCGTCTTCTATCTTGGCATAGAGATTATATTTTCCCTTGCCGAGATCTTGACTGATACCTTTCTCTAAAATCTCGGGTGGATAAGGAATAGATGTTGTTGCTTCTAGTTTTTTCCCGTCCTTGGTCTCAATGGTGAGTTTGTAACTTCTTCCTGCAATGCCTGTAAGTTCGTTGCTGGTATAAATACTTGAAGACTCATAGCTGTTATTTATCTCATGATGCAATACGTATGTTTGGTCATCGCAAGTTATGGCTACGTTGGCATCATCGATGGTATTATTATATAGGTCCTCCTGTTTGTTCTCGTTGCTGTTTACGGGTACTGTACAATAAAGGCGGACTACAGGGGCATGTCCGTTTTCTATCCAACCTTCTACTACGATTTGAGGCTGGTAGTCTGGGATTGTATCTGATGTGCAGCTAACCATAAAAAGAAGTGTTATAATTAGAACTTCAAATATTTTTTTCATAACTTTGTCTGTTTAAAATTTGCAATAGAAATTGATGGATGGAAGTACTTTGATTGCAAAGCTCAGCGGTTTGTAACTGTAAGTCTTTTCTTTGTCAACTTCATGGAAATGCAACCTGTAGTAGATTGGATTTCTATGGTTGAGGGCGTTGTATAAAGAAAAGTTTACTCCATACTCCGAATGATTCTTTTTGCAGAATGTATAATCTGCTGATAGGTCTAGACGGGAATATGCAGGAAGTCGATTCTTATTGTATCCGTTGTATTGGGATATAATGTTGCCGTCTATGGCATAAAATGACTTTGAGGCTGTGAATGGTGTGCCTGATGCATATACGAATGTGCTGCTGAGTACTAAGTGCTTACTGGTCTTGTAGGATAAGACCATATTTAACTCATGCGGACGTTCGTTGGATGCCGGGAATGTCTCTTTTCCTGTTGATCCTTCTATTGTACGGGATGCATGAGTGTAAGTATAGCCTATCCACCCATTTATGCTTCCAAATCGCTTGTTAATCATGATTCCAAAACCATAATTGCAACCTTTGCCTTGTCTTACATAATTTTTTAAGTCATAAGTTGCCTTGCTGAAATCTAGCAGGTCGCCGGTATATTCCACTTGATTATACAGCTTTTTGTAAAACAGTTCCAGATTGATGGTATAACCACTTTTGCCGATGGCTTTTTCTCCCAGGATGTTTATACCGTCTGCGTATTCTGGTTTGATAAAATCATCTGAGCTTACCCAAAACTCAAAAGGCAATCCTATCTGTGATATTCCTGTTTGGTGTAGATTTTGCCAGCGTCTATATAGGTTCATCACTACTTTGGAAGAAACTCCCTGAAAGTGGAAAGAAACGTTGGGTGAAAAATGAAAGTCAGCTTTCTGTCCTGATGTCCAGTATATACATTCTCTGCCACCAATGATGGCATAAAGACTTTCATTTCCTATCTTGTAGTCTGCGTATGCAGATAGTTCTGCTGCATTTTCTGTCGTATTGGTGCTCCTGCTGGTATAGTAATTGCTAACGGCAGGTGATTGGGGGGCTATGTCATGATATCTCAGTTCATAGCCAAGTCCCCAATGATGCAGTTGGCTATGGTTGGCAACTCCTATTGTTGTTATCTTGCTTGGCAAAAGAAGCTGTTCATTTCCACGTACAAACTTAGTGTCATTGCTATATGAGGTGATGTATATCTGCTGTCTGGTCTTAGCGTTGGCATTGTACGTCCGTTCGTATTGGGCAGATAACAGGATGTTGTTCCAACCGAGTTTCAGTTCAGCTGGATAGTAAGGCATATTGAGGTTCACATGGTCGCCTCCTGTATAAAAGTCGATAGAAACCTTGTCTTTTGTGTAAGGTTGCCAAAGATAGGTTAGATTCACGTCGTTAAAGTCATATTTGAATTTGTCTCCGTCGAATGTAAGCCATTTGCTATATAATAAGTTGAGGTATGCCATACGGGCAGACAGGATAAGGATGCTGTTTGTGGATAATGGCAATTGTAATGTGCCTTGCGATGACATTGGACCTACTGCTATATTGCCATGTATCTTATGGCTAATTGTATCAATGGAGTTTAAAGAAACCATACCACCGATTCTCTCTGTGAAATCTGCGCTGGTTGGCGATGTGGCAACTGTGAGGGATTGGAAATGAGAAGGATTGAATGTTGAGAACAGTCCAAGAAGGTGTCCAGCATTGTAAACTGGTATACCGTTGATACCCACCAGGTTGTGCCCTGTGCTGCATCCCATGATATGTATGCCTGCATCATATTCGTTGTTGGTCGAGATGCCGGGCATGGTCTGCAGGTAATGTATAGGGTCTGTATTGCCTAATATCTTAGGCAGGGTATTGATGAAAGTAATATCGAGTTTGGTAGTCGCATCTTGTCTTTTCAAGAAAGAAGAAATTTTCTTGGCGGTGATGTTGACATCGTTCAATGACTGGCTTTTCTCGTAAGTGCTATCCTTTAGGTTCTGTGCATTCATTATCCCTAAAGTCATAAAGGAAAACAATAGAAGGAGTGTATATCTTCTCATAGAGCGTAAAAGTTCGTAGCATCCTTCTCAAATAAGTTTGGAGAATGCTACGAGTAAAATATAAATTAGAATCTGCAACCTAATGTTGCTGACAATGTATTGAACTTCAAGTCGATGTCGTCATGGAACTTAGAGAAGTCCTGACCGTATGAGATACCGATAAATGCCTTCTTGTAAACAAAGTTTGCACCTACGTGCCAACCTGCCTGAAATCTGTTAGCCTGATGACCGTCACAGTCTTTCTTGTCGAAGATGTTGTCTAATTTATCTTCGTCTTTTTTTGTTTCGCCATAGTATTTGTAGGTCACTTCACGCTTTGCTGTACCAATGATGTTATATTTGAAATCAATACCTGCAAAAGGCTCTATTGCAAAGTCTGAGTTTGGAATAGCAACGTGGTAGAGCAGGCTTACAGGAACTTTGGCTGTAAGCATGTTTCCTGTGTATTTGAGAGTAACTTCTTGGCCTACCTCGTCAGAATAGAATGCGTACTGGAGAGCTGCACCAATCTCCAGATAGAGAGGTGCAGATGGAGTCAAGTTGATGGTGCGGTTGTAACCGATAGAGAAAGCGTTAAGTTTCTCGCTCAAGCCACTATTGTCTATTGCTTTCTGATATTCATCTCCATAATCATCATACCTGTCATTGAATGAAGAAAGACTGTAGCTGGTGCCAATACTGTTGTACTGCACATACAGGCTGTTCCAACCCTTGGAGATTTCGTTACTGCTGTTAGAAAAGTTCTTGCCCTGTGAAAACTGTGCAAACGATGTGGTACTGATCATCATCGCTGCTACTAATGCTAAAAATTTAATTTTCATGATGTTTGTTATTTAAAAATGAAACAATTGCTTTAGTTCTTTATCTTAAATGGAATCCTCCAAACATTGGCAGTTTGAGTGCCGCTGCCACGTTGTGATACAAAATAGATGTATTTGCCGTCTTTACTCCATACAGGACTCAAATCATCTGCAGCATGGTAGGTAATCTGTGTTAGGTTACTTCCGTCTATATGGCAAACAAAGATGTCTGTATTAGGGTATACCTTATTTTGGCTATTCTGTCCGGCTACATCAACAACTTTCATACTGCTGCCTACCATCAATATCCATTTTCCGTCAGGCGAAATAGTAGGAGAGGTGAAGCTGCGGTTCCCTTCTGATACGATGCATTCTTCAACTCCTGTTTCTGTATTGATTCTCCATATCTCATTGTTTCCAATGCCTGAAGATCTTACACAGAGAATGTCTGTGGTGTTAGGAACTGGTATGGCATTGAATCCAGACGTAAAGTTGGAGAAAGAGTTGTCGTTGAATTGATAATTCCAAATGCCAAAGCTGCCAGAGTTTTCTTTACGGCAAAATAAGATTTGACTCATGTCGGCATTGTAAGATGGAGAAAAGTCGAACTCGTTTGCTGTTACCTGTCGGCAACCATATCCTTTGTTTGCGTCTGTGATGAAAATGCGATTGGAAGAACCATTCTTTTCGGTGAAACAGATTTTCTGTCCGTCAGGCGAATAAGAAAAATCTATTACTTGCTGGCGATTGGTGCGCTGCTGCGTAGTTCCAGCACCTGTCAGGTTTTTCAGATAGATGTTTGAATTGTTGGTCTTATAGGATAAGAAAGCTAATTTTTCTTCAGTAGGTGACATGGCGATAACTCTGCCAGACCACCATGTAATTTTCTTGCCTCTTCTTTTAACTTCCGGCATGCACAAGCAATCGTTGTCTGAAGTGATTTTCTTGAAATCAAGTCCGCTTTCTTCGCCGACGGCAACAATAGAGTAGTCTACAGATTGAGCCATAGCAGGCAATGAGAGACCTAAAAGTAATAGCAAAGCATTTAATTTTCTAGTGCTCATATACATTATTATATATACAAGCCGACTCTCCAAAGCTTGTGATATAACATTTGAAAGTAGGACATAAAAAAAGCGCGGGAGTCTGTACTCGTCACTCATCCCGCTCTTCGAGGCCTTCGCACTGCCCATCAAGTCTGAACGAGCAACGCAGAAGCCCACGCCGATAGTATATAACAATCCCTGCATCCTATCAAAAAAATAGGATGTTAAGGTGTACAATCTACCCACTTGGACATCTACTGTTGCTTTCGTTTTTGACTTGACTTTGAAAGTTGCGAAGTTTCGAAGAGCCAAAACAAAGCGTAAGTAAACGCCTTTCCCTTATGTCTTGATCCTTTAGTCCCCAAGCCAATCGTCATCGTTACGAGAGATAATCTTATCCTTTACAATCGGCGCGAACTTCAACTCTCTTTTACAAGAGTATTTAAGAATCGCTGCAAAGGTAGATAAAAAATGTGTAATCGCCAAACGTTTTAGTTAAAATCTTCGAAAAACATTAAAAATATTTAGTTTCCTCATTTGTGTATTCTAATAAAAATGTATGTGTGGTCTGGAAAAAGTCTCTCATAAAAATGTAATAGATTCTACTATCTCATTATTTTTTCGGGCTATTCTTTTGCTTGTATCATTATTTTTTGTAACTTTGCCGAAAGATTTTAAAACGGCAGCAATATGAAATATCCTATAGGAATACAAGAGTAGAACGTATCTATGGACGTGAGGAGTTGACCGAGACTTTAGGTAGTCGTTTTAAGGCAGTGTTGGGGAAAGCTTATCAGAAGACAGAAATGAGGGCTGTCGTATTGATTGATGAATACGATAAGCAACTATTTTTCTCCAATTTTCTGCATATTCTTGCAAAAAAGTAAGCAAAAATGATAAATTTGCAGCAAAAAGCAATATTTTTTTGGAATTTATGCTTGATATTGTAGAAAAAGTCTTAACTTTGCAGCGGATTTGAGAAAATAAGCTGTTTCCGGCTTTCAGAAGATGAGGAATCATGAAGCTATCAGAAGATGATGAAAAATTATGAAGCTGTCAGAAAGATGAGGAATCATGAAGATGATAAGGAGGCTGGCTTTCTCTTCCACAGTTTACACTTATAACAACTTTATAAATTAAAAGATTCGATTATGAAAGTAGCAATTGTTGGTGCAAGTGGCGCAGTAGGACAGGAATTCCTGCGTATCCTTGCTGAGAGAAATTTCCCTATGGATGATTTGGTGTTGTTTGGTTCTGAGCGTTCTGCCGGACGAAAATACAACTTCAAGGGAAAGGACTATGAGGTCAAACTTTTGCAGCATAACGATGACTTTAAAGATGTCGATATTGCTTTCACATCTGCTGGTGGCGGCACTTCAGAAGAGTTTGCCGAGACTATCACCAAGTATGGTGCCGTGATGATTGATAACTCTAGCGCATTCCGTATGTGCGACGACGTGCCTCTGGTTGTGCCTGAGGTAAATGCTGAGGATGCCCTGAACCGCCCTCGCAACATCATCGCCAACCCTAACTGTACCACCATCATGATGGTAGTAGTGTTGAAGCCTATCGATAACTTGAGCCATATCAAGAAGATTCATATCTCTTCTTACCAGAGTGCTTCAGGTGCTGGTGCTGCTGCCATGGCTGAACTTGAGCAGCAGTATAAGGATATCATCGAGACCGGTAAGACTGAGCATATCAATAAGTTCCCTCACCAGTTGGCATACAATGTCATTCCACAGATTGACAAGATGACTCCTAACGATTACACCAAGGAGGAGATGAAGATGTATAACGAGACCCGCAAGATTATGCACTCTGATGTTCGCACCAGTGCTACCTGCGTTCGCGTTTCTTCACTCCGTTCTCACTCAGAGAGTGTTTGGTTCGAGACTGAGAAGCCATTGGCAGTAGAGGACATCCGCAAGGCTTTGGAGGCTGCTCCAGGCGTAACTGTAAAGGATGATGCCCAGAACTACGTTTATCCAATGCCATTGGAGAGCGCCGGTAAGGACGATGTATATGTAGGTCGTATCCGCAAGGATCTGGCTGATGACAATGGTAACACATTGTGGTTGACTGGCGACCAGATTCGTAAGGGTGCTGCCCTGAACGCTGTTCAGATTGCTGAGTACTTGATTAAGGTGGGCAACGTAAAGTAAGCCATACCTTATTTATATAAAAGAATATGAGGAAGTTAAGGGATAATGAATTTTATCTCTTAACTTCTTTTCGTCTTTATACGATTCTGAATAGGAAAGTAAGAATATGCTTGAAAGATTCAAACAATTACTCGGTGAGATGAACCGGGGCATTTATGAGAAGGAGACGGAGATATCGCTCTCGCTCCTGGCAGCTCTGGCAGGTGAGAGTATCATCCTGCTGGGACCTCCGGGTGTGGCAAAGAGTATGGTAGCCAGACAGTTGAAGACGGCATTCAGGGAGGCTCAGAGCTTTGAGTATCTGATGTCGCGATTCTCTACACCCGATGAAATCTTCGGTCCGGTGAGCATTCAGAAACTGAAGACTTCGGATACTTACGAGCGTGCGGTGGAGGGTTATCTGCCTACTGCCGATGTGGTTTTTCTGGATGAAATCTGGAAGGCGGGACCTGCTATCCAGAACACGCTCCTTACGGTGATTAACGAGAAAATCTTCAGAAACGGCAATCGGGAAATGCATCTTCCTCTGAAACTTCTCGTGGCTGCAAGCAATGAGTTGCCGGCTAAGGGAGAAGGACTGGAGGCGCTCTGGGACCGATTCGTTATCAGAATAGAAAGCCGACCGATTAAACTGGAGAAGAATTTCCGTGCAATGCTGCTGGAGGCTCCCACGGATTTCTTAGGTCCCACAGATTTCACAGATTCCACAGATTCTTCTGGTTCTATGGGGAAATTTGGTTTTACAGATTCCACGGATTTCTCTGATTCTACGGATTTTTCTGATTTGAAGATTACTGCTGAGGAGTATGCTGAATGGGCGGAGAAAATCTGTAAGATTGGCGTGAAGGAGGAGGTGCTTGATGCAATTTCCGCTATCCGTAAATCTCTGAGAGCCGTGAATGTGGATGAGGCTGCCGAGCGCAGAAATATCTATGTGAGTGACCGAAGATGGAAGAATATCGTCCGCCTGCTTCGCACTTCTGCCTTTATGCAGGATAGGGAAGAGGTGGATATCTGCGATTTGCTTCCTATCTACCATTGTCTGTGGCAGGAACCGGAAGAGCGGGATGCTATCCGAAACATCGTGATCCGTGCCCTCTTTTCTCCTTTTGCAGATAAACTCGTGGAGATGAAGAATGCGCTTGCTGAGGATATTAAGTATCATCGTGTCCGCAGGAATCCGGAGGATGGAAGGGATTACGAGGGAGAGATAGAAACTCTTTCGGATGGCTTGAGCTCGCTGGAAAGGCAGTTGGGCGAGAATCTCTTCGCATCTGCTGATGATAAGGCGGAAATATCGGCTTATCTCCGTGATTTCTATAAGGAGCTGGCGTTTACCCGTCAGGATACGATGAAACTTTATGAGGTTTAATCGCCTCCTATTACATTATTATATATAGAAGACTCTAAACATGATGAATGAACAGAAAATATTGACTCCAGAGTTGGAGGCGCGTGTTCACCGGGCTGTGGATAACTTTATGCAAGGCTATGGCTGCTGCCAGTCGGTAGTGGCTGCCTTTGCCGATTTATATGGTCTTGATGATGAGATGGCGAAGCGCATTGGTGCCGGCTTCGGTGGTGGAGTAGGCAGAATGAGAATGATGTGTGGTGCTGTTTCGGGCATCGTGGTGCTCGTTGGCTTGGATTGCGGACAGACCGAGGGGGATGACCGCGAGGGCAAGTCGGCATGCTATAAGGTGGTGCAGGATTTGCTCGCCAAATCGAAGGAGCAGAACGGCAGTATCATCTGTGCCGAAATCCTCGGCTTGAAGGGCCACGAGAAAGTGCAGTCCAGCTATGTGGCTTCGGCAAGAACGGCAGAATATTACAAGTCTCGCCCTTGCGCAGCCAAAGTAGAGAGTGCTGCAAGAATCTTCGCAGAATATCTGATGGAGAAAAAATAAGGATTTACTCCTATGAAATACCAGAATAACAAGGACTTGGCGGAGGCACAGTATTACTTGAAGATGCTGGATGACTTCTGCAAGTCGGGACAGGTGAAGATTCCTGATCCGACAGGCACCGCCATGCCTTGGAATTTGAAGGAAGACCCGCTGAAGGATTATCTCATTCATCTCTTCACCCTGAAAGTAACCATAGAAGAAACTGGCGAAGAGGTGCAGAAATTCGTGCGACAGGTAGTGAACAGCAAGATTAAGAGCAAGGTGTTCTATGATAGTGTGGGAAAATTCATCGTGGAATGCGTCCACCACATGCGGTTCCAGCGCCAGCGTGCCTGGACCGAGAGTCATCGGGCAGATGATGTGCTCGATTGGGCTCCCTTCAAGCGGATGGATGAACAGGTGTGGCTCCCCTTGCTCGACCAGCTGGTACAGGAACATGCTGAAGATGGGTTCGATAAACCTTTCTTCCTTAAACTGATGGCTGGAGACGGGGCTTCGAAACCCGAAAACTGGGAACGGCTGGTAAGAGACTGGAAGGTCTGCATCGAACATCAGGTATTGAACAAGTTGAAGGACTTTATCTCGCTCCGTCAGAACAACTTCGAAACAGGACTGGTGCGCATGATGGACCAGATAACCCGCAACATGAAGACGAAGGGCGTTTCGGAACAGCGCGCCGTACAAGCCTGGGAACTGATGACGAACGGATGGACTGAAACGGAGTTTGAACGCCGTCTGAACCAGGTGAAGATTCAGGACAAATATCCCGAAATCAAGGAGATTGTGGCGAAGATGGGACGAGTAGCCGATGCCAACGGCAAAGACCGGCTCACCATCGCATCGGGCGTAGAGATGAAGATGGAGCATTCAGCGGGTAGCGATATCGAGGGCATTACCGTGGGCGATGATCTCAACTCCCTTCTCCCCCTCGAACTGGCACAGTACAGCGATGAAGATATGGAGGGCCTCTTTATCTATAAGTATCGCACGCGAAGACTCCAGACCTTCCGTTATAAGAGCGAAATGTCGAAACCATCCCGCAAACTGGGCTTTACCCATGCCTCCCGCAAGGGGCCGATGATTGTCTGCCTGGACACCTCAGCCAGTATGTATGGCACGCCTGAAAGGATATCCTCAACACTCATCTCTCTGCTGGAAGAGACGGCAGAAGATTTGGAGCGAGACTGCTTCCTGATAGATTTCTCCGTCAGTACCCGTGCCATCGACCTGATGGCGAAGCGCAAGGCAGAGCGCCTGAAGAGAATAGGAATCACTGTGATGGAATCAGCCGAAGCAGATGCAGCTCCGTCCGACGGAGATGGACAGGCGCATACCGGGCGAGGCATCCGGCGGCAGCCTACCACAACCCACCTTCCATTTATCGGCGGCGGAACATCGGCAAAGAAGATGATGACCCAGATGTTCGACCTTCTCGACAACGACGGACTCCATTACGTGAATGCCGATGTGCTTTGGATTACCGACTTCCTGATTCCAGATCCGCCACAGCAGCTGTTGTCGAGATTCCGGGAATACAAGGAGACGGGTACCCGATTCTACGGCATCCGTATCGTGCGTGATGATGACAAGGAGCCGAACAGCTGGAAGGAGTACTTCAATCAGATTTACACCATCCGGTACCGCCCGCTGCGAAGATATTAAAGAAGATGTTAAGGCAGAAAAAGGGTATCAGATGATAATAGAGACATGTATGAAATGTATCAAGAACTTTATCATATGTTACATTTGGCGCAGAATTTCGGTTTTGCGCCATTTTTTTGAATTAAAAATTCCTTAAAACGCTTGGTGATACAAAATATATTTGTACCTTTGTGCTCGGAACAATGAATAATTGTCAGCCAAACAAATTTAGAAAAGAATTAATAAATATAGCAATTTATACAAAAACTTAAGTAATAAACTAAAATTATGGTAAGCAACAACATTCCACAAGTAAAGCTCGGTATTATTGCCGTTAGCCGTGACTGTTTTCCAATCGCGCTTTCTACTCAGCGCCGTGAGAACATCGTAAAAGAGTACAAGGGTGAAATTTTCAACTGCCAGACTACAGTTGAGAACGAGAAAGATATGCTCAAGGCTTTGGGCGAAGTGAAAGAGCAGGGCTGCAACGCTTTGGTTGTATTCCTCGGTAACTTCGGTCCTGAGACTCCTGAGACTTTGATTGCAAAGAACTTCGATGGTCCTTGTATGTTTGTTGCAGCTGCAGAGGGTGACGGCGACATGATCAATGGTCGTGGCGACGCTTACTGCGGTATGCTCAACTGCTCTTACAACCTCGGCATGCGCCACCTGAAGGGTTACATCCCTGAGTATCCTGTAGGTACAGCAGAGGACGTAGCTAAGATGATTCAGGACTTCGTACCAGTAGCTCGCGTTATCATCGGTTTGAAGGGTTTGAAGATTATCACCTTCGGTCCACGTCCACAGGACTTCTTCGCTTGCAACGCTCCTATCAAGGGCTTGTACGAACTCGGTGTTGAGATTGAGGAGAACTCAGAGCTCGACCTTCTCGTAGCTTACAAGGAGCATGAGAACGACCCACGTATCGATGAGGTTTGCGCTGATATGGCCAAGGAGATGGGTGAAGGCTGCTACTATCCTGACCTCAGCCGCAGAATGGCACAGTTTGAGTTGACATTGCTCGACTGGGCAGAGGCTCACAAGGGTTCTCGCCAGTATGTAGCATTCGCTGACAAGTGCTGGCCTGCATTCCCAAGCCAGTTCGGTTTCGAGCCTTGCTATGTAAACAGCCGTCTCGTTAGCCGTGGCATTCCTGTAGCTTGCGAGGTAGATATCTATGGTGCACTCTCTGAGTACATCGGTATGTGTGCTTCTGACGATACCGTTACATTGCTCGATATCAACAACTCAGTTCCTCAGTATATCTATGATGAGGACATCAAGGGCAAGTACGATTATAAGTTGACTGATACCTTCATGGGCTTCCACTGCGGTAACACTCCACAGTGCAAGATGTGCTCAAGCCGTAAGATTAAGTATCAGCTCATCCAGAACCGTTTGTTGGAGAATGGTGGTAAACCAGACTTCACCCGTGGTACTTTGGAGGGTGATATCGCAGCTTCTGACATCACATTCTACCGTCTGCAGTGCGATTCAGAGGGCAACCTCCGCAGCTACATCGCAGAGGGTGAGGTTCTCGATGTTCCTACCCGTTCATTCGGTGGTATCGGTATCTTCGCCATCAACGAGATGGGCCGCTTCTATCGTCACGTACTGATTCAGAAGGGTTATCCACACCACGGAGCCGTAGCATTCTCTCACGTAGGTAAGACCTTGTTCGAGGTATTCA
>OJMM01001125.1_pt1 | contig 16409 bp, 19 predicted proteins | sample 1597231 | NCBI WGS metagenome assembly OJMM01 (sample SAMEA2452128, study PRJEB22498) | human gut metagenome | reverse complement strand
CAAGGCGTTTACCATATTCTTGTAAGCCGCCGTTTCATCTTCTACTATCAATACTTTCATAGTTTCTTCTATTACCTTAATGGGAGATATACGTTAAATGTGTCACCGTCTGTTTCCACACGAATCTCTCTCTTCATCATCAATCCGAAACGGTTGCGCAGGTTCTGTAACCCGATACCGTTCGTGTCGGGCGGGGCGAGTTTGGGATATACCGGATTGGATATTTCCAGTTCGTCACCGTTCATCCGGATAGAGATGTTCATCCGGTGGTCGCTGTCTATTTGATTGTGTACGGTTACGTTTTCCAGAAGCGGCAGTAGCGATAGTACAGGCAACATCAGGCCGTAATCTTGTTCTGGAACTTCAATCGAACAGGTCAGTTTACCTTCAAACCTCACTTCCATAACGTGTATGAAAGAGCGGATGAATGTCAGTTCTTCACCCAATGACACAACCCCTTTCTTGTCACTTTGCAGAATATATCGGAAAATGTCTGACAATCTCGTTACATAAAGCAATGTATTGTCATTATTTTCTCTTCTTATCAACGAGGATATTCCGTTAAGCGAATTGAAAAAGAAATGCGGATTGATCTGGTTGGCCAGGGCATCGCAACGGCTCTGCAGATTCTCAAAGCGGAGTCGCTCTATCTCCTGTTCCTTTTCTCGCTGGCTGTCGTACAGCACTGAAATGTACCCGATGAACGTGCAAAGCAGGCACATCACAAAGAACTGGAACAGAAGGATGTTCCCCACATATCCGGTCTGAATGTCCAGCAGCGGCAAGCCGTATGACAGCCCGACAAATGCGGCACATCCGACAAGTGTATAAATAAAGTTCCGCCTGAAACGTGCCATAAACGACATATTGCCAATCTTGCGCACGTTATATCTCAACTGAAAGTAAAACAAGCCGTAGAAATAAATCATACGGAAGACAAAGAATACCCAAAATCCAAAGCTTTCACCGGCATTCATCCGTGCCAAATTCCATGGAATCCACACCACATTCGGATAGGTAACGAACAATGTGCAGATTAAGGCTATAATCGGTAATTTTTGTGGTATATAAGAATTCAATGCATTCATAATCTATGTTTTCTGCAAAATTACAACAATTATTCATTGACAGGTAGTCTTTGGGCATTAAAACGAAATCTCAATGCTCTAAGAAGAAAAATCGAGATTGATACGATGGTGATGATTTTAGTTATTCCCATCTGGTTATTGTCATAACCATATTTGTAAAATCTGTCCTCAATTAAACAGAAAGACTATTTTTTTTGATTATAGTGATTATTGTATGAAACATCCAATAATCGTCTATATTTGCATTGTGTTTTAGAAAAAAAATTAGAACATTGTATTTATATAAAACGTTCTTTGGGTTGATGCAGGACGTTGCAGAATATAGAAGCTCGTCTCCAGATCGTTACCTATTTTAGATAAAGTCTGCTTTAAGTGTTTTATTTTTAACAAGAAAAGAAAATCTAAATATCTTAAGCAATCAAATCTGATGTGAATGATGATTACGTCCGCAATCATGTACTTATCGTAAAACCCGGAATATCGGATGAGTCCAAAGTTCAATGTAAAGGAATGAAAATTTAACTCCAAAGACAGGTTGTGATTGATTTGCTTCCTGTCTTTTTCCATTAAAGGGAATTAATGGATAATGTGCATAAAATAACAATGAAATCAAGCATATGCCTTTTACTAACCACAACATCTACCCGAAATTATTCTGTAATAGTCAAATTGAACTTCTGAGCAAAATACTTTGAGCCTTGCAGCAAAATTGTTGTAATAGCCTCTTTGTACTTTTGCATTGTCGAAGTTGAATATGATTTATAACAATAATACAAGTAAGGTATGAAAGTAATATCCAATGAAGAATTCGGAGGCGAACGCCCTCTGTTTGAATCGCACGACCTCCGTCTGGAAAATGTAATCATCCGTGCCGGAGAATCGGCTATTAAGGAATGTAGCAACATTGAAGCTGTCAATTGTACTTTTGAGGGTAACTATCCGTTCTGGCATGTGCACGGTTTCGTAATTGACCGTTGCTTTTTCGATGTTGGCGGACGCTCGGCATTGTGGTATTCCGACCATCTGAAAATGACCAACACACGCATCGACGCTCCCAAGATGTTTCGTGAAATGCACGACATCGAGATGGAGAACGTGGAGATAAACGATGCGGATGAAGTGTTCTGGCGTTGTCAAAATCTGAATATCAAGAACCTCAAATTGCACGGCGGCACTTATCCGTTCATGTTCAGCAGCAACATCCGCATTGACGGACTGGAAAGTGACAGCAAGTACGTTTTCCAGTATGTGAAGAATGTGGAGCTACGCAATGCCAAAATTACCACGAAAGATGCTTTCTGGGAAGTAGAGAATGTAACAATCTATGATTCCGAACTCAATGGGGAGTATCTGGGCTGGCATTCGCGCAACCTACGTCTGGTAAACTGCCACATTACAGGCGAACAGCCGCTCTGCTACGCCCATGACCTCGTGCTGGAAAATTGTACTTTTGGTCCCGATTGCGACCGGGCTTTCGAATACAGTTCGGTGCAGGCAACCATCAAGGGTGCCATAGGCGGAGTAAAAAATCCGCGAACAGGCTGCATTACCGCCGAGAGCTATGGAGAGATTATCCTCGACGAGAACATCAAGGCTCCTGCCGATTGCAAGTTGAAACTTTGGGACGAGAAAACATGTTTCACCGATTGACAATCTTAGGAATAGGCTGACGGGAATGGGAAAGACCGACTACCTGTTATCGCTTATCCGTGAAGGAAAACGGATGACACTGGGGCAGCAGTTGTGCTTGACTGCATACCTCAGTGTCCCCGCTATTATGGCACAGGTGTCCTCCATCGCCATGCAGTATATTGATGCCTCAATGGTAGGTCGCTTAGGTGCGAATGCCGCAGCTTCCATTGGGCTGGTATCAACCACGACATGGCTGTTCTGGGAATTGTGTGCAGCGGTAACAATGGGATTTTCAGTACAGGTGGCACACAAAATCGGTGCAGGAGATTTCATCGGAGCAAGAAAAACACTCCGCCAAGCGATTACCGCCACATTGTTGTTCGGCTCGTTGTTGGCGGTTTTGGGTGTCGCCATCAGCGGGATGCTTCCCGGATGGTTGGGCGGCGACGAGGTGATTCGAAACGATTCGTCCGCCTATTTCCTGATATTCTCGTTGTTCCTGCCTGCCTTGCAACTGAATTTCCTTGCAGGAGGAATGTTGCGGTGCAGCGGCAACATGCGCATCCCCAGTATGCTGAACATACTGATGTGTGTGTTGGATGTGATATTCAATTTCTTTCTTATATTTCCTTCCCGTCAATTGTTTTGGGGGGATTTCAGCATACTTGTTCCCGGTGCAGGATTGGGCGTGGAAGGTGCGGCTTTGGGGACGGCACTGGCCGAACTGGTGACAGCCGGGGCGATGATGTGGTATCTCTGCCGACGTTCGCCCATGTTGCAACTATCCCATGAACGGGGTAGCTTTCTGCCACGGAAGGACACGTTGCGCAAGGCCTTCCGCATATCCCTGCCGATGGGATTCGAGCATATTGCCATCTGTGGGGCACAGATTATGACAACGGTCATCGTTGCACCACTCGGCATTGTCGCCATTGCCGCCAACTCGTTTGCCATCATTGCTGAAAGCCTCTGCTATATGCCCGGCTACGGCATATCGGAAGCTGCCACAACGCTGGTCGGACAAAGTCTTGGTGCGAATCGCATCCGCCTGCTCAAGCGTTTTGCCAACATCACGGTCTGGTCTGGAATGTTGATTATGGGTGTGATGGGCATATTGATGTATGTGCTGGCTCCTCAAATCATCGGAGTAATGACCCCTGTGGAGGAAATCCGCACATTGGGAGCCGAGATTCTGCGGATAGAGGCGTTTGCCGAACCTATGTTTGCCGCTTCCATTGTAGCCTACGGTGTGTTTGTCGGGGTGGGCAATACGTTTATCCCCAGCCTGATGAATTTCGGAAGCATCTGGGGTGTGCGTCTGACGCTGGCGGCATTGCTCGCCCCCACCATGGGGCTGCGTGGTGTGTGGATTGCCATGTGCATCGAGCTTTGTTTCCGTGGAATGATATTCCTTGTCAGACTATGGGGCGGTAAATGGATTTATAAACTACGAATAAAACGATAACTTATGAAATACGATTTTGATACAATCATCCCGCGTCGCGGGACAAACTCCTACAAGTGGGATACTCCCGAAGAAGAGAATATGCTGCCCATGTGGGTGGCGGATATGGACTTTCGCACGGCACCGGCTATTGTGGAAGCCTTGCAGGAACGGGTGGCGCATAGCATTTTCGGTTATACCAAAGTACCCGAAACCTATTACGATGTGGTTGTCCGTTGGTTCGGGAACCGACACCGTTGGCTGATAGACCCACAATGGATTATCTACACGAGCGGTGTCGTGCCGGCTCTATCTGCCATCATCAAGGCACTGACCAAACCCGGCGACAAGGTTATAGTCCAAACTCCTGCCTATAATTGTTTCTATTCGTCCATCCGTAATAACGGATGCGAGTTGTCTGCCAACAACCTGATTTATCGGGACGGCCGGTACACGATAGACTTTGAGGACCTCGAAGCGAAAGCAGCCGACCCGAAAGCGAAGATATTGCTGTTGTGCAATCCTCACAATCCGGTCGGACGAGTCTGGACTCCCGAAGAACTGCGGTATATAGGCGACATCTGTCTACGAAACGGAGTATTCGTTGTGGCAGATGAAATTCATTGCGAACTGACCTATGGCAGACATGATTATACACCTTTTGCATCCCTCTCCGAGCGTTTCCAACAAAACTCTGTGACCTGTGTTTCACCGAGCAAGGCATTCAACCTCGCCGGATTGCAGATAGCCAATATCATTGCAGCCGATGAAGATGTGCGTAGGCGTATCGACCGTGCCATCAACATCAACGAGGTGTGCGATGTCAATCCTTTCGGTGTCATAGCTACAATGGCGGCGTACAACGAAGGTGGTGAGTGGCTTGACGCCTTACGGAAATATTTGTGGGAGAATTACGAATATCTCTGTCACTTCTTTACCGAACGATTACCGCAATACCACGTATTGCCGCTTGAAGGAACTTATTTGGTCTGGATAGATTGCCGCGCATCCGGCATCGGTTCGGATGCGACTACCTTACGGCTCCAAGAAGAACAAAAGCTGATGGTAAATTCCGGTACGATGTACGGTCCCGGTGGAGAGGGTTTTATCCGGTTGAACATCGCTTGTCCACGGAAATTGTTAGCAGATGGATTGGAACGAATCACCCATATATTAAGTAAGAACTGAATTGTTATTGCAAATTTGAGCCTTACAACAAATAATTTATGGATAAAAGATGCTACCTTTGCAATTAAATTAAAATACAGACAATATGGAACGATTAGATGTATTCAATTGCTCGAACATACTCATAGCGAGTTATTTCACTGATAATCGTGGTTGTGCCCACGAGAACAGGGAGCACACGCTGATTTATCTGATTTCCGGTGAACTGGAAATAGAAGAGCGGGGAAAGAAAACCGTTCTTCATCCGGGAGAATGTGCTTTCATGCGACGCGACAATCGTATGTGGTTGCAGAAAAAAGTAGAAGAGGGAAATCCTTACCGCTCTGTTGTGTTGAAATTCTCACGACCTTTCTTAAAGGAATTTTACCAGACACTTAATCGGCAGCAGATTCCCTCTGATTCCAAGCGCGAGAAGGTGAGTTTGCGTGTGTTATCGAGTAACAGACCTGACATCCGTTCTCTGTTTGAGTCGGTCATCCCCTATTTCGATGCAGGAGAAAAGCCATCGGAAGATGTACTGAAACTGAAAATGATTGAAGGAGTGTATGTATTACTCAATACCGACATCAACCTGTATGCTTCGCTGTTCGACTTCGTGGAGCCGTGGAAGATTGACATTTTGGACTATTTGAACGAAAACTATATGTGCGACCTTTCTATGAACGAGATTGCAAGTTACACGGGGCGTAGTCTGGCTACTTTCAAACGGGATTTCGCAAAGGTAAGCGATTTGACACCTCAAAAATGGATTATCAAACGTCGCCTTGAAGCTGCCCATGATTTGATAAAATCAGGAAAAAAGGTGACGGAAGCCTGTTTCGACGTGGGCTTCAAGAATCTGTCGCATTTCTCCAAAATATACAAGGATGCATATGGGGTTGCCCCATCCATGTAGCATTGAACTTCAAAACAAAACAAATTGAGCCTTGCAGCAAAGTCGTTGTAAGGCTCTCTTTGTACCTTTGCATTCGATGATTGAAAATGTTTTAGCAATGTCAAATTAAAAAAGCGTAATATGAAAACAAAAGTAATTTCATTGGTTCTATTATCAGTTTTAATGTTCCCGATTATGGCAAAATCACAAGTAAAAATCAAGCAGACCGCCGGACGTGATGCGCTCGGAGAATTTGCACCTGAGTTTGCACGCCTGAACGATGACGTACTGTTTGGGGAGGTATGGAGCAGAAACGATCTGCTTTCGTTGCGCGACCGCTCCATTGTAACCGTAGTTGCCTTGATGTCGCAAGGACTGACCGATTCGTCGTTCAAATATCACCTTGAATCTGCAAAGAAGAACGGTGTGAACAAAACCGAAATGGCAGAAATCCTGACCCATGCGGCATTTTATACCGGTTGGCCGAAAGCGTGGGCGGCATTCCGTATGGCAAAAGAGGTATGGACGGAAAGTGCAGACAGCAATGCAGTCGTTTCGCTCGATGCATACGCACAGACCATCATCTTCCCGGTTGGCAAACCCAATGATGCGTATGCCAAGTATTTCATCGGACAGAGCTATACGGCTCCAATCGTAACAGAGGGAGTGCCGGTGGTGAATGTCACTTTCGAGCCGGGATGCCGCAACAATTGGCATATACACAAAGCGACCAAAGGGGGCGGACAAACACTTATATGTGTCGGAGGGCGCGGGTATTATCAGGAATGGGGCAAAGAACCCATTGAACTTCGTCCCGGTGATTCAGTATATATACCGGCAGGAGTAAAACATTGGCATGGAGCGGCACCCAACAGTTGGTTTTCACATCTTGCCATTGAGGTTCCCGGTGAAAAGGCATCTAACGAATGGCTTGAACCGGTAAATGACAACGAATATTCAAAATTGAAATAATATGAAGTTATTAGCGTTAATTATCATGGGATTATTCACTTTTGGCAACTCATTGAGTGCGCAGACGGCAGAAGGAAACAAGAAAATCCTTGTGGCATATTTCTCCTGTACCGGAACTACTGAAAAAGTGGCGGAAGCCATTGCTAATGAATCCGGCGGTAAACTCTATAAGATTACTCCGGTTGGAGCTTATACTTCGGCAGACCTCGACTGGCAAAACAAAAAAAGCCGCAGTTCGGTGGAAATGGCAGACGAAAAGTCGCGTCCGGCTTTGGGTGGAGAGATCATCGACTTGAAAGATTACGATATAGTATTCCTCGGCTACCCTATCTGGTGGAACTTGTGTCCCCGTCCGGTCAATACATTCCTTGAAAAGTATGATTTTTCAGGCAAGACGGTCATTCCATTTGCCACTTCCGGTGGCAGTTCGATAACAAACAGTGTAAAGCAGTTCAAAAAGCTCTATCCTAAAACTGTATGGAAAGACGGCAAACTATTGAACGGAGGTGCAAAACAGGCTGGAGTATGGGCAAAACAAGTAATCGAATAACCGCATGGAAGAGATTAGAATTGACTGTCTGAAACAGACAGAACAGGAACTTGCCGCAGCAAAAGAACTGCGGCAAGATATTTTCCGGCTTAACCATACAATGCCGGATACAGATGAATATCAAGATTTGTTGCACAAGGTTTTTCCTCATCTTGGAGAAAACTGCCGTGTTGAGATACCGTTTTCCGGTGTCCGAACCGCCAACGTGAAATTCGGGCGTAATGTCATTGTCATGCCCGGCTGCCTGATGATGTCAGCCGGAGGAATTACGATAGACGATGAAGTGATGATTGCCGCCAATGTGCAACTCATATCCAACAATCACGATGTGGAACAACGCAATGTCATTACCTGCAAACCGGTTCACATTTGCCGTCAGGTATGGATTGGAGCCGGTGCGACTATTCTTCCGGGTGTCACTATCGGGGAGAATGCTGTGGTCGGAGCCGGCAGTGTCGTCACGCACGATGTGGAGCCGAATACGATTGTTGCGGGAAATCCGGCGAGGTTTATCCGTAAAATTTAATATCTAATTTGAAACACGATGAACAAGAATACCAATAATGCGTCTTGGAAAGGGCATTTGTCTATGTTCTGCGCAAACGCCATGTGGGGATTGATGTCACCGATGGCGAAATTAGTCATTATCGGAGGGGCGGTGTCACCACTTGTCTTGACCAATATGCGGATATTCGGGGCGATGGTGCTGTTCTGGATTGGTTCATTGTTCCAAAAGCAGGAGCATATTCCACCCAAAGATATGTTACGCCTTTTCGGGGCGGCTCTTTTGGGTATTGTTTTCAATCAGGGATGTTTCATTTTCGGAGTGGGTCTTACTTCTCCTGCCGATGCCTCGATTATAACGACCAGTATGCCATTGTGGGCGATGATTCTTGCCGCATTCATACTCAAGGAACCCATAACTGCGAAAAAGGTATCGGGTATAGCGTTGGGAGCTATCGGTGCTTTGTTGCTGATATTCGGAGGAAATGGAGGTCCGAGTTCCGGGAACGGTAACTCGTTGGCAATTTGGGGCGATATTCTCGTGCTATGCGCACAATTCAGTTATGCACTTTATCTGGTAGTCTATAAGAATTTCGTAAGCAAATATTCGCTGTTTACGATTATGAAGTGGATGTTCACTTATTCATTCATCTGTGTAACACCCTTTGCCGCAAACGACATTATGGTCTCAGATTGGAAACTGCTTTCCATAAATCAGATATTTGCCATCGGTTTTATCGTTGTATGTGCCACATTCCTTGCCTATATTCTCATCGTGCTAGGGCAACAGAAATTGAGACCCACTGTTGCCGGAATGTATAATTATGTGCAGCCGATTATTGCCTGCATTGTCGCTGTGTATTGGGGTATGGACTCTTTCAATATGGTCAAATACATTGCTGTCGCATTGATTTTTAGTGGCGTATATCTTGTTTCCACAAGCAAAAGCCGAAAAGAAGATATGACTGAAAAAATAACAAAATAAAAAAGACTAAGAATGTTAAGATTGAATTGTTTTATCACCGTATCACAAGAAAACCGTGAAGAAGTGTTGTCCGCAGCAAAACGCCTTACCGAAGCCTCGCTGAAACAGGACGGATGTGTTGCATATGATATTTTTGAAAGTGCCACTCGCCCAAAAGAGCTGCTGATTTGTGAAACGTGGCGTGACCAGACTGCATTGGATGCACACTGCACATCGGAAGTATTCGTAACCGAAGTGGGCAAGATGCGTTCTCTCGCAGAAATGAAACTGGATACATTCCCATTTTAATGCAGATTAGCATCTGAACTTCATGACAAAGTGATTTGAGCCTCGCAGCAAAGTTGTTGTGAGGCTCTCTTTTTACCTTTGCATCAGAATAAAAAAACAAAGATATGAACGATATTTTTGAAAGAGACCTGAACGGAGAAATGGTGTCACCCAATGATCAAGGATATGACGAACTGATTGCGGACATTTTCGACACCATGAAAACTGCGACTGAAATGAACACCGGTTACAAGACACCTGCTGAAGTGCATGAGTATATGAAGCGTATCCTCGGCAAACCGCTTGATGAAAGCACAACCGTGCTTCCTCCTTTTTACGTTGATTACGGCAAACCCGTAACCATAGGCAAAAGATGCTTCATACAGCAATGCTGCACCTTTTTCGGGCGTGGAGGAGTCATAATCGGTGATGATGTTTTTATCGGTCCGAAATGCAATCTCATCACTATCAATCATGACGTGAATCCCGACAACCGCAGTGCTACTTACGGTCGTCCCATTGTAATTGAAGACAAAGTTTGGATTGGTATAAATTCGACCATCCTTCCCGGAGTAAAAATTGGCTACGGAAGCATTGTCGGAGCGCAGAGCGTGGTGACGCACGATGTGCCACCCATGACGATAGTAGCCGGAAATCCTGCAAGAACAATCAAAAAAATCGAGATAAATCATGAATAATAATAAAGAAATCAGTCGCCGTGGTTTTCTGAAAACCGCCGCAGCATTAGGAGCAGCGTTGACCATACAACCTGCCATCAACAAGGTACAGGCGGCAAATGCCGTTCTTGGTGGAACATCCGCATCTTCGACGAGAAACAAGGATATGCAGTACCGCACACTTGGTACAGGCTCAGCTGCATTCGAGGTTTCTGCTCTCGGATTCGGTGTAATGGGCATGACCTACAACCGCAGTCAGTATCCCGACAAGAAAACTCGCCAGCGTGTTATCGCGGAAGCGGTTGACCGGGGCGTAACCTTGTTTGACACCGCCATTATTTACGGTCCTCTGAACAACGAGGAATTTGCGGGAGAAGTCCTTGCTCCCTATAAAAACCGTGTTAATGTTACCACTAAGTTCGGGCATGAAGTCGTTAACGGTAAGGGAACGGGGCGTCAGGACAGCCGTCCGGAAACCATTCGCCGTTATTGCGAGGAATCGCTCCGTCGTCTTCGCATTGACTCTATACCTATGTTCTACCAGCATCGTTTCGACCGCAATACGCCGATCGAAGAGGTAGCGCAGTGCATCGGCGATTTGATTAAGGAAGGTAAGGTGCAGCGATGGGGATTGTGCGAAGTCAGCCCGGAGACCATCCGTAATGCTCATGCTGTGCAACCGCTGACCGCCATACAGAGCGAATACCACCTGATGCACCGCCTGGTGGAGGAAAACGGAGTGTTGGATGTCTGCCGTGAACTGGGTATCGGCTTTGTGCCGTACAGCCCTATCAATCGAGGTTTCTTGGGTGGTTGCATCAACGAATACACCGTTTTTGATCCGAACAACGACAACCGTCAGACCCTGCCACGCTTCCAGCCTGAAGCCATGCGTGCAAACTACCGTATCGTGAATGTACTACAAGACTTCGGTCGCACACGGGGCATGACCTCTGCACAGGTGGCACTTGGATGGCTGTTGCAGAAAGCCCCGTGGATTGTACCCATTCCCGGAACAACAAAACTTTCTCATTTGGAAGAAAATCTCCGTACACTTGATTTTACACTCTCTGAAAGTGAATGGAAAGAGTTGGAACAGCGTGTGGCAGCCATTCCGATAGTCGGCGACCGTTATAATGCCGAACAGCAGAAACAAGTAGGACTTTAATATGACATTAAAATAAACAGATAAATGAAACCGTATATTATTACCCACATGATGACTACCATAGACGGCCGTATCGACTGCCCGGTAGTAGGACAACTCAGTACAGATGAGTATTATATTGCGCTTGAACGTTTGGGAGCATGTTCCAAACTGTCAGGACGAGTGACTGCGGAGCTGGAGTGCCCGGCCATAAATACAGAAGACAGTTCAACTTATACCGGAACCTCGGTAGGGAAGGAATCATTCCATGTAGTTCAAAAAGCAAACGAATATACCATCGTAGTGGATACGCACGGTAAGATGCATTGGAAATCAAACGAGTCGGAAGGGTGTCCTGTATTGTGCATCATCAGCGAAGATGCCACGCAGCAGTATGTTGATACGCTTGACAATATGGGTATTTCATGGATTGCAACAGGCGACACACACATAGATATGCCGAGGGCGATGGAAATCCTTCATGATGAATTTGGCGTGAAACGTCTTGTCATTGTTGGCGGAGGTCATATTTGCGGTGGTTTCCTTGAAGCCGGATTGGTGAACGAGGCAAGCGTCATGATCGCACCCGGCATTGACGGGCGCACAGGGCAGACTGCCATGTTCGATGGCGTAACTGACCGTGGCAGTAACCCCTACAAATTGAAATTGGAGAGCGTGGAGCAATGGGAAACCGATATTGTTTGGCTTCGTTACAAATTAAAATAATGTGTCTATGAAATTGCAAGCTATCGCCATAATGACATTCCTGACTTTTATGAATGTCATGGCACAGGAAACAACAAAATCAACAGATATGAACACTTTGGAATTAACACAGGAGTGGGACAAGACCTTCCCGCAGAGTGATAAGGTGGAACACACGAAAATCACGTTCCACAACCGTTACGGCATCACGCTTGCCGCAGACCTTTACAAACCTAAAAATGTGCAAGGACATCTGGCTGCTATTGCTGTAAGCGGTCCATACGGAGCAACAAAAGAGCAGGTGTCGGGTCGTTATGCCCAGACTCTTGCAGAGCGTGGTTTTCTGACTATCGCGTTCGACCCTTCTTATTACGGCGAGAGCGGCGGCACTCCCCGTTATCTCACATCGCCCGAAATCAGCACGGAGGATTTCAGTGCGGCAGTCGATTATCTGACCTCCCGTGAAGATGTCAATTTGGAGCGTATTGGCATACTAGGCATCTGTGGTTGGGGCGGATTTGCTCTCAATGCGGCTGCCAATGACCCGCGAATTAAAGCGACAGTAACATCCACCATGTACGATATGAGCAGGGTGAATGCCAACGGATATTTCGATGCCAACGACAATGCGGACGCCCGCTACGAGCTACGCCGACAACTGAACGACTTTCGTACAAAAGCATACCGAACAGGTGAGAATGAGCTCGACGGCGGCGTGATTGACCCCGTTCCCGAAGATGCGCCACAATTCGTCAAGGATTACCATGACTATTACAAGACAAAGCGCGGCTATCATCATCGTTCTCCCAACTCCAATAAGGGAATCTCCAAGACCAGCGTGCTTTCATTCATAAATATGCCGCTGCTCACCTATATCGGAGAGATCCGTAGTGCCGTACTGATGATTCACGGAGAGAAAGCTCATTCCCGCTACTTCAGCGAAGATGCCTACAAACGACTGACCACTGAAAATAAGGAACTAATGATTATTCCGGGAGCGAATCACGTCGATTTGTACGATAACCTTGATGTCATTCCATTCGATAAAATAGAAGATTTCCTCAAAAAGGCCTTTGAAAAGAAATAAAATCTCGTTTTAATGACAAGTATTTTATTTCTGAACTTCAGAACAAAACACATTGAGCCTCACAGCAATTATGCCGTGGGGCTTTTACTTTAACTTTGCACCATGATTAAGAAATCATAAAAAAGATAGTTATATGGATAGAACAAAAAGATTTGAAGGGAAAGTGGCCTTCATTACGGGAGCCGGTGGTGGCTTGGGTCGCGGAGTCGCAATAGGATTTGCTCGCGAGGGAGCAAATGTAGTCGTAACAGACTTGTCGGAAAGAGCAAATCAAGAAACGGCCCGTCTGGTGGAAGAAGCCGGAGGCAAGGTATTGGCAGTGCCTGTGGATGTAACCAAGTCAGAGGACATCAAAAATGCCCTTACCAAAACGGTTGAAACATTCGGAAAGCTCGACATCGCATTTAACAATGCAGGTATAGAATATAAAATTCAACCCCTACATGAAATCGAGGAAGCAGAATTTGAGAAACTGAACAGCATAGACCTGCTCGGAGTATTCAAGTCTATGAAGTATGAAATTCCTTTGATGCTTGAAAACGGTGGCGGTGCTATCGTCAATACATCGTCCACTTCGGGAGTAGCTGGTTTCCGGGGCGGCTCCACGTATGTGTCCGCCAAGTACGGCGTGGTGGGACTTACCAAGTCGGCCGCTTTGGACTATGCTGGGCAGGGTATCCGCATCAATGCCGTGTGTCCGGGTGTAATCGACACGGAAATGATACGCCGTTTCTCCGGAGGCACTCCCGAAGGTTACAAGGCGATGATAGCGCAAGAGCCTATCGGACGCCTCGGTAAAGTGGAAGAAGTGGTGTCTGCCGTGCTGTGGCTGTGCTCCGAAGGTGCAGGTTTCATGGTAGGCCACGCCCTTGTGGTGGATGGCGGTCAGACCGTAGGTATCTCGAATGACAATATAGAACAGTAGTGCCATGAAACACTCGTCTTACACCCATAATATGAGCCTCCGTTCCCTCTGTTCTGCAACGGAGGCTCTGAAAACCTTATTCCAGATGAGAAAGTCATTGCTGCTTTGGATTATGATTTTCGGATTGGGAACAGTTTTGTTCGCCCGGCCTTCGGGTGTCAAGGGACATATAGGATTATATACAACGAACATCGGGAAAATAAAAGTCACTGTCGTTACGGACGGACATCTGCCCGTAAACCCCGTACAGGCGGAATTTGCACAAAGAGTCGATTCAGCAAAAGTAGCAGAGACTTTAAAAAATGGCTTTTCATCTCCAACAGAAGTGGATTTGGCGATGAATGTTCTCCTGCTGGATTATGACGGTAAACTTATACTAATAGATGCGGGAGCCGGAACCGTATTCGGCAGCGGGTGCGGACGTTTGGCTGAAAATCTGTCATATGCAGGAATCTCTCCCGAAAAAATAACCGATATAGTCCTTACCCATGCGCATCCCGACCATATAGGGGGACTGACCGATAGCAGCGGAAAACCAGCGTATCCTAATGCGGAGGTCTGGCTGTCAGATACCGAATACGATTTCTGGACAAATCCAGCACCGGATTTTTCGGAAAGCACCATGACGGACACGGCACACATGCAAATGCTCGTAGAAGTGGCGCAAAAGAATATCAAGGCTGTCGGAGATCGTTTACGGCTGTTCCGCGACGGGGAAACATTGCTCGGTTGCCTGCAAATGGTCATAGCACCAGGGCATACGCCGGGACATTCAATTATCCGGATATTCTCTGATAATGAGGAACTGTATCATATTGCTGATGTCGTACATTCGGAAATTCTCTCTTTCACGCATCCCGAATGGATTTACAACAGTGATACGGATTACAGAATGGCAATAGAGACCCGGAAAGAGGTATTGGGCAGGATGGCAGACACAAAAAAGCTGTTTTTCGCCTATCATTTGCCGTGGCCCGGATTGGGTTATGCGACACGCATGGGGGACGCATTCGAGTGGCATCCACAGAGGATACCGATGCCGTATTGATTATTGACAACAACATATAAAAAAATCGGATTATGACAAATAAAGTAATAGATAGCATGATGTCGCACCGCTCCATCCGTGCCTATACAGATGAACCGGTGGACGAAAAGGAACTCGACTGTATCATACGTGCTGTACAGGCCGCACCGAACTGGGTGAACCTGCAACTCGTCTCGATGGTTGCCATCAAGGATGCGGAACGTCGTAAACTGTTTTCCGGACTGTGCGATGACCAGCCCCATATCGCCGAAGCCCCCGTATTTCTGGTGTTCTGCGCCGACTATCATCGGGTAGCCCTTGCCTGCCGGAAAAAGGGGCAGACATTGGAAGAGGCCATGCACGACATCGACATGGTGATTGTGGGAGCGCACGAGGTGGGCATCGCTCTCGAAGCTGCTACAGTAGCAGCGGAATCTTTGGGGCTGGGCACGGTTCCCATCGGCGATGTGCGGAAGAATGCAAAGGAGGTCATCCGGGAATTGCAGTTGCCCGAATATGTATTCCCCATGCTGGGGCTGTGCATCGGTCATCCGGCAAATGACCCCGGACTGAAACCCCGTATGCAGAAAGAGGCCGTATATTTCGAGGAGAGATACAATGCGGACTTGTCAGCAGAACTCGATACTTACGACGAGGCCTATTCCAAATACCTGCTGGAACGTCCGTGGAACAACCGTGTGGGTAACTGGACGGATTTGGCTGCTGACTTTTATCTCCACCCGTTTCATTACAAGGGCGTAGCGGAGGCTCTGGAGCAGCAGGGATTCTTATCAACGACTAAAAAAGCAAGAACACTATGACAAAAAACAATCTCAAAGCAAACATGCTTGAACCGTTGAAAAAAATAGCGGTAGTCCAAGTTTATTTGTATAGGTGGAACGGGAAACCTTATAGCGCAGGAAAATGAACTTAATACGAATAATATCATGGAAGAAAAGTTGAATTTGGCTCAAGAGTGGAACAAGGTTTTCCCACAGAGCTACAAAATAAATCACAGTAAAATCACGTTTCGCAACCGTTATGGCATCTCGCTGGCGGCAGATTTGTATATGCCTAAAAATATTGAGGGCAAGCTACCTGCCATAGCTGTTTGCGGTCCTTTCGGGGCTGTCAAGGAGCAGGCATCGGGACTGTACGCGCAAGTGTTGGCGGAGCACGGATTCCTTACCATCGCCTTCGACCCTTCGTTCACGGGCGAGAGTGGAGGAACCCCCCGTTACGTGGCTTCGCCTGACATCAACACCGAGGATTTCTGCGCCGCCGTGGATTACCTTTCCATCCGTGACGATGTGGATGCAGAACGCATCGGCATACTC
>OJMM01001116.1_pt1 | contig 16528 bp, 15 predicted proteins | sample 1597231 | NCBI WGS metagenome assembly OJMM01 (sample SAMEA2452128, study PRJEB22498) | human gut metagenome | reverse complement strand
GAGCAGTTCGTCAACGATATTTTGATAGGCGAACTGAACGCGGGTGCGGTCTGCTGCGGATATAATTACCGCTTCGCAAAGAGTGCCGCCGCGGATTCCCGCGACCTCGAAGAGCTCTGCAGGGAGCATGGAATTTTATGCGCCGTGGCGGAGCGCACCGACTATAACGGTGCGGCGATAAGCTCGACGAGGATAAGAAACGCGCTCGCTGAGGGCAATATCGAAGACGCAAACGCCATGCTCGTGCGCGAATTTTCCTATAAATTCATCGTAGTCAGCGGCGACAGGCGCGGCAGGTTGATAGGCGCGCCGACGATAAATCAGCATTTCCCCGAGGGCTTCATCGTCCCGAAGTTCGGCGTATATGCTTCGGCAGTGCCGATAGACGGAGAACTGCATGCGGCGGTCACGAACATCGGACGCCGCCCGTCGTTCACCTGCGACGATCTGCGCAGCGAGACCTGTATAACCGACTTCTCCGGCGACCTCTACGGAAAAAATGTCGAAGTAAAATTGCTCAGATATATCCGACCCGAAAGGGTCTTCGATTCGCTCGATTCGCTCGGCGACCAGATAGCCGCCGACGCGCAGACGGCGAAAGAGATTTTTAACAGCATAGAAAAATAATAACCGCAGCCGCCCGAGGATTGATCCCTGGGCGGCTGTTTTTTGATATTGGCTCCCCCTGTAAGAGAACCGGCGCGGAATGAGCCGAGACTGAGGGGCTTGTTTCGCTTCGCTCAAGGTAATAAGTAAAAGTGAATAGTGAAAAAAGTGCGCAATGCGGGCAGATATAATCGCCCGCGAAATCTGTACAATTTTATTGGCGCGGAATTTGTAGGGTGCGGCGACTCGACGCACCGATGCCGTGAAAGCGGCACGAAATCTTTATAAACATTTATCCTACCACATAGTGACGAATATCATAACCCGCGAAATTCGCACGGATTTATTGGTACACAACCCCGCACCCAAAATTCAATATGGAAAACACCTGTGCGGCATGATATAATCGATGTGTAAAAGCATTTTGACACGGAAAATGCGCAGATGTAAAACGCTTTTGATAGACACACGACTGTTTTTTGCGTAAACTGAAAGCGAAAAAAGGAGGCGCGGCAGATGGATATCGGGAAGAAGCTCAGGGACGCGAGAAACGCGGCTAAATTGACTCAGGAGAGCGCGGCGGAGTCGCTCGGCGTGAGCCGCCAGACCATATCAAATTGGGAGACGGGGGGTTCCCAAACTTAAAGATACCACACTAAAACCCACGCTTACATTACTTCCAAACAATATAATTTTGGAGGTAACCTTTATGAAACGCCTAATATCCTGCGAATATAACTTCGATAACTGCTGTGTAGAACTGAAATTCACCGATGGCAGCATGATCGCCATTGATACCATCGCCGTGGAGAACGAGGTTGCCGACAATATGTATCAGCGGTCAGAGCTTGACTATCTGATTTACAATGCTCCTTTTGAATATGCAGACCTTATTTTGAATGGTGATCCCGAAACATATTTGAAAGCAGTAACCGAATACAAACCTTTAGACTAATTATAGGAGTAATGCCGCTTGCACCGACAGTAAAAAGTCAGCGCAAGCGGCATTTTTTACGTTGTATAGTATTGCGCCTGTGCGTTCCATAATTCATGGTACTTGCCGTTCACATCAGAAAGAAGTTCTTCATGTGAACCGTGTTGTACGATTTTTCCATCATCAAATACCACAATCTTATTACAGAAACGGCACGAAGCCAATCTGTGAGAAATATAGACGGTTGTTTTATCTCCCGAAATCGCATTGAAATTCGAGTACACTTCATATTCAGAAATCGGGTCAAGTGCAGCAGTAGGCTCGTCCAAGAGAATAAACGGTGAGTCTTTATAAAGAGCACGTGCCAGCGCAATTTTCTGTGCTTCTCCACCGGAAATCTCTATGCCGGATTGGTCGTAACCCTTGTACAGATACGTATGAATGCCTTCCGGCATTTCGTGAAGTCTATCTCCAAAATTTGCTTTTACCAAGCACTCACGCACCTTATTCTCGTCAAAGGTTTTGCTTGATGCAACAACTTCGCCGATCTTAAAGGAGAATAGGCTGAAATCCTGGAACACAACCGAAAATACTGACATATATTCATCGTAATCATACTTTTGAATGTTTACGCCGTTCAGTAGAATTTCACCCTCTGTCGGGTCATAAAGGCGACAGAGCAGTTTTATAAACGTGGTCTTTCCGGAACCGTTCATGCCGACTATTGCAAGCTTTTCTCCAATCTTGAATTTAAGATTTACATTTCTCAATGCATATGCTTCTGTATTGGGATATTTGAAGCTGACATTTCGGAATTCTACATAGTATTCATTATCATCACGCTTTTCGACCGTCAAGGAACCTTGATACATATTGTTCGGTATATCGAAGTATGAAAAATAGCGCTTAAGATAATGGTTGTTATACAGAGCTTGTTGTGTTGTTGTGACAATATTGATCAAAGTTTCGACAAGCAGCATGATACAAGTCACATACTTCGCAATCGAACCTACCGTGATACCGCCTTTCAGAGCTGCATAGATAAGAACAGCGTAGATCCCAAATTTTAATACAGTATTGAGAATCGTTACAGGAAGTGTCCACGCAGCTTTCTTATATGAGTTTTTTAGTGCACGCTCGTAATAATCCCTTTCAAGTGTTATATAGGAATCTCCGAGAAAATCTCCCATACTGTAAAGACGTATATCTTTTCCGGCTTCATAATGTTCGATATAGTTAAGAAAGTGTTCGGATATGATATTCATATCAACGGATGATGCGTTAAAATCTCGTTCCAAGTTATTTGTTCTTTTTGTTGCATACATTTGGATTAACAGCGTTATAACCAGACCAGCCACAATAGAAAGCTTAAAAACGATTGGTACGGAAGAAATTGCAAAAAATGATACCGTAAGCACTACAGAAGCAATTATTTTTGTGATCTGCGCTGTAAATTGCTCAATGTTATGATATAAGAAGAACAGATTGAACCCCGTTTGACTTTCCCGTCTGACACGATAGCGCAGCTTAGTAACATCCGGGTTTTCAATCGATTCATAAGCCATCTGCATGGCTTTTTCTGAATAAGACCAATCTTCATTTCTCCACATTGCGCTGTATGCAACATTCTTTTCGGAGGCAATGTATGTATTCAAAAGATTAACCGCAAACACAATACCAACCGTCAGAGCGACATAAAGAATAACTGTTTCAATAGAAGATTTGGCTACCAGAGAGTCGATAACTTTAGCGGAGAAATAAATCGGCACATAACCAATGATAGATGAAAGAACCGTGTTTACAATCAACAATACCGTGTATTTCCTATTTGTCGAGAAGGTAAACTTAGCCGCTCGTCTGAAAATCTGGAAATGATCTCTTAGTTTCATTCGCCATCGCCTCCTTCCATATCCTCTTTATACCAACAGCTTTGTATATCAAATAACCCTTTGTACGTTCCGTTGGCACCCATCAACTCTTGATGTGTACCTTCTTCTGTGATGTTACCGTTTTCAAGAAGAATAATTCTGTCACAAAATGATGTGGAAGCAAGTCTATGGGAGATAAACAACGAGGTCTTATTCTTCGCCATAACATTAAATTCGTTGTATATCTTACTTTCAGCAATAGGATCAAGTGCTGCTGTAGGCTCGTCCAAAATCAAAAGAGAGGCATCTTTGTAAAGAGCACGGGCAAGCATAAGTTTTTGTGCTTCACCGCCGGAGAGTTCGGTTCCGTTTTCGTGAACCTTTTTGTTTAGCTTCGTATGGATACCATCGGGGAGCGCATCAATCTTTGCGCCCAACCCGGCTTGACGCATACATGTTTCTGCTTTTTCTAAGTCTGTTTCTGCTGTACTTTTTCCGGAAACCGTTTCAGCAAGTGAGAAAAATGCTGTTCGTATTTCTTGAAAAACAGGAGAGATCAGTTTGTAATAGTCTTCTCGCTTAAAATCAGAAAGTGGAATGCCGTTGAAAAAGATTTCGCCGGATGTAGGTCTGTAGAGACCGCACAGTAGTTTTACAAGAGTGGTTTTACCGGCACCGTTGAGACCAACAAGTGCAAGTTTTTCACCGCTTTTGATTTTAAGTGACAGATCGTGAATGGTATCCTGTTCAGCGCCGTCGTATCGGAAGCTAACATTTTTGAACTCAATTTCCGGCACAGTATTCATATGGTCTGTAGCTTTGGCAATTCCGCTTCCATCATATTCCGGATAATCAACAAAATCTCTGAAATCGCACAGCTTGAGACTTACTGTATTCGCTTTATTCCAGCAAGAGATGATACCGCCCACCCATGAAGCAAACGAAGATATGGCGGCAAAATAGAGAACAAATTCATCAATGCCGATTTTGCCACTGTAGAACATATGGATTAAAAGTGCATATGCTCCGCCGTCACGGATAAGAATGACAACCAAATCGGCAATACGAGAAAGAAAGCTCTTTTTTACAACATTTCTATCCCATTTTGATCGTTGGTCAGATAAATCCCGATAACACTCACGGAGCCAAGATGCCATGCTGTAAATACGGATATCCTTTGCCGCTGCGAAATCGTCGGGGAGTTCTTCGACATGACCGAGTTTCTGATTCAGATCAGTCATCTTGCTTCTATGAGCGTATTCCCATTTGTTATAAGCTTTTACGGAAAGAATATTAACAATAGGTGCAACGGTTAGTATCGGAACCAGCCAAGGACTTGCAAAAGAAATTACGGAACCGAAAAGTATGTAACCCAAAAGATTCTCAAGCATTCCGAAACCGTTGTATACAATATCAGTGAGAGGTTGAACACCATCCCACATCTGCGTGGCATTACTTGCTCTGTTGGCAAGGTCACGAACTTTCTTTTGCTCGTATGTTTGATAGAACATGGAAAGTTGTTTCCTTGTAACAAGAGCGGTCATTTTGTAGCGGTATATGCCGAGCGTCGAATTTCTGATATGCCCCAATGCTTGAACAATAATATTTCCAAGCATAATCAGCAACATAACAATTCCTATCGACAACAAGGAATGAGTGAGCGTTTGACCGTTTGTTATCTCTGATACTACAAGCGACGGCAGGTATATTTCCAGATACCTAAGTCCGATGTTGATAGGTATAAATAAAGCTGTAATAAAGAAAGCCGCCTTACTATATTTTAAGAGCATTTTCAGTGACCATGCAAAGTTTGAAAATACGGAATGTGTTGGCTTTTTCTTTTTCATTATCACATCAACTCCTTTCGCTTACAGTATATCAGAAAAAAGAAAAAGAAAATAAATTCGTGCACTAATTGCTTCTGACAGTGCACGAATTGTAAATCACTCTACAGCAGGCACCAAAAATTCCGAAGTAAAAGCGCCGTCCTCGCTGTTATACTTGACCCAGCCGCCGTGTTCTTCAAGGATTGCTTCAGCACGGCGTAGACCGAAACCGTGAACGCCGTCCTTGTGCGTTGCAAACAAAGAACCCGTCTTTTTCTTCTTTGCTCCTGCAGCATTGAGCATGGAAAAATAAAGCATAGTTCCTTTCATGGAAATAAAGATTCGGATAAATCGTTCTCCCGTTACTGTACGGCAGGCTTCAATAGCATTGTCAAGCAGATTTCCGATGATGATACTCAATTCCAAGTCTGAAATTGTTAGCTGATCCGGCACGTTGGCTTTCACGGTCACAGCAATATTTTCTGCTTTGGCTTGGGCAATCTTTGCGGACAAAATGGCATCGAGTGATACATTGCCCGTTTTCAGCAGAGTGTCCACATTCATCAGTTGATTATCAAGCTGCTCTATGTATGCAAGCGCACGATCAACTTCTCCGGCTTCAAGCTGACCCTTCAATGCTTGAAGATGATGGTGGAAATCGTGCTTGTAACCTCTCATTTCCTTGTGGATACTTCGTACCTCGTTTAAGTGTTTTTCTGATTGCTCCGTTTGATATTCAACCAGCTTCAAATATGTTTTCTTTCTCATAGGCTACCTCAGTTATGTTCGATAAATGCTCGGTTGATATTGTCATACTTTCCCCTTGAAAGAGGAAGTTCGGTGTTGCCGATATTAACGGATGTACGGGAAATTCGTGTTATGTATTTAAGTGAAACCAAGTAGGAACGATGAATACGGTAAAAGACATCACTTACCTTGTTTTCAAACACAGAAATATTTTCCTTTATCTTGTACTCGTTATCTTTCGTATGAATGACAATGTAATGCAGAAATGATTCTACATAAAGTATGTCCGATTCATACAGTTTGACGGTCTCGCCCTCGCAGGAGATTACCACGGACGGAGGTTCGACTGAGAGCTTTTCAGCGGCTTTGGTCAGTACTTGTGTAAGCTTCTCCACAGAAATCGGCTTGATCAGATAGTGGAGTGCGTCCACCTCATAGCCTTCACCAACGAATTCAAAATGTGAAGTTATAAAAATGATTTCGGCACGGTTGTTGTCCTTGCGGATACGCTTGGCAAGTTCAATACCGTTCATGCTTTTCATTTCTACATCGAGCAGAAGAATATCATATGCTTTATCTTCCTCGTATTCAAACAGAAAAGCTTCGGCAGACGCAAACGTGCGTATCTCGCAACTATGTCCTTTGTGATTACTCCACGATGTCACAATCGAGGTTATATATTCAATTTGATTCTGTTCATCATCACAGATTGCAATTCTGTATTTCATGGTCATCACCGCCGTTCTTTAATCGTTTTTCTTTTTGCCGGCTATGCCGGAATAAACGGATTTATTTTTTCATTCAATTCACAGATGAAGAAATAAATCTGTTTTATATTTTCCGAGGAATGGTGTCAAACTGCATTTTTACAGTTTGGGTACCATTTTCGAGGAAAATATGCGGGGTATCCAGAGGGGTGAAATCCCTTGGCTCTGGGTTTCCAATAGGGGCGAGAAGCATCCCTGTTGGCACACGATTTTGCTTGCAAAGTCTAGTGTGTTATACCTTTTGCGACCGCTGACGCTGGAAAGGGGCTGTCCCACGGCAGACAGACACTTTTCGACGGCAGCAGAACAGGCGGATTTTGTGGGCTGTAAGCTACAAAAGACAAGGAATTTGCAATGAGCAAAATCCGCCTGTTCGTATGTAGTTGTCATAGAAAATCTTGAAGCTGTGCGGAGAGATTTGCTATGACAACGGGGGCGCAAGAGGTATATAAAACCCGCCGCAGCGATTAGCTCCCGTATCGTATTCGCTCCATTTCCAATTCAAAGGGAATCGTCAATTTCTTCGGAAGTTCGCTCATGGAGAGTTTCAGAATTTGACGGATTGCAATTTTAGCAAACACGTTCGTTCTGCTCATATCGCTGTCTGCAAGTTTTACGATCTGCGCTGTTCCGGCAGAAAAGTCAAAACGGATTTCTCCCCATTCATCGTCGTCGTTTGCATACCGATGTACCGCTTTGTACTCGTATGCAGCGGCGGCGATTTTTTTATTTTTCTCGGTCAGCTTTAATTCCACCACGCCGAGAACATCGGCATCCACCAGATGTTCCGTCAGCTTGTTCAGAGCTTTCTTGTAAGCTCGCTCCGCACCGCTGGCTGTGCTGCCCTCGAACATGACAGCAAGATCTTCAAAGGTGGGGCGTTCCTCCCATGAGCCGACACGTCCGCAGGTCATGCAGATCGCATTACGCTTTTCAAGGTAAGTCTGTTCCTTGTAACTGAGCTTGTCAAAGGCAGCTTGCACCGCATCGGCACGAATACCGTTCCAGAGAATGTCCGCATAGTTCCAGCTATCGTCACGGGTAACATTCTCGCCCGTTTTCTCGCTGTCCTCATCCTGCATCGTCGCATAGAACGGAACACGACTGCGGTTTTGTCTTGCAATGGTCAGATACTCGGCGGCAGTTTCTTCGGTGCAGTTTTGCTCGGCGGCGTATTCGGCAATGACTTCCTTTGCGCTCTTGCCGGAATTGTTGTAAAGCCAAGCAATGCCACGAGCGGCTTTGTATTCATCCAGAGATTTGAATGAGCCTGCTTCTTCCTGTCGGCGGCAATCCAGAAGTGCGTTACCTATGAAGTGATGGGCGTATGTCAGAAAGTCTGCTCCTTTGTCGGGATCATAATTCGGCAAGCACTCCAACATGGCAAGAACGCAACTCAGCTTGTAATCCAGAAAACGCAACGGGTCATATCGGTCAATACCCTCGGTCAGCAGAAAGCGGTACACTCGCTTGTTCAGCCTTGGCTCGTAGTGATGCAGGAAGTATGTAAAATAGGTCGGATCATTTTCACGGACAGCGGAAACGATGTAATCGTTGATGTCCTCCACCTTTGGCGGCACAGGGTCAAGACGGAAGATGCGCCCTGCCTGTCGCATGGTCATGGCTCCGTCCGGCACAGCGAATTTTGCTGTGCTGATATATTCATTGGTATTCCAGAATCGGTCTTCGGACATTAGGCGCACCTCCTCTCAGCATAATGGTTAAAGGCTTAATCTAATGAAAAATGGGATTTGCAAGCATATTTTTTACATAAATTCAAGTTGTCCGTCGGGAAAAAAGGCATTTCGATTTGTCCATATCAATCCGAGCAAGTCAGCCTTGACAACTTCATCAGAAACATCTTCATCAATAAATTTGACACAAGTACATTGAAGATAATCTTTTCCGCACTTGTTACATTTATCTTGGATAATTCTATAAAATGGTGCACTGATAATTTTGTGTTTTATCAATTCATCTCCATCTTCTTTACTTATATTAAATTGTGCATGTACACATCCATCCTCCATCCACATTTTTCGGATTATATCAGGATGAACAATAAGTCTTTCGAAGCATACCACATCGCCATGAATCAAACGGAATTTGTTGGGACAATCTTCTCCCAATTTGAATCTATTATTCTCTTGGTATATAGCTTCAATCCACTCTTCGAACGGCACATCAGAAACTTTTGGAATAAGATCAAGCAAATCAATAAAATCATTTACATGACCAACAAAAGATATATGACCAGCTTCTTCTGTCAAGTTAATCATAAGACCAAATGATATTAGCCTATTATCTTGCTTCTTTACCCATGCCTGGCACAATTCTTTTATTGCTGTAATTACGACTTCCGCAATATGCAAGCTATTACAACACAATGTTGGAAAGTTGAAAATCATATCATTAAATGCAATCAGCGAAGTGTTTGGAATTCTCACATTAAGCCCTTTGCGTTTCAAATACTTTAAAAGAGTTATAGTATCTGCATCAAGTATCTTAATTTTCCCTCCGTCTTGAATAATGAAAGAATCCTTATTATATATCTCAATATCTCGACCTTCACTTACTTCAAACTTTTGAGTATATCTAAAAAAGATTCGAGCACCATCTCCTTCATTTAGCTCAATATGCTCAAATTGGTTAGGTCTTTTAACCACGGAGTCATGTTCATTACTTTCTTTCTTGATTTGTTCATATTTTTCATCAACACCGTCAAAATACTCACCAATTAAGGTATTTTCCCTATAAAATGAACTTATAAGCTCTTTCCACATGGCTACAGAGAAATCGTTGTCTATTCTCCAAAGTTTTATATATTCTGAGTCTTTGCCGTATTTACTTATATCTGTTTTGGAATCAATTCGCTCAAGTATTTGCTCATCATTATAAATTCTAATTGCGCCATCAAGATGAGTGGGTAATCCTGTGCTCGGATTTATCATGCTATGGACATATCTACATCCCCACAACATGGTTTCCCCATCATCAAAGGATATGTTTTCCTTATCACAAAGTTCTTCACATTCAAAAGTTCTTTTGCCATCTTGAATATGCCAATAAAACTGTGTGCTTAACAAATTGGAAAAAAGATTATCATAATGTTCATTTTCATGGCAAGTGACACCTTCAGGGATACAAGTCAAATCGTCATTAAAATGTGGTCCCCAAATATACTGATATTCTAATTCTGGATGTTCTGTCCCGACAAGTCCAACCATATCCATATCTAACGCAAGCTTTATTTCAACACCTGGAATATCACGCATTTTTTCAAATGAATTGAAAAATTCCTCATTCGTAGAGTTTAATATGGATAGACTTCTACGAAAAAACTGATGACCAAAGAGTAAATAACCATCTTTATAATAAACGCCTGGAATAAGAAATCCCTTTTCGCCATTTTCACTTTTCGTATAAACTGGTTGCAAATCCCGTACATCTGCAAGTCCATCTTTTATTGTTTCAGACCATTCTGGAAAAAGACGATTCACGATATTCTTATCTTTGATTGCTACAGCTTGACTAATTGGCGCAACACGAAATTCCTCAGAGAGAACCCCATTCAACTTCTTTGTTAAAGTATCAAGTTCGTCTTTATGTTCTTCGCAAAAAATTTTATAGTCATAGGCGCTTATCATTTTTCGCATTAGTTCATGTTCTTCTTTGGTTTCCATGATCGCCGACTCGTTTGTTACATATGCCTTTCCTGGCTCCATATATATACCGGTTAGCATAGTATATCCTATCGGTTTCGTTCTGTCGTGTCCTAAATTCACGGGAAGAGCTGTATGCCACGATGCGTGGTATGCCTTAATAATTGCACTTAACGGGAATATGTGGTTTTTTCTGTTTATTCCATCCGTCATAGCTACGCCTTGATATTTTTCCATTCGTTCACCTTCCTATCTCACACAATATCTAACACAGTATGCTTCAAATAATCGCCTGCGCTTCTTTTAGCAAAACATCCTGCGACATCTCCGCTTCATAGCTGCCCTTGGCATACTCGTGGTCGAAGATCGCACATTCTAATTTGTCTTTTGCCAACCGCTTCATCACGGCGGCGGTCTGTTCATCCAGAGTGCCACGGTGGAGATACTGCGTGATCGTGTTCATGCGTCGTGTGTAAATCGCCTTGATGGGATGATCGTCCGCAAGCTCTCTTTGCTCTCTGCCTTTCAGATTGCCGATCTGGCGACAGGTGCGCCCACGCTTGTCCCCCGGTGCAAGTCCTCCGCAGTATTTTGTCTGCCTTGCATCGGTGGTCAGAAACCATTTGCCGCAGATGGGGCATAACCTCGGTGCATGACCGACACACAATCCCTCAAACAAATCGGAACGGAACATTCCCACAAAGGAAACGTAGTGCATACGCTTTACAAGCTGTGTTATACCTTTCTCAGGCATGACAGCGGACACATATTGCATCGTGGTATTGGTCAACTGCATCCACGTGGAATTGTCGGGAGATAATGTTTCATCCTTGGGAAAATGCTCCGCAAATGCGGCAGCATATCCATCTGGTGTGCGCTGGCTGTCGTGGAGCGCATGGCCAAAAGCTGTCATGGATTGCTTGTAAATCTGCAACGTGCCGCCGAGCTGAGCCGTGACCTGTATCAGCTTCAACACACCAACACCACGACTGTATTTCACGTCAAAGGCGGCAACTGCACCGATTTCCTGTGCCGCCTTAATGTACGCAACGATATTTTCTATGTGTGCTTCATCGAAAAGCCGGTGAATTTCTGTTTCGTCTGTTGCCAAATCCAGAAAAGAGAACGGCTCCGTTTTCTGCAAGAATCGGATGATCTTCAACAGAGCTTCCTCTGCCATGGGGAACACGGACACATCCACGTTGCTCGTACCGAGCATAAGAATTACTTCGGTCAATGGCTGGCAGAGCGTTGTAAGTTTTGCGATCTGTTCATCGGTGATATTGAGTGCGGCACAGCCAATCGTGCCAATAGGAACGGTTTGTTTGCCGTATGTTACCTTGTCCTGCCAAAAATCAAGTGTCAGCAGATTTTGATTAAGGATGCTCATGTGCCTGCCTCCAATCTGTCATGTTTTTTCTTTTCTTCTATTATACCATACATTTGTGGCAAAATATAGAACAACGGCTGATTTTTTCGCCGTATTCATCCAAGATTTTACGCTGTTTTGTGCTGAAACGCCTTGTCATGTTTTTTGAAATGAGCTTGTCATGCCATTAGCCTGTTTTTTTCGATTTTCCTCATAATATACACGAGGGGATGAAAAACCGTCCCTATCAATAAGAATTATGGAGGAACTGAATGAATGTATTCGGAACAGTAAAGACAAGCATCAACACAAGAGAAGCGGCAGAACGCTACGGCGTGGAGGTCAACCGTCATGGGAAAGCACTCTGTCCGTTCCACAATGACCGCAATCCGAGCCTGTTTGTGGACAATGACCACTATCATTGTTTCGCTTGTGACGAGCATGGTGACGTGATCGACTTCACGGCAAAACTCTATGGTCTGACCCTGTACGATGCGGCAAAGAAGCTGGCATACGACTTCGGCATCACACAGGACAAGCCGCCGAACAAGGCTATGCAGGAAAAACTGAACAGGAAAAGCGAAGCACAGCGACTCAGAGAAAATGAGAAGCTGTGCTTTTCTACGCTTATGGAGTATATGAAATTACTTCAAACATGGATGGTAGTGTGTGCGCCGAGAACACCGGAAGATGATGTGGACAGCAGATTTACCGAAGCCTGTCATTGGCTGTCCTATGTAGAGTATCTAGTGGACACGCTTATCGGTGGCGATTCCTATGAGCGTAATGAGGTCATTGAAATGCTGATGACCGATGGCAAGCTGCAAAAACTGCAAGAGCACTTGAAAAAACACAGGAAGGAGGAAGTCGATAATGGAGAACAAGAACTTTGACGGCATGGAACAGCCCTCTTGGTATGACGGCAAGGTAATTGACGAGGTTGCTTTCTGCGCCTCGTTTCTGCATCAGCACCCGATGAAATGCGTCCGTGGGCGGCTGTTCACCGTGGACGGCATGATTGAGGACGAGGGCAAAATACAGCAGATGATTTTAGATGAAGTCATGAGTTGCCAGAGCATCGGCATTGCAAAGAAGGTAAAAAGCCTTTTTGAAGCTGTCAAGCTCATGGCGTATTCTGAGCCACTACCCATTGAAACAGACCGTATTCATGTAGCGAACGGCACGTATTTCCTTGATGGCACATTTACCGAGGACAAGACCTACTGCAACAACCGTATGAGGGTCAAATACAACCCCAACGCACCGCAGCCGCAGAGATGGCTGCATTTTTTGTCCGATCTGCTTGTGCCGGAGGATATACCCACCTTGCAGGAATATCTGGGGTACTGCCTTATCCCGTCCACCAAGGGACAGAAGATGCTCATGCTTATCGGCAAAGGCGGCGAGGGTAAAAGCCGCATCGGTCTTGTGATGCGTTCCATCCTTGGGGACAGCATGAATACCACCAGCATCCAGAAAATCGAAAATAACCGCTTCAGCCGAGCCGATCTGGAAAACAAGCTGCTGATGGTGGACGATGATATGGATATGAGCACACTACCCAAAACCAACTATATCAAGTCCATTGTCACAGCGGAGTGCAAAATGGATTTGGAGCGCAAGGGCGTACAGAGCTATCAAAGTCAACTGTATGTCCGTTTCTTATGCTTCGGCAACGGTGCGCTGACAGCACTCCACGACCAGTCGGACGGTTTCTTTCGCCGTCAGATCGTGCTGACCACCAAGGACAGACCTATTGACCGTACCGACGATCCTTTCCTCGTGGAAAAGCTCATGTCCGAGATGGAGGGCATCTTCCTGTGGTGCTTGGAGGGACTGCATCGGCTGCTCTCCAATAATTATCAGTTTGCCATCAGCGGACAAGCCGTTGAGAATGTGGAAACGGTCAAGCGCAGCAGCAACAATGTCATTGAGTTTCTGCAATCGGAGGGATATATTCGTTTCAAAGCAGCTGCAGAAGCAAGCTCCAAGGCACTATATGAAGCATATAAGCTCTGGTGCGAGGACAATGTGCGAAAACCGATGTCAGCAAACAGGCTCAGTTCCGAGCTTGCACAGAATGAACGCCTTTACAATGTGGAAGCCACCAATAACATCTACGCCGGTGGAAAGCGTGTGCGTGGATTTGTGGGCATTGAGGTACTGGCGAAGTCCTCTTTTCTGAAATGGTGAGCGAAGTGAAAAAGCGCTGTACGTACCGTACAGTACGTACGGCACTTTTGAAGTCCGCCGCTAATATGGGCTTTCACGGCAAAAGCGATTTTCGGGTATCGAAAATCAAGCCTTGTGCAATCCGTGAAGATTTACACCGTAGGAAGTACAGGGATCATCATTCGGTGATTTACGGGACAGTAAAGCACATTCACGGAATTGTGGCGTTTCTTCCTGTTCTGTCTGCTTTCCCATAAAACAGTAAACCCGATAGGGTACTGTTATGAACAGGACTACGCAGAGCGAAATCTGAGAGGAAAACACCATCTTCAAAAATGTTATTCAGTGGTGAGGACAGTTCACCGAACAGGAAACCAATATCACGAATTTATGGAGGAATTTTTATATGAAATCGAATCTGAGAAATGAAATCAAGTCGTACATTGTACGCCAGGGCATGACCATGCAGGAGGTCGTTGACCTGTTATCGGATGAATACGGATGGAGCGACAGTGTTTCCAATCTATCCAACAAGCTCCAGCGTGAATCGCTCCGCTATACCGAAGCGGTACAGCTTGCCGATGTGCTGGGTTTTGAAATCGTATGGAGAAAGAGAGGTGATCGCTGATGGCAGCACCGCAGTATGCAATTTTACGATTTGCCAAGTACAAGGGACCGGAGATCAGCGGCGTTGAAGCGCATAACGAGCGAACCAAAGAGAAATATGCAAGCAATCCCGACATTGACCATACCCGTACACACCTTAACTTCCACCTTATCAAGCCCGAAAGGAAGTATCGTGCAGAATCCGAAAAGCAGATCGCAGAAGCTGGATGCCGCACACGCTCTGATAGTGTTCGTGTGGTGGAAGCTCTGATTACCGCTACACCGGAGTTTTTCAAGGGCAAGAAAAGAGCCGAGATCAAAGAGTTCTTTAGTGAAGCCTTGGAGTTCATCAAGCAGAATCAAGCCCCCGAAACCATCATATCCGCTGTGGTGCATCTGGACGAGAAAAATCCCCATATGCACCTTTGTTTTGTCCCGCTGACCGAGGATAAGCGTTTATGCGCCAAGGAGATTTTGGGGAATAAGAAAAAGCTTACACAGTGGCAGGACAAGTATTGGGAACACATGGTCAAGAAATATCCCGATCTGGAACGTGGGGAAAGTGCCAGCGAGACCGGGCGTGACCATATCCCCACAAGGGTATTCAAGCAGATGGCACGTCTGAACAAGCAGCACGACAAGCTTGCGGAACTGATCTCCGATATGAAATTTACGAACTACAAGGAACGCTCCGCACAGATTGCGGCGTTTCTTGAAAAGTATATCCCCGATGTTGCCGCCATGGAAACGCAGATGAAGAAATATGAGAAGTTCTTCAAGACGGCGGACGGCAAACAGAAAGCGTTGGAAAAGAAAAATGCCGAACTGACGGAAGCTCTGGAAGAAAGCGAGAAAGAAAGTACCGTCAAGAAGCTGCAGGAAATGCGTCTGCACAGTGATTATGAGCGTATCAAGGGCATTCTTGACCGCATCCCGCCGGATGTTATCAGACAGTACACCAACCGCAGCACACAGAAACACGATATTCACCGATAAGAAAGGATTTTGCCTATGAAGAAGAAAAACAAGACCTATACCGTAACCCAGCTTAACAGAATGATGATGCGCGATGACCTCTCCCTGTGGGAGATCATTGAAGCCTGTGCCTTTATCGACATCTGTAGTTGTTATGAGCCGGTGTTCTATCCTCCCAAGGAGCAGGAGGACGAATGGCGCAGGATGCGTGGAGAATACGAGCCGGAGCCTACCCTTGAAAATACTTCGTTCTATGTCACCGAGTCTGAGGGAACGAAGTATTTTTATTGCGGAAATACCCGTACCAAGGTAACGGAGTTCTTCTCGCCCAACGGACAGACCTTGGATAAGGTAATTGAAAATCTCGTCCGTTTCGCCGCAGGAAATACCGTGTCCGCAAATATTTCGATGAATTGTTAACAGAATCGCATTGAATCACAGCCCACGCTTATGGTATAATGTATTATAGGAAAGTATTGTAAGCGTGGGTTGTTTCACGAACAGGAGGATTTTTAATGAAACAACCGTACAATACAGCACTATATATGAGACTGAGCCGTGATGACGAGAATTATGGCGACAGCGTTTCCATCGAGACCCAGCGCACCATTTTACAGCAGTACGCAAAGGACAACGAGCTTCATGTGGTTGGCGAGTACATCGACGACGGATGGAGTGGCACTACCTTTGAAAGACCGAATTTCAAGCGAATGATGGCAGATGTGGATGCAGGACGAGTAAACTGCATCGTGACCAAAGACCTCAGCCGCTTCGGACGTGACCACATCATGGTCGGCTACTATCTGGAATACGAGTTCCCGGAGAAACAGGTGCGATATATCGCCGTATCCGAGAACGAGGATACCAAGAAAGGCTTGTCCGATTTCGTTCCTTTCAAGAATCTGTTCAATGAATGGTTTGCCAACCAGCCGTCATTTCTTTACCGTGGATGAAATAAAGACCTACATCGACATGCAGGCTTTACATAACATGAAC
>OJMM01001099.1_pt1 | contig 16711 bp, 12 predicted proteins | sample 1597231 | NCBI WGS metagenome assembly OJMM01 (sample SAMEA2452128, study PRJEB22498) | human gut metagenome | reverse complement strand
GTAGCCATCCCCCCCTCGCCAGTCGCAATATGTTTTACCGGATGAAACGAAAAAACACTAATATCCGCAAAGTTCCCATTGCCACATAGCTGCTTTTCACCTTTACTATCAATAAAATATCCACCCGGAGCATGACAAGCATCTTCTATAATCCATAAGCCGTACTCATCCGCCAATTGACGAAAGGCCTCCAAATTGGCTGGATAACCCGCAAAATCAACCAAAACAATTCCCTGCAAAACCATATTGCTCTGATCAATATCCCGTCATCGAATTATATACACCATCCAGATACTCATAATGCTCCTTGCATAAATCTCCAATCTCCGCCGGCTTCGTGCAGACATACTGACCGCCTTCTTTATATTTGCATTTACCTTCACCACCCGCAACGGAAGAGCTGCTGTAAGAATCATCACCAGATGAGCTGCTGCCGGATGTGCTTGACAGACAATCCATGCAGTACAGCGCATCCTCATCAATATATTTGCCACAATTCTGGCAGGTGTTGGAATGAACCGTACAGCAATTGGTATCTCCGGAGGAGGCAATATAGTTGTCACACCCTGCATGCGCGCATTTCGTGGTTGCTGTTCCATATTTATTCGTGAACGAAGAAGAGCCACCTCCTGTTGTGTCATACGTACTGTCGTCAGAATCATCGAACGCACTGTCGGAACCATATGTACTGTCATCATACGTGCTGTCATAAGCAGAGCTTGTCGATGAGGTCGTATCTACGCTGTCATTGGACGTGGGCGTTTCCTGACAGCCCAGCCAGATCATGAACACGATTCCAATCCCCACCATGATTCCTATCGTTGATTTCTTCATCGCTGTTTCCTTCCTTTCTATAATTTATTAAGTTGATTTATCATCAAAAGCATCATTTCCTTTGTACTAAACGTCACTGTGGATCCGTCCTTATATGTAATACACGTTTCGTGAGGAAGTACCTTATCATATCCTGCTCCCAAATCCCAATATGCACTTCTGGTTTCGCCATTCTTCAGGGATTTACATGTATCCGTAAAACTAATCGGAGTACCGCCACTCCACTCCTCACCATAGATATCATATAGCCTAAAAAGAAATTCTACTTTTTTAATCGTTTTGCCCGATACATTTTTATAAGTGATATGAAATTGATTGGTAAAACCGGATCTATCCATGTCTGATTTGATCCATTTAATGGAATGCTTCAACTGTTTGATATGAAGCTTTTTCTGTCTCTTTTTATACGCCTTTTGTTTTGCTGTAATTTCCTTTTCGTATTTTTCGATTTCCTCTTTATTTTTTCCAAACTCTTTTATTTCGTCTATTTCATTGAGCGCACTGGAATAGTCATTCTTTTTCACCTTTTCTGCACAGTCTTCCTGCACCTTTTTCCAATATGCGTCATAATTATCATTCATCATTTTCTGAGCCGTCTTGTAATTGCAATCCTGTTTTATAACACCATTTAAATTCTTAAACGCTGTCGCATACTCCTTTTTCTCAAGCTGTCCTTTTCCCAGACCAAATTGACCTTTGGAAACCTTCATTTTTAAAAGATCCTTCTGAAGAGACTCTGTATATTCCTTACAGCCTTCTACTCCCGCCAGCTCTTTCAGATTTTTCTCACAGTCCTCGTAGCTTTTCGCTTTGTCATTCGCATAATTCTGATAAATTTCTTTTGCTTTGTCCTTCACCATGCGTTTTGCCTGATCTGTTTTGTCGACATCCGTGCTGTTTTCCTTGATGTATGCTTTTACATCATTAATATTGTTCGCTTCCAGAGCTTTCCCGACAACATACTCCGGGCCGGTAAAATACTGATATGCATAATATCCTCCACCTGCCAGAAGTAACACCAGAATCACTAAAATAATAATTTTCTTTCTCATTTGATCTCCCTCCAAAATTCTTTTTCGTATTGTCTGTTTGCATCCATAGGAATGTGAAATCCGGTCGTGTGATACATCATGAAATTCATCATTCCTTCATTGATCCAGTACGCAAGCTCGGGTGCCTCAGGGACAAAGCCGGCGGTAAACACTTCTTCCATCGTCGGATAGTAAATATGATTCATATAAATATCATAGTTTTTCCCGGAAAGCGCAATCTTTTTGTAGCTGATCTTTATCTTTGTTTTCCCGCTTCCCTGAATCTCTGTAATATTTCCCTCCTTGTCATATCGATACTTATATGTTTCATCATATTTATCCGGTTCTTCACTGTCTTCGTGATATGTTTCGCTCTTGTAATGGATCTGATCGACCTTTTTCCCATCGTAAGAAATGTCTATGTCAAAAAAGGAATCTATCCCTTCATAGCGTTTACTGATCTTTCGGACTCTGTTCCATTTATAGGACAGATCCATGGTTTGTCCATCTCTTGTCCACTGTGTTATATTTCCTCTTCTGTCATATTTATAGTCTGATTCTCCGTAATCCCCTCCATCCTCAGACCAGGTATAATGAGCCGGCTTTCCTTTCTTGTTATAGCCGTATGTATAGGTCGTCTTTGTTCCTTCGGAATCATTCTGGATCATTTTGGAAAGCCTTCCGTTTTCATACGTCGTCTGATATTCATCCTTCATAGAAGTCTCTTTGCTGTCTTCTTTTGTGATATAAACATCTGCATCCTCCAGTATATCTCCGGTAGACGGTTCGTATTTATTCAGTTCTCCGTAATCAAACTGACTGAACGTGTATTTTCCGAGATCTAACGGCACCTCCTTGCTTTCCTCCTCCAGAAGAAACTTGTCATTGTATTGATATACCGTCACCTTAACCGAGTCCAGAGAATTATCGAATTTGTCGCATTCCGTGACCCGTCCCTGATCATCATACTCATATTCATAACTTTCATCGGTCTCCACAAGATAATTTCCTTTTCGGGTCTTTTTCACCAGATTTCCTTTTGCGTCATACTCATAGGAAATCTCCATATTGTCCCCATCCGAATAGGTACGTTCCACCTGCACAGGCATATACACATACTCTCTTTTTTGCTCGCCTCTTCCTTTCCACCAAAATACTGCAAGAATCATTCCGGCGATTATGATCACAACCGCAGTGATCAACAATATTTTCTTCTTGTCCAATATCCTTTTCATTTTCTCTCCTTTCCTAAGTGACTTTCTATGATTTTCATAGTATACACTACGCCCGGACATCGATGTCTTAATTTTTTAATCCCCCAAAAACTTTCCTCCCGGAGATCAATATCCGCCCATACGATTTCTTATATCCAATAATTTATTTTGATATTTTGCCACCAAGACACTGAAAGATCCGAGAACTGTGCCTGAAAAATTGTCTTGTCACTTACGGATTTCGAAAAGACTAATTGCTTTGCTGCTTTGATGTTTGACGAATGTGCCCTTCCGTACGCGCCCCAGGTGGGAATCAGGTGTTTCGCAAGGCACTCTGCCCCCGCCAGTACTTATGCGCCCTGCACTCAAGAAAAAATTTAAAAAACAGGGCGCATTATGTACTGCTGCGTGGGGCAACGTAGCGGGAGCGTGCCTGCCGAAATAGCTGATCCCACCTAAGGGGCTTGCTCGTACGGACACACATTCATCAAAGCATTGCAAAGCAAAGTCTTTTCAGAAATCCTACTGATCTGCGTCAATTTTTTAGTCACAGCTCATGGATTTACAAATGCCCGGGCAGGCAAAATGTTATTGCGTGTAATCGGACATAAGAAATATTATGGGCGCAGAGATAGATTATGTGAGCGAAGTTTGAGTGACAAAGTGATTGAGATCAGAAAGGCATGAGAATGGATGTGAATAAACAGGCGATTGCCAATCTTGGCAACAATGTCAAAACAATTGTGAAAAATGAGAATTGCTCGGTGCTGATGCTAAATGATACCACGGGTGAGGGTGTGATGACTGTATATCAGGTGATGCCCGGTGTGATGATCTGCTTTTCGGATATCCATATGGAGAAATGTGATTCTGAATTTGAACTGCAGAAGGATCGGCGGGTGTTCTGTTTGGATCACTGCCGCGAGGGCAGGATCGAGATGGAGGTACAGCCGGGGGTGTTCAGTATTATGCAGGAGAACGAGCTGCGGTTGGATAACCGGGAGAATCATAAGGGAACAACCTGCTATCCGCTCCGTCATTACCACGGAGTCAGCGTATTTATGGATGTGGATGAGGCACAGCAGGCACTTGATGAGATGTTTCATGGCTTCAGCGTTGATATTGCCGGACTGCGTGAGCGCTACTGTAACCGGGAAAAGCCGTGTATCCTTCATAAGGATGAGGGACTTGCGCGTATTATTTCCGGTCTGTATCAGAAGAATCTTGAGCGGCCGGAGATGGCAGCGTTAAAGGAATATTACCAGATCAAGGTCGTAGAGCTTTTGCTGTATCTGGAGACGATGACATTGGAGGACAGCAGCGAGACCAGACCGTACTATTACAGAACGCAGATGGAGAAGATCAGGGCGGTGCATGAGAAGATTACCGGTGATCTGAGCAAGCGTTTTACGATTGAGGAGCTGTCTTTAATGTATGAGATACCGGCGACAACGATGAAGAAGTGTTTTAAGGATGTATATGGAGATTCCATATACTCCTATCAGAAAAGATACAGGATCAATGTCGCGGCAAGCATGCTGGTCCGGGATGAAAACAGAGAAATCCGGGAGATTGCCTCCTGTGTGGGTTATGAAAATCCCGGAAAATTTTCCGTGGCATTTCGCAGTGTGATGGGAGTTTCTCCGGCAGAATACAGAATCAGGAAAGAAGGAAGGTTGGAATAATATGTCAGAAAACAAACAGGAAAAGAAGGATAGCTGGCTTAAGGTGCTGTTTCGCTATACTGATGGCAGTGAACGCAGGATGGGGTTGTCCGTGATACTTTCCATTATCAGTGTGATCGGTGGGCTTGTCCCGTATTATTGTATTTATCGGGGAGCAGATCTGTATATCCGTAATATAGGACAGGTTCCGGTGCATGAGATTATCCGGTGGTGTATCCTTGCACTGGTCTTTTATGTTGTAAAGATCGTGTGTTTTTCGGCGTCCACATGGATATCGCACATTGCAGCATACCATATTCTGGAGGGGCTGCGTCTCCGGCTGACGGATCGTTTTTTAAAGGCACCTCTGGGAGATGTCGAGGGACACAGCATCGGTGAGATTAAAAGCATTATGGTGGAAAAGATCGAGAATATGGAGCCGCCGTTGGCACATATGATCCCGGAGGGAAGCGGTCATATTCTTCTGCCGATTGTCAGTCTGGTCGCACTTTGTTTTGTGGATGTTCGAATTGCGCTGGCAGCGTTAGTGACGTTGCCGTTTTCGATGGTACTGATGAGCCTGACGATGGTGATCAGTGGCAAGAGCTTTACGAAGTACGATGAGTCCAATGCTCATATGAACAGCACGATCGTGGAGTACATAGAAGGTATTGAGGTGATCAAGGCATTTGGCAGGGCAGGAACCTCCTATGAGAAATATTCCGGGGCAATTCATGATTACAAAAAGTTCGTAGTAAAGTGGTTATCCTCGACCTGGATTACAATGAAGCTGACCTTTGCATTGTTTCCGTCTACAATCCTTGGAACGCTGCCGATTGGTCTGTATCTGACGATCCGCGGAAGGATCACGATATCTGAGCTGCTTCTTGCAGTGATGTTATCCATGTCAATGGTCACTTCCTTTGCCAAGATCGAAGTCTTCATGGAAAATATCCGTGAAATGAAATTTAACATCGAAAGCATTGAAGGACTGTTAAATATGAGAACACTGCTGCAGCCGGAGAAGCGCGTGGATTTAAAGAGTCATGATATTGTAATGTCGGAGGTACATTTCTCTTATACGGGCAATCAGAAGGATGAGGTGCTTCACGGAATTGATCTGGCGCTGCCGGAGGGGAGCTACACGGCACTGGTCGGACCAAGTGGCGGCGGCAAGTCAACGGTTGCCAAGCTGATCTCCCGTTTCTGGGATGTGACAGAGGGAAGCATCACGATCGGCGGCGTCAATGTGAAGGATATGCCGCTTCAGCAGCTCTCGGAAATGGTAAGCTTTGTTACGCAGGATAACTTCTTATTCCGATGCTCTATTCTGGAAAATATCCGCCTGGGCGATCCGAAGGCGACGGATGAGCAGGTCAAGGAGGCGGCAAGAAAGGCGTGCTGTGAGGAGTTTATCAAGAAGCTTCGATGGGCTATGATACACCGGCAGGAGAGGCAGGAAAACGTCTGTCCGGCGGCGAGAAGCAGCGTATTGCGATCGCACGTATCATGCTGAAAAATGCACCGATCGTCATTCTGGATGAGGCGACGGCATTTACCGATCCGGAAAATGAGGATAAGCTGCAGAAGAGCATTGAAGCCCTGACAAAGGGAAAGACGCTTCTTGTGATCGCGCACCGTCTGTCCACGATCGCCGATGCGGATCAGATCGTTGTTCTGAAAAACGGCTGTGTGGAGGCAAAGGGAACGCAGGAGGAGCTGCTTGACAATTGTGCACTTTATCAGAGAATGTGGCAGGCACATGTGGGTGCGAGACACTGGGCTGTCGGAGGAAAGAAGGGAGGAGAAGAAGTATGTTTGGAACAGTAAAAAGAATTATTGCATGGTGCGGAGACTTTCGTAAGAATCTTTATATCGGCTTTGTATTCTCCTTCTTCTCTGGATGGTTTGCTGCCATGCCGGTGATCTGGGCGGCGTACGTGATCGGAAAGCTGGTGGAATACACCGGGAAAGGAAAGATGCTCACCACGGCGTGGGTTGGTAGAAGCATCGGTATACTGTTACTCTTTGTATTCTTAAGATTTCTGTTTGATTATCTGCGGGCAAGATTTCAGGAGGCGATCAGTTATGAACTGATCGCGAGAGACCGTCTGGCAGTAGGTGACGCGTTAAAGAGAGTATCCCTTGGATATTTTCAGAATATGAATACAAGCACGATCCTGAATTCGATCACAACCGGACTTCATACGCTGGAGGGCATGGGAATCCGTATGATCGACAATTTTGTCGGAGGATATCTTAATTTCATATGTATTCTTCTGTGGTTGTTTTATATTAAATGGCAGATCGGTCTGATCGCCATCACAGGAGCAGCGGTTTCTTTCGTATTTCTGCTGGTGATCTCCCGGTACAGCACACGGAATGCACCGGTGCTTGCGCAGGCAAACAGGGATCTGACCGGAGCAACTCTGGAGTATGCCAGAGGTCTTGCGGTCGTGAAATCCTTTGGCAGGGCAGGAGCATCCATGGATGCCATGACGAAGGCGTGCCGTGGCAGCAGAGACATCAATCTGAAAATAGAGTGGGGTTATATTCCATATAACGCACTTCATCTGCTGGCACTGAAAACGGCAAGTGTATTTATTGTGATCACAGCATTTTCCTTTGGGGTGATGGGACAGCTTGATTTTACGTCCGTGATCCTTGTCGTGCTGTTGTCCTTCCATATTTTTGGTTCGCTGGAGCCGATTTCCGACTGTGCGCATGTGCTGGCGGTGATCGATGACGCACTGGATCATCTGGATGCCCTGACCGGCGAATCCTTTATTGATGCGGACGGAAAAGACATTCCGCTTTCCAGGTATGATATCGAGTTAGAGCATGTTGATTTCTCCTATGGAGAGGGAGAGGAACGCAGACAGGTATTAAAGGATGTTACGGTGACGATTCCGGAGAATACGGTTACGGCAGTAGTTGGTCCGTCCGGAAGCGGTAAATCTACGATCTGTAATCTGATCGCCAGATTTTACGATGTGGACAATGGCAGTGTCCGTGTGGGAGGACATGACGTGCGGGAATTTACCTGTGACAGTCTGTTGTCCAATATATCGATGGTATTTCAGAATGTATATCTGTTCCATGATACGGTAAGGAACAATATTTGCTTTGGTAAGCCGGATGCAACAGAGGAGGAAATGATCGACGCAGCAAAGAAAGCATGCTGCCACGATTTTATCATGGCACTGCCGGAAGGCTACGATACCGTGATCAGCGAGGGCGGCGGCAGTCTGTCCGGTGGCGAGAAGCAGCGTATTTCCATTGCAAGAGCGATCCTTAAAGACGCCCCGATCATCATACTGGATGAGGCAACGGCGAGCGTGGATCCGGAGAATGAGCATCTGATTCAGGCAGCAATCTCAGAGCTGACAAAAGGCAAGACGATCGTGACGATCGCACATCGTCTGGCAACGATCGAGCAGGCGGACCAGATCCTTGTTGTGGACGACGGTCGGGTGGTTCAGTGCGGAACGCATCAGGAGCTTGTCAAGGTACCGGGCAAATACAGAGACTTTGTGGATATCCGGAGAAGATCGGAGGGCTGGCAGCTTACCGGTTGAGGCTTTGTGGATCTTTTGTGTTTTCGTGGCTGGCGTTTGTTTCACCACTGCTTCAAGTTCATCAAACGATAAAGGCTCGCTGTATAAATATCTCTGGAAAGAGTAAGAGCGAAACATCCGGTAAGATGTTTCGCTCTTGTGTGCTTTCTTATGGAATATCATGACGTTGTATACATGAGAAATGTCTACTTGCCAAGAACTTCTTTTATACTGTTTAATACTACATCCTTTTCGAATGGTTTTGTGATAAACTGTTTTGCACCGTATTTTAAGGCTTCTAAAACCTTGGACTGCTGACCGGCTGCGGTGATCATGATGACCTTTGCATCCGCATTGACCGCAAGGATCTTCTGCAGTGCCACAATACCGTCCATCTTCGGCATTGTGATATCGAGAGTGACAAGATCGACCGGATGCTGTTCAAACATCTCTACGGCTTCCTCGCCGTTGGTTGCCTCAGCGACTACGGAATAGCCCTCCTCCTCAAGAAGGTTTTTGAGGATCACACGGGACATTCTGGAATCGTCAACCACAAGGATGGAGCCCTTTGCATCGGCACTGACTTCATAAACCTTCTTCTCGTTGGAAGAAGAGTGGTATGGGGTAGTACCCGGTTTCACCGCATCATTGTCTGCGATCACAAGAGTTACTTTATGATCCTCAATGAAGATCGGCAGGATATGGAAATCACCCTCCACGGACTGATCCTTATAAGCAAATACCGGTTCCAGTTCAAATTCCTTATCGTGTTCACTCTGATCAGATGCGAACAATCCGTTATTGACGTTGATAAACTCACACACAGCATCCAGTGTATCGATTGCATCATTCTGAGCAACACCGGAGAAATTGCCGGCGATCAGAGAAAATGCCTGATCGGAAGACTCCTCTGCGAGTGCGAGACAGAGATTTGTACTGCCTGTCAGCTTCTGACCGGCAAGTGCGCTGTATGGCAGAGACTTTACATGCCGGATCCGGCCGATATAGAAATCTCTGGATACGAAACGGTTGATATTGCGGACAACGAGACCGGCAAGCTCTGTGATCAGAGAGTTGGCGGCACAGGCAAAAACAGGGATCAGTGCATCAAGATCATCTGCTTTTAATGCGGTCATATCAGCATCGGAGAAACCGTGCTCCTTCTGAAATGCAGCCAGTGTCTTGTCGATAACGGTAGCGGTCAGCTCCGTACATTCTGTCAGAGACTGTGTAAACTGCATGTAAGGATTTCCCTGCTTTGCCAGTAAGGCATCGATCTGCTCAGCGGTCAGAAGTCCTTTCTCCTGAGCAATATCTCCGAAACGCTTATCGAACTGCATCTGCAGCTGATTGATCATTTCTACGTCTTCCTCAGAAAGTAATCCATCTGCGATGGCGATGGTACCGAGCTTTACACGTACGGAAAGCTGCTTCTCAATGGCTGCACGGTACTCATCCTTTGTAATGATTTGTTTTTCTACAAGGTATGTTCCAAATAATTGACTAAACATAGAATTCACCTCTCCTGTTTATTTTCTGCTTCATATTATACAATAAACTCGTGAAAAATGGAAGAAAAACTGTGATTTTGCTTAATCTTATCGTTTTTTGATGGTGCATTTTCGTCATAATATGGTGAAATGAACTGCCATAGTTTGAAACTATGAACAAACGCATGAAATATGTATTATTCTTTTTGGAAAGAGAGTGTTAGACTGTCCTTATTACAAAGATGGAGGACGAGAAAATGAGTAATGTAACAACACCATGCAGATATGATTTTGTAGGAAGCTTTTTGAGACCGGCACGTTTAAAGAAGGCGAGAAGAAGCTTTGATGAAGGAAAGGTCTCTTATGAAGAGTTAAAAAAAGTAGAAGACGATGCGATCACAGAGCTGATCGAAAAGACAAAGGAGCTCGGCTATCATGTGATCACCGATGGAGAGTTCCGCCGTGCAACCTGGCATCTTGATTTTATGTGGGCATTTGACGGAATCGGTCATACACCGACAACAACAGGACTTCCGTTTCACGGTGAGGCTGCCATGGTCGATGATACATTTATCAATGGAAAGGTTGGAATTTCCGGCGAGCATCCGTTTGTGGAACATTTTCGTTTTGTGAAAGCATTTGAGGATGCGAATACCGTGGCAAAGCAGACAATGCCATCACCGGCACAGTTTTATGCGCAGTTTACAATGCCGTTTAATCATGAGCAGACAGAGAAGTTCTATGCGACAGATGAGGAGTTAGCTGCGGATATCGTTAAGGCGTACGGAAAGGTGATCGATGATCTCTATGCAGCAGGCTGCCGCAATATTCAGCTTGACGACTGTACCTGGGGCATGCTTGCCGACAAGACAGGACCAATGCTTTACGGTACAACACCGGAGGGTGCTGTGGAGGTTCAGAAGCGTCATAAGGATATCAACAATCAGGTCATTGCAAATGCACCGAAGGACATGATCATCAACACACATGTGTGCCGTGGTAATTTCCACTCTACCTATGCAAACAGCGGTGCCTATGATCCGGTGGCAGAGGTGTTATTCGGAGAGGAAAATGTCAATGCATATTTCCTGGAGTTTGACGATGAGAGATCCGGCGGATTCGAGCCGCTTTCCAAGGTGTCCGGAGACAAGAAGGTCGTTCTTGGACTTGTTACAACAAAATCACCGGAGCTTGAGGATAAGGATGAGGTGATCAAGCGTATTCATGAGGCAGAGAAGTACATCCCGTTAGACAGACTCTATCTGAGTCCGCAGTGTGGCTTTGCTTCCTGTGAGATCGGAAACAAGCTGACCGAAGAGCAGCAGTGGGCAAAGCTTGCGCTTGTGAAGGAAGTTGCAGAGGAAGTATGGGGCTGCTAATGAATTTGCAACCTATTTGCTGATTTGTTGAAATCAGATTATTAATAAGAAAATAATATGTGTTGTCAGCAGGGAAACATTTGTCTGTGTTTTCCTGCTTATTCTTATTTGTAAAAGTTTATCAAAGGAAATGTAATCATTAGAAAAAAGGAACTAAGGATATATATATTTCCTAAGAGATATGTTATAATTATGATAGATTAAAAGGTAAGGAGGTATAGTTATGAGTAAAAGAAACCGATGGAAACAAAGATGCAGCGTGTTTATGGCTGTGATGATGATCTTTACCTCACTATATTGGGGGAGATGAGGGTTTCAGCTGCGACACCGCCTGTAAAGATCAAGGTGACATATGGACAGACAGAAGCACGGACGATGCTTGCCGATATCAATGAATTCCGAACGTCGGATACGGAGGCGTGGTGCTGGGATAAAACCGATAGTATAAAGGAGTCGTGTCGGACCACGGAGTTACAGTATGATTATGAGTTAGAGCGTGTTGCAATGAAAAGGGCAGCAGAGATTGCGCTTTCCTACGATCATACCAGATCAAACGGCACGAGTTATTTGACTGCATATCCGTCCGGATATAAGATGGTGGGAGAAAATATTGCTGCCGGTTTTAAGAGTGCAGCAGAGATGTTTGACGGATGGAAGGAAGAGAATGAACCTTATGGCGGACAGGGACACAGAAGAAATATGCTCAGTTCTAATTTTAAGGCTATTGGAATCGGGCATGTCGTATATCAGGGATGCCATTACTGGGTGCAGGAGTTTGGTGATAAGGTCATGGATGGGACGGCTTCAGTAGCGAATGACAGTACGCAGATTGAGGATGTAGATGTTTCACCGTCTTATATCACAGCAGTAAAAACAAATCTGGATGATGTCAGCCTGACAGTCGGAGAGAAAGCAACGACAGCAGATTTTTCACTTGCAATAAATGTGCGGGATCAATGGGGGTATCAGAAGGATTGTGTGATAGAGAATATCTGTACTGCAAAAATTGAAGATGAAACCATTGCAAGCCTGTCGGATGACGGTTTGATCATCGGATTAAAGAGTGGTACAACTAAAATCTGGATATCCAACCCATTCGGAGACGATTTTTACCGTACGATCACAGTCAGCGAGGGAACGGGGCCAAAAGATGATCATACAGCGAGTCCGGATGTGGGCAAAACAGATATTTCTGTGGAGCCGATCGCGGATCAGATATATACCGGTTATGCTTTGATGCCGGATGTGGTCGTAAAAGACGGTTCAAAGGTACTCGCAAAAGATATAGATTATACTGTTTCATACAGTAATAATACAAATGTTGGAACTGCTTCTGTAAAAATTACGGGAAATGGAACATATGAAGGTTCTTATACGACGGACTTTAAAATCGTTTCGTGTGCGATAGGACAGGCGACCTGCAGCAGAATTGCAGACCAGACTTATACCGGGGATGCGATTCGGCCATCCTTTACCGTTACTTATAATAATAAGACATTGGTAAAAGGAACGGATTACACCTTATCTTTTAAGAATAATGTCAATGTCGGAACGGCAACCATTATCATTACCGGAAAAGGAAACTTTGAGGGAAACAAAGAGATAACATTTAAGATTACAAAGCCATCAGATATTTCGGTAGATGCAATTGCAGACCAGACGTACACCGGTTCTGCATTGAAGCCGGAGGTTGTTGTAAAAGAAGGCACAAAGGTACTTAGAAAAAGTGTGGATTATTATGTTTCTTACAGCGATAATACAAATGTAGGAACTGCCACTGTAAAAATCACAGGAAGAGGAGATTATGGCGGTTCCTGTACAACAACTTTTAAGATCCTTCCATGTGCGATCAGTCAGGTTACTATAGGAAAAATTGCAGATAAGACATACAGCGGAAAGGAAATTGAACCATCTGTTAAACTTACCTATGCGAATGAGAGTTTGAAAAAAGGAACGGATTATACTGTTTCCTATGATAACAATATTAATGTAGGAACTGCGACAGCAACTATTACAGGAATCGGTAATTTTACGGGAACAACCACAGTAAGCTTTAACATTGTAGAAAGTACTGCTAAGATTACGGTTGGTATGATTTCTGATCAGACATTTACAGGAGTGGAGATTACACCGGCAGTTTCCGTGCGGAAGGGAACGAAAAAGTTAACAAAGGATGTGGACTACAAGGTTTCTTATGCCGACAATATCAATGTAGGAATTGCAACGGTTACGGTTACCGGAATTGGCTCTTATGAGGGAACTGCCAGTAAGACATTTCGGATCGTATCCCGTCCGATCAAAGAGGTCAGTGTTGAAACAATTGATACTCAGGAATATACAGGGAAGAAGCTTACACCGAAGCTGAAACTGACTTATAATGGAAAAACATTAACAGAGAAAGTTGATTATGTAGCTGTATACAGCAGTAACATAGGACCTGGAAATGGCGTGGTTAAGATTCAGGGAAAAGGCAATTTTAGCGGACAAAGAACAGAAGTTTTCAAAATTATAGAAAATAAGCAGTCTGCTAACAGAGGTGACAATCAAAACGATAAAAAAGGCGATAATCAAAACGATAATAAAGATGATAAAAAAGACGATAATAAAGACGAAACCGTTCACACCACAAAAATGACGCTGAGCAAGATAAGAGTGACGTTAAAGAAAGGCAAAACTTACCGCTTAAAAGTAACGGTAAATGCCGGAAGCGTAGACAAGATCACGTTTACGTCATCCAATAAAAAGGTCGCAAAGGTGTCTAAAAACGGTGTTATTAAAGCGAAGAAAGCAGGAAAAGCACGTATAACTGTAAAGAGTGGAAAAAGAACAAAATGTTGCAGGGTAATTGTAAAAAATAAGAAATAAAAGGGAGCAAATAATCATGAAGAAATCAAAAGCAGTCATTGGTGTTTTATGTGGTATTCTGGCAGTTGCCCTTGTGGTGGCATCTGTTATGGTGCAGATTTACGGGGGACGCCGGCAGGAGGCAAAGGCAAATAAGAAAACAACAACTCTGGTTGTCTATTTTTCGGCAACGGGTACAACAAAGAAAGCTGCCAGAAAGGTGAAGAAGGCGACGAAAGGAAAGCTGTATCGTATCAAAGCGGCACAGCCATATACGCGGGAGGATCTGGACTATTACACCAAGGATAACTGCAGGGCACAAAAAGAGCAGAACGATGACAATGCAAGACCGGAGATCGCGGGAAGCATCAAGAATATGAGTGAGTACGAAACGATCTATATAGGATATCCGATCTGGTGGGGCAAGGAGCCTCAGATCATCCGCACATTTTTGGAGTCCTATGATCTGAAGGGCAAAAAGATCATTCCGTTCTGCACCAGCGGTGGAAGCGGAATCTCCGGAAGTATGTCTGAGATCAGAGAATCTGCCAAGGGAGCAAATGTTATCGAGGGAAAGGATCTGACAGATGTTTCTCTTAAGTCTGTTAAGAAGTGGACAAAATCCATAGGAAAATAATCGGAAATGATTGTAATCAAAAAGGAGCCATATCAATGATTGATATGGCTCCTTTACCGTATTTAATTAAACTCGCCGTTTTTATGTCTCTGGAAGAAGTCCTTTGTCTCCTTGACAATGACACCGTTTAAGGCGAAGATGGCGATCATATTTGGAATAGCCATCAGTCCGTTAAAGATATCAGCAATCGTCCATACAGCACTTACTGTCATGTACGGTCCGATAAATACGGCAAAGATATATAACCAGCGGTAGATCGTGACGTGCTTCATGTTACCGCCGCTTAAGTATTCCAGACAACGCTCGCTGTAGTAGTCCCAGCCGAGGATCGTTGTGAATGCGAAGAATACAAGACAGAGCATCAGGATGAAGGCGGATACTTCAGCAGGGAACGGAAGTCCTTTCTGGAATGCATATGTAGTTACGGCAACACCTTCAAGTCCCTCTACCTTCCATGCACCGGTCAGTATAATGGAAAGTCCGGTCAGTGTACAGATCACAATCGTGTCAATAAATGTACCTGTCATGCTGACAAGTCCCTGACGCACCGGCTCATGTGTCTGTGCTGCTGCCGCTGCGATCGGCGCACTACCAAGTCCTGCCTCGTTTGAGAAAATGCCCCTTGCAACACCGTTTTGCATGGCAACAAACATACTGCCTACCACACCACCGGTGACTGCACGCGGATGAAATGCGCCCTGCACAACCGTAACAACCGCTGCAGGGACTTTTGTAATATTACAGATAATTAAAATCAACGCAAATACAAAATATGCAACTGCCATAAACGGAACAACAATCTGGCTGACACTTGCTATACGCTTGATTCCGCCAATCAGCACGGCACCCACACAAAATGCAAGGATCAGGGAAGCGATTACAACCGTCCAGGAATAAGTTCCGATTCCCGGAATTGCCATGGTATGAACCTTATTCGGGTCAAAAAAGTTCTGGATGGCACTGGCTATACCGTTCACCTGGCTGAATGTTCCGATTCCGAACAGACCTACACAGACTCCAAAAAAGGCAAAAATCTTTGCAAGCCATTTCCATTTCGATCCCATTCCCTGTTCAATATAGTAGAACGGACCACCCAGACTGTGTCCGTCTTTGTCAACTACACGGTATTTGATGGCAAGTAATCCTTCGGAAAATTTTGTTGCCATTCCGAAAAATGCCGCCACAATCATCCAGAACAATGCCCCCGGACCGCCTGCACATACCGCAGTTGCCACGCCGACAATGTTTCCCGTACCGATCGTTGCACTCAGTGCCGTACATAAAGCCGCAAAACTGGATATTTCTCCCTTGCCGCCCTCTTCATTTTTGATCATCCACTTGAGTGCCAGCGGAAGCCTGCGCATCTGCAGGACTCCCAGACGCACGGTCAGTAAGATACCACCGCAGAGGATCAATACCATAAGTGGGACTCCCCAGACGAAGTTATCCACGGTCTTTAAAAATGCATTGATTGTTGTCCACATAATTTTTCTCCTTATTTCCCTTTTTCAAAAGGCTTTTCCTGCGTACAAATGTGCTTTGTACGCGCACATTAAAAATTATACGCAAAACAGGAAACAAGTGCAAGAAAAAAATCTTTTTTGTCGAAAAGAAAATCACCTTTCATCTTCTGCCCAGAGCCGTGCGCACCGCACGGCTCTCTGCCATCCCCTGAGCAGCTTTTTGCGCTCCCCAGAGTCCATTACCGGTTCAAACCTTCGTCCCAGCTGCCAGTTTTCCCGGATTTCATCCCTGTCTTTCCAGTAACCTGCTGCAAGTCCTGCCAGATATGCCGCTCCGAGTGCTGTTGTCTCAATACATTCCGGTCGAAGTACTGCCGCATCAATGATATCTGCCTGAAACTGTACAAGCATGTTATTTGCACTGGCTCCTCCGTCCACACGCAGACCATTCAGCGTCACGCCGGCATCCTCTTCCATGGCGTGAATGACATCTTTCGCCTGATAGGCAATAGACTCTAATGTCGCACGGATAAAATGTTCCTTTTTGCATCCCCGTGTCAGCCCGACAATCGTTCCGCGCGCATACGGATTCCAATAC
>OJMM01001093.1_pt1 | contig 16790 bp, 15 predicted proteins | sample 1597231 | NCBI WGS metagenome assembly OJMM01 (sample SAMEA2452128, study PRJEB22498) | human gut metagenome | reverse complement strand
TGTCAAACGAGGTTACCCATAGTACGAGGAACAGTACAGTCATTACGATTCCTAGCAGAAAGACACCGTTGGTAATACCCTGGCCTAAAGCACTTACTACCCTATCTTCTGCAACCAGCGTATCGTGGTCAGCAAAATAATTCCATGCACCGGGTACCACCAAAAGAATACGTTTCAACGCATGCGGAATCACAGCAAATCCTACGATGATGGACAACTCCTTACGTATCAGCATAAGCTTCCCCACTGCCGGGATCTTGGGATTCAGTGCTCCCATATACATGATGATTACCAGCATGGGATGTATAAAATAAGTAGCATATGTAAATTCAATGAAAATATCTCCGAGGATAGGTAAGTAGATGATATTCACCATATCTATCCCGAATATGTTAAGAATAGGTAGAAGCGACAAACCTCCCATAACACCGAACACCCAATACAGAAAGCGAGCATGCTTTTTTATACTTTTGGCAAAGGTAATGGTAAGTATACTCCAAAAAAACACTGCCACTAGAAAGCCAGACAATGAATTGAAAAAACCGATCAAATCAATAATAGTTCTAATCATACTTGTGTTAATTTATAGTTGTTGTTGTGAATTTCTCCTGATTTTAATTGAAGAACATCCTGAACTTACAGAATAATGCCCGCCCAGGTTTTTGCAGCTTATAGTTATCATAAAGTAATTGATCGAACAGATTATTACATTCCAAGGAAACGCTGTATCTGTTATCCAGCCAGAAGAACGTAGCCGACAGGTTGTGACAATTCTGTGTAGGAATAATCGACTTGCTGTCCTTATGTCCAAACGTAGACCAAGTTAGGTAGAACCATTTAACGTACTGGTAGTCATACTCAAATCTGAGTTTATTATCCGCACCAAGCAAATTCCGGAACGTATAGCTAGCGTTGATATTGGCATAGAGGCTTGGTCGGTTCGGAATCTGCTGCTTATAGGCCGCATTCGGTTTCCCATCTGAAATCTTGGTCTCCATCATATCAACCGCCTTTTCGTATGACAAGTTTCCCTTAAGCAACAATTTATCTGCATATTGCAACCCAACTTCTGTCTCAAGACCTTTAATGCTTATCCGTGACAGATTTTTAAACGTATATGTTTCACGGTCCTGCACAGCCATTATGAAATCGTGCACATCGCGATAAAACACACCAGCCTCGTAGAACACATTGAGCCGGCTGTTGCAATCCCAGTTACCATATAAATTGACATTATAATTATTACTTTTTTCTGGTTCAAGTGCATAATTAGCATTAATATTGTCGCCATCCCCTAGCAGTTCCATTGCACCCGGAAGGCGAACACTGTACTCATACGACAGCTTTGCCGACAAAATACTATGTAACTTATAACGGGTTCCAAACCCATAGCAAGTAAACCACTTTGATGTACGGCTTCGTTCACTGTCATAGCCAGACGTATGGCTAGCCCCACTTCCCACAGTCTTTTCTTCAATTCTCACCGTATTAATAAATTCCTTAACAAAAAAAGTGTTGTGCCATTTTCCGCTCCATAAGTCAAGGTCATAGGAGAGATTCAAAAAATGGCGAGTCAGATAGTCGGTCGACCCACCATCTCCTTTGGTTTCATCAGAAGTTTCCTGATTCATCCTATCAACTGTAGCATTGAGCAAATAATTAAAGTTTAACGAACTGTGCTGAGCCAAACGGTAATCCAGATTTACTCTAGCAGACGTATTGGGCCGATTATAATATCGAATAACTGGATAACTGTTTAGCTCCGCATAGTCGGCTGGGCGATGATGACCATTCCAAAAATAAATTACCATTGCCGTATCCACGGTCGTAGATTTCTGCCACGTATGTGAAGCATTAGCCGATAATGTGAGTCCTTCCGCAAGGAAGTTTTTCTTACGATAGCGTATACCAAGATTCCATGAGCGATTTTTCCGGTGTGCCGCACCATAAACCACATCTTGAGTAGCCCCCGTCTGGATGTCCTTATCCACATTAGTAAACGAAGCCGTAACATACAGGAAATCAGCCCACAACTTATTTGTAAAACCCGTTTCAAACTGAGCAAAGACCGAACGATAATCATCGTGAAAACGTTTGAAGTCACCTGTCTCAAATTCATTCTTTTCCGGGTTCAATACCCTGACTCCCTTCATGGTATAGTTATTCTTTGAAAAATTATAACCAACCGATGGTTTAAACGTCAGTCCCGTTTTTGGTTCGATAATCTGCGCATTGAAATCTACCTGATGTGTGTTAAACGATCCCACTCGGTAAGATATATCGTAATAATTTTTCTTACTCTCATTGGTCACAATATTGATAGCACCACCTAGAGCATCACCACCTAAATAAGCTGGAACTACACCTTTATACACCTCCACCCGATCAACGATACTGGCTGGGATATTCTCTAGAGAGAAACTTTCCCCTTTCGCAGCCATTGGAATGCCATCTACATAATAGCGGATAGAATTACCACCCATACCATTAAGTGTAAGATTATAGTCGGAACCTATACCACCGCTACGACGAATACGTACACCAATACCTTTTTCCACTTCATTAGCAATAGTTTGTATGGAACTAAGTTTAGACGATACATCAATAGCATTGGCAGAAAAAACTCCACTTTTAACTTTGGTATTTTTTGACTCTCCGACGACTACCACGTTGTTCATCATAACAACATCCTCTTCTAAAGAAAAGTTAATAGTACAGTTACTTTCTACAAATAATATTTGTATTTTCTCTTTGTAACCGATACAACTTACCGTCAGTTTATGTCTCCCTTTTGCTACTTTCAACGAGTACTTGCCATCAATATCAGTTACAGTACCTGAACTACCATTACCGACCTTAACTGTAACTCCCACCAGTGGTTCACCCTGACTAGAATTTATAGTTCCACTTATTGTATATTTCACTTCTTGGCAATAAGCTTCAAATGAGCTTAAAATGACAAATATACACATCAATAAGATTATTAATCTACTTTTCATCAGATATTACTTAAATCTTTATTTTCGGCAGCAAAGGTAGAGGAAGTAAACACATTGTACAATCGCTATTTCTAGGTATTTTTATTATAGTTTAATGCTATTCGTTTTTATTATAACATCTTATAAAACCTTATTTTTCAAAGTAAAAATGCCGTGGTGACCTGACCTTTATATTCTTCTAAAATGTCAAATGAAAAATTTAGCTTCTTAGCTATGAATAATTGTTCGTAATATCTATGTGATATAAAATCATAAAAATAAATATGTGATTATTTCTTTATTAATTTCTGACAAAAAATGAAACTCTTAAATTTAAAAAAAGACCAAACAGATCTTTGTCTGACAGAAAATATTCTGTCGGACAAAGACACAACTTGCTCTGTTCGTTTGAACAGAAATCCACTTAAAGTGGATTGTGGCTCCATGCCCATTTATAGCTATAAAATAGAGTCGTATTTACCTGATGAAAAATGTAAATATCAGTTTGTTTGTGACAAACCTGTATGCAGAGTTGAATATCGTGTGAATGGAGTGCCTGATATTTAGTTATTGGCCGATAATTTAAATATTCAATATTGAAAGTTTTATGCTGTATTGAACTATGGCATCCTGATTTACAGATATTACATATCAATCTGTATCATATAATAGTATGTAGATTGTTATAGTAAAGTTGTATACGCTGCTTAATGAGGATTGTAATATATTGATAATCAGTGTGTATGTAAAATAAGCTCTGTTGTGATATTGCAATAGTGTAATACCCTGATAACATAATAACACAACAACATGATGCCCTAATAACATAACATTACAATAACATAGTAACACAACAACATAATACCCTAATAACATAACATTGCAATAACATAGTAACATAACAACATAATACCCTAACAACATAATATTGCAATAACATAGTAACATAGCAACATAATACCCTAATAACATAACATTGCAATAACATGATAACACAACAACATAATATTGCAATAACATAGTACCCCCATATTATAATATTGTCAGGACATAGTATTATGCCAATATAATGCCCTGACAAGACAATATCCTAATGCTCCAAATAGTATGATGTAAAAATCCAAACAACATAGCCCGGAAAAATCCATCACCATTATCTGATAATGGATCTTTCTGAGCCATCTTCTTGCTATTTGAAAATCGGATTGGAAAGCAGAATCTTGTAATATACTGTACCTCCCACCTCTATGGGAGCTTTGGCAATCATAAACTGTACGGTCTTCCTTTCCACTTTTGCCTGAAGCATGATTCTTCTGACGATGAATCCGGCAGAGAATCTGGCACACCTTTTATCTTTCCATACAGTGAACCCGTCCTTGTCTGTCGTATGGCAGATATACCATTCTCCCGTATCCTCATCGTGTGCGAAATTAACCCGTCCTCCACCGAGAATCCCCAGTTCAATAGACATTATCTTTGACAGGTAAACCGTTCCCTTGCTGTCCATGTTGATTGTCCGCTTCCCCTGATAAACCACCTGCTGCGGACGTGAGTTCTCCTTGTTATATACTATCAGTGCCATAAGTTTCTGTTTTAAGGGTGATACAATAAACTAACGGATTAGGATATGAATCCTTCTACTGCCAGCATCTGGCTTCTCCATGAGAATCCCCGGTTTGACCGTACTGTATCCATGATCGTGTTTACTTTTCCTGAAATGGCACTTGCCGATATACCCATACATTCACCCAACGCCTTGAATGAAAAGTCTGATTCATAAAAACGCAACGTAAACATCCTGTATTCCTGATAGGAGAACTTTCTTCTGATAAAGTTAAGAATGTCCTTCACCAGTTTTTCACAGCTGTTCAGGTCATCCGGAGAAAGGAAATCCGCATCTTCCCCACATCGAAGAAAGAAATATTCATCCGGATGGGCATATTTGCTTTCCAGCCTGAACTTGGCCATGAACGCTTTCCTGTAACATCCGATAAAGTATGCTTCATAATCCGTTATTTCCCTTTCCGGATTCAGCACCTGCTTTCTTACAAACAGATAAGTGTCATGAAAATTGTCCTCATCCAGTGCCCCGTATCTGCCAACGAGATTTCTTAACCTGTCATAAGACACCGTAAACCAGTCATTGAACCTTTTTTCCACATTGTTCGCTTCCATAATCTTCCATTTATTGAGTTATACATGGCCTGCCCGTGGGTAGGCATTCTTATTTCTTGTGCTTTCCCCAGTTTGTTTTCCGATGATTGCTGCAAGGCTTGCCGTGAAAAAATACGCTCTTGCGTCAGCAAGAGGAAGATTTTTTCACAGGCAACCAAGCCTCTTCAGGGGCCGCCTTGCGCGATCATTCGGAAAAACAACTATCTTTGCTGCAAGAAATGAGGATGACTTCATCTTGAAAGTGCCTGGTCTCTGTATATTATTACAGACGGTTATGCGAGGTATAAGATAGGTTTATCTCTATAACCCCATCTTGCTCCTTACTATATTCATGTTGTCCTTCAGGTTCCTGTCCATGACTCTTGCATAATGTTGTGTCATTCTTGTGGATGCATGTCCGAGCATGGCAGACACCTCCTGTAATGGAACGTTGTTGGCCAGCGTGACGGTCGTAGCAAACGTATGTCGGGCCAGGTGGAATAAGATAGGTAAACAGAGCACCGGAAACGAAAAGAAAGGATAACGTAATCCGTTGGAAACTAACTATTTCTCTATATTCTTCCACTTGAGAAAAAAGCAGGAAAGTGGGGATTATTGAAGATGTTCAGTTACCAAACCGTTAGCCGGTCAGTTACCGAAAGGGAACGAGGTAACGCGAAGCAAATCGGATAATTAAAAACGCCGATATATTGCACTGATTGTCATTGTTTTGCATACCGAAGAACGCTTATAAAACAAGTAATTTTGCAACTAAAGTTATAAGCGTATGAAAGTAGAAAAATTCAAGGTTTTGCTCTACCTCAAAAAGAGCGGACTGGACAAGTCGGGCAAAGCCCCGATAATGGGACGCATCACCGTGAACCGGACGATGGCGCAGTTCAGCTGCAAGCTCTCCTGCACTCCCGGGCTGTGGAATCCCCGTGAAAGCCGGCTGAACGGCAAGAGCAGGGAGGCGGTGGAAACAAATGCGAAAATCGACAAGCTGCTGCTTGACATCAATGCCGCCTTCGATTCCCTTCTGGAGCGCAAGGGGGAATTTGACGCCGCTTCCGTCAAGGATGCCTTCCAGGGCAGCATGAAGACGCAGATGACCCTGATGAAAATGCTGGATGCCCTCAGGGATGAGGTGAAGAGCCGTATCGGGATAGACCGGGCAAAAGGTACCTATCCGGCATACGACTTTACCTGCCGTACCATGCGCGAGTTCATTGAAACCAAATTCAAGACGAAAGACCTGGCTTTCGGGCAGCTTACGGAACAGTTCATCCACGACTATGAGAATTTCATCCTTGACGAGAAAGGGTATGCCGTGGACACCGTACGGCATTACCTGGCAATTCTCAAGAAAGCGTGCAAAAGGGCTTATCAGGAAGGACACTCCGAGCGGTTCATGTTCCAGCACTACGTCCTCCCGAAACAGACCGTCAAGACCCCCAAGGCACTGAGCCGTGAAAGTTTCGAGAAAATCCGTGACGTGGAGATAGCCCCGCACCGCACGACCCACCGTCTGGCAAGGGACCTGTTCCTCTTCGCCTGCTATACCGGGGTCGCCTACAGCGATGCCGTGACCGTCACCCGGGAAAACCTGTACACCGGCGAGGACGGCAAGCTATGGCTGAAATACCGCCGGAAAAAGAACGAGCTCCGCGCAAGCGTGAAGCTGCTGCCGGAAGCCGTCGCCCTGATAGAGAAATATCATGATGATAGCAGGGATACGCTGTTCCCGATGATCCACTATCCGAGCATGAGAAACCACATGAAGGCACTGGCCGTACTGGCAGGGATAAAGGAGAACCTGTGCTACCATGTCGGACGCCACTCGTTCGCCTCGCTCGTCACCCTTGAAGCGGGCGTTCCGATAGAGACCATCAGCAGCATGCTGGGACATAGCAACATACAGACGACCCAGGTCTATGCCCGCGTCACCCCGAAAAAGCTCTTCGAGGACATGGACAGGCTCATCGAAGCCACCGGAGATTTCAAACTTGTTCTATAACCCATAAACAATGAGAATCATGAGAAGTACCTTTTCCATACTATTCTATATCAACCGCGGCAAGATAAAGGCTGACGGAACCACGGCGGTCATGTGCCGCATCACCATAGACGGCAGGAACACCGCCAACACCACCGGGATATGCTGCAAGCCGGAAGACTGGAACGCCAGAAACGGAACCATACGCACGGTAAGGGAAAACGCCAGGCTGCAGGAGTACCGGAAGTATATCGAACAGACTTACGAGGAAATTCTGAGGACACAGGGTGTCGTCAGTGCGGAGATTATCAAGAACCGGGTGACAAGGCAGTTCGTCGTTCCGACACACCTGCTCCGGATGGGCGAGATAGAGCGTGAACGTCTCAGAATACGGAGCAGGGAGATCAATTCCACCTCCACCTACCGGCAATCACAGTATTTCCAGAAGTACCTGACAGACTACCTTGTTTCACTGGGGAAGAAGGACATCGCCTTTGAAGAAATAACGGAAGACTTCGGCAAGAATTACAAGGCATTCCTTATCAGGAACAAGAATTTCAGCACCTCGCAGACCAACCGCTGCCTCTGCTGGCTGAACCGCCTGCTGTATCTTGCCGTGGACAACGAGATTCTGCGCACCAATCCGGTGGAGAATGTCGAATATGAGAAGAAAACCGCGCCCAAACATAAGTATGTCACCCGTGAAGAGATGAAAAGGATACTGGCCATGCCCCTGAATGAAGGACGTGCGGAACTGGGCAGGCGTGCATTCATCTTCTCCTATTTCACCGGGCTTGCCTATGCCGACATCAAGCAGCTTCATCCGTGTCATATCGGAACGACAGCGGAGGGTCGGCGGTTCATCCGTATTAGCCGGAAAAAGACCGGGGTGGAAGCGTTCATCCCCCTGCACCCGATAGCCGAGCAGATACTGTCCCTGTACAATACCACCGACATGCACAGTCCCGTGTTCCCATTGCCGAGCCGGGATTCCATCTGGCACGAGATACGGGAAATCGGCGTGATTCTGGGCAGGCACGATGACCTTTCGTACCATCAGGCCCGGCACGGGTTCGGGGTCCTGCTCATTTCAGAGAGCGTATCCATCGAGAGCATAGCCAAGATGATGGGACACTCCAATATTTCGATAACACATTTGCAGATACAACTATTATTATTATCTTTGCACCAACTTAATAGTCAAGAATATGAGAGGTGCAATCTATTCACGTGTTTCTACCTTAGACCAAGATTACAACAGGCAGACCAACGAATTAAAGGAATATGCCAAATATATGGGCATAGAGATAACCCATGTCTTTGAAGAAAAGGAAAGCGGTTTTAATGATGACAGACCAGAGTTTGCCAAGTTAAAGGAACTGACCAAAGATGATATTGATATAGTTTTGGTTTGGGAATTATCAAGACTTAGCAGGAGGTCGCTCTATCTCCAACAGCAGATTGAATATTTCACAAAGAAAGGAATATGCGTTTATGCCAAGAAAGAGAATCTTAGGACATTGGACGAGAAAGGAGAGGAAGACAGGAATACCAAATTCATCATTGGCATAATCGCCATGATTGCAGAGCAGGAAGTGGCTACCTTCAAAGCACGAAGCCTTTCTTCCAAGAAGAACAAGATTCTTAAAGAAGGGAACAGCTACACATACAAAGCCCCTTATGGCTATGATTACAGCACAGAAACGAAGAAACTAAGCATCAATGAGGAAGAAGCCAAGACTGTCAGACGAGTTATAGAACTCTCTGCCAACGGTTATTCAAGTGCAAGGATAGCCCTCATTCTGAATGCAGAGAACATACCAACAAGGAGCAAGACCAAAATATGGACTATGGGAACAATCAATTCCATGCTGACTAATCCTGTCTATAAGGGTGAAGCTGAATATATGCTTAAAGGTACTGAACCCAAGAAAGGCAAGAGATATAAGAGACCCATTGAAGTTGCCATTGTCAAAACTCCTGCCATTGTCTCTGCTGAATTATATGACCTTTCAAAGGAGAAGATGAAAGGTAGGGCTATCAGAAGCAAGAGCACAGGTGTCAAGCACTTTCAATTACTAAGAGGGCTGATTTATTGTCCTTACTGCAAGATTAAATATACCTATGAGGGTGGCAGGGACTTATATGTCTGCCATGACAAGCACATGAAATCCAAGAACAAGCCTGCCTGTTTCAGCAAGGCTATCAAAGCTGCAAGAATAGAGAAGATTGTTTGGGAATTGGTAAAGCTGCTGTTCTCACAGGAATTAGCCACAGGCAAAGCCCAAGAGCAGGAAGAACCGTTAAGACAGGAGATTGAAGCCCACAAGAAGCTGCTCATGGGCATAGAGGAGAAGTTGAACGATTTGACAGCGCAAGCCAATGCCATAGTAAATGCAGCGATTGACATCAAGCGTGAAATGCCCAATATGCCAGACTTATATATCAACAAGATAAGAGAGGCTGCATCTTTAGACAAGGAATCCAAGAAGTACCAATATGAGAAAGACAGACTAAACAAACTTATCCTGTCCTGTGAGAACAAGATTAAGGCTATCAATTCATTATCCAACGAGAAAGTTCTTGTGGATAGCATTACTGATGATATGGAACGCTACGAGTTGATTCACAAGGTTATTGACCACATGATTATATATGGTGAAGATTCTGCATATTCTTTGGTGGTGGTAACTTTCAAAACAGGACAGGAGGTTTACATTGGCTACAAGTCAAAAGGCTATCAATACTATACGATATTCTATCCCTCGCAGAGTGTTTGGGTTGATACAGAGAAGCGATTGGGCTGCATCATGACAATGAAAGACCCCAAGTCTTTAGAACTCTCATTGGAAACCATCACTAAGGAATATTCCATTACAGACTTTATAAAGATGTTTGATATTCCAAAGAACAGACATTATTATGAGAACCACTAAATCACTCATACCTTTGTAGAATTAAATAGTTACATGCAATGAATCCAATAGACAAGTTTACCAACATAGATGCAGTTTACCCTACAACTGACGCAAGGGAGGAAGATATAATATTAGATTATGTTTGGGATTTTGCCCTGCTGATACATCCAGCAGAACCTAAGATTATAGATGAAAGGTTTGCATTGGAGGGCACTCATGCCATATCCACCTTTAAGAAAAGATACAACGAACGGCTGATTAAAATGCCTCTTACCTATAAGGATTATAAGAATGATATAGAAATCAAGAAAGCCATATCAACTTTACAGTTGGATATTGATAAGTTCTGGTTTGCCATACTGTTTATATGGGACTATGTGGATGGTGAGTGCTGGCAAACATTTGAACGTGGCGATTATCCTGCCAATGAAGTTAGCAAGCTGCTTCAAACCATAGCCCAATATGAAGAGAATCCCAATGCCAACCCATTGACTGAATACATCACTTTTAAGGAAGAATTGTCTTTGTCCTTGCAAGTAAACGGTAAATCCATACATACCATAGAGACAGCCAATGCCATCAAGTTTATTATGAAATGCTGTCAAGAACATTTTGATGATTTAAGACTAAAGAATGAATTTGATGTAGCGCATCTTAATGATAATATTGAAATGGTAAGCTACTATCCAACCAAGAAGCAAACAACGGCAAGCGCGACCAAGAGGATATGTCTCTTTGCCCAGAGATTCCAACTGTTCTTTGATACCCTTTCACCTGCATTCTCCAATTACAGGAAAGGTGAAAGGAGCGCATATAATGTAACTTTCCTAATATCACAGCTTGTCTATCTCACAGGAATATCAGATAATGAAGACTTCCAAACAGACAAGCGAACTTTAAAAGGATATTTAAGCAAGAACAAGAATATGAATTGGGATGTGCATAACAATATCTACTAATAATCAATATATTATATAAGGGAGAGTAGCTTCTCCCTTAATTTTACTCTCGCTACTCCTCCTGCCCCCTATCTATCTTTGCAGCGTCAAAGGAACAGGACTTGTAAGGCAGACAAGTAAAGAGAGAACCAATTTCACTAAAATTTTACTCTCTCTTAATCTTCTCCAAAGTTCCCACCTTTGCAGCGTAATCAAAAAGCCAAGTGCGCATAGGTTTGACGGTTACACAGAACATTATTAACAATTAAAATTTAAAGAACAATGAAGAAGATTTATTTAGATGTTAAGGTTGTAGCTAATAATGAAGTAAGGAATGTAGCTTTCGCACAAGGCATTAACAGAACCATCAACTTAAATAATGTAGAGAAGATTTTAGCCATAATGAAAGTCAAGGGTTACAGAAAGGCTGAAATGGTGCAGGTAATCAAGGCTGAGGAAGCAATTAAAACAGGAGATATTGTTTTAGTTGACATTAACGGTAAAGAGATTGCCCCATCAGAAGCAGCCAACTACTTCCTTGTCGTGGACGGACAGCACAGAACTGTCGCTGCAAGCCTTTATAATGAATGGGCAAGAGCTAACAAACAAAATGAAATAGTAGTACCAGCCATTATTGTAGAGTTGCAGGATGAAACTATCGCAGAATACATTAACGACATTAATATCACCAAGAAAGAATGGGGTACTCCAGACTATGTGCGTGGTGCAGCCAACATCAATCCAGAGAATGAGTTCTTAAAACGATATAATGAACTTATAAAGAGCGAGAACAATCCCAACGGTTATCCCATATCAACATTAAACCTTATCTTCTGTGGCAGCAACAATGCCATATCCAAGAGCGACTTCTCACTATTATGTTCTGGTAAAGAGGAGAAAGGCAAGAAGACCAAGAAGCCAATAATCCCTGCACATAACATGGAAGTAGGAAACAAGTTCATTAAAATCTGCAAGGATAAAGGGTTTAAAGATGTGGATATAGCCAAGAGATACTTAATTACAGAGTTCAATAACATCAAGACTACAACTTCCAGCGTTGATGAAGCATACAAGATATTCCAATCAATAACTCCCAATGACAGAGCCGCAATGTTCAATTCAAATGGTAATCTGGATGAAAACTTGGTAATATTGCAATTTGAGAAGATTAAGAAAAGACATAATGCTAAGGCAAATAAAACCACTATTGTTATTCAGCCATCAAGTACCAAAGAAGAAATGACAGATGAAGCTACTGAAGATATACCTTATGCAGAAGTTGAAGAAGCAGAAGATATGATTGGAACACCCTTTGGGTTGCTAAGAAAGAAGTAACCCCGTTCTCCAATATAGTTCTTAGATATTCTGAATAGCATAAAGTCTGATTCTTAAATGTGTGGTCTTATCATTAGTTCCCCATTCATGGAATTCCTATATTTACAGTACCACAGACAGATAATCCCACCACACAGATTGACGGACTACAAACTATTCAGAATATCTAAAATGGAAGAATTTACTTATGAGCAGATAAGGGCTAAGGCTCTTAAACAGGGAGTAAAAGATAACAAGGTTCACATTGGATTGTGGGCTAATCTTAATAACTATCTAAAGACAAGGAGAAAGAAGAATGGAAAGGTTGCTACCTATTATATCTCATTGCAGAAGTTGGCTTATTAATTCACTGATATTTAAACTGATATGATAATTCATCTGCCAACAGGAAAGAAGTTTCACAACAGAAAGGAAGCCAAGATACACTTTGGAACTGCCTACTATTACAGAATGGAACGAGAGAAGAAAGATTTAATGTTTACCAATACTATTCAATCAGCTACTAATGAATATGAAGATACAATTAAAACACCTGCAAAACAGGACAAGTAACATTAGGCAGGATTATGCTACCATTAACAAGTCTATTGTAGATAAACTCAATCCACCCAATTTGTACAGGTTCTTCTGTCTGTCCTTATATAGAAACGACTATTATAAGGTCAGATGGAGAATCAAAGACTTAGCCAAACGAACTGGAGAGAAAGAGGACGCATTAAAGAACTTCAATAAGGATATAGAGGCAGTGCTGATTAGAAAGAGATATAGGGAAGCTATCAACCATCCTCTTATAGAATTTGTAATGAGGAGCATTTACTGCATTCCACCCATTGAACATCCCAACTTCATAACACTGTCCTACCTCTTTATGACAGTGGATTTGAATATTAAAGTGAAAGGATATTATATCAAGCTCCTATTAATAGCAGAGAACAACAAGATACTGCTTACTCCTAATAAGTTGGCTGACAAATTGGGAATGGGTAAGAAGAATGTAGAGAGTTACAATCTGGAATTATATAGTGCAGGTCTGTTAAGATATATACCCAAAGGGATAGAGCTTACTCCCAATGAACTATTATTAGACAACAACATAGCCAAACAGCGCAAGGAGTGGAATCCAACCAACTCAAAAAACGTGGTTAAGATAGCTTTCAAGTCCAAATAACAGGCAAACAGGATTTTTCGTACTGTTTATTAATATATTAAGAGATGGTACGAATAATCCCCAGCCAACCTTAAATCCACTTGACAAGCACCTAATGCCCAAATTCTTTAATAGCAAGAAGCATATTAAGAGAATAGATGTTAGAGAATCAATTTGTTTTTTCTTTATTTAGCCCTACATTTGTAGATACATAAAAAGAATATTCATGGAACAACTCTGCTACATACACTTTGAGCTTCTTAATCACAAGACCCAAGAAGGTTATTGGGCTACTGATAAGGGATTACAAGTAAAACACTTGCCAGAAGTTATGTTAAAATCTAAAGGGAAAACTGCCACAGGATTTTATAATATACAAACTCAACGGTTCAGATTATTTAGCTACAGTGAACAAGATTGGAATGTCTTGTTTCAAGAATATATATTCCATGATAAGATTGCAGATAAGTTTTACTACTTATACATTTTAAGAATACTATATGCAATCAACACATCCAAATTCCAGCCAGAAGCATTTAAGAAAGCTATTCACAAACAGATAACTGACTACCCTACCATACAGGAATGGTTCATAAAAGACTTATACAAATACATCTCATTTGCATCTCTTAATAGCCAAGAGCTTATCTTGCCTATCTTGAATGAATTTGGCTATGACTTTAAAGTGGTAGAGCCGCAATTACTCACTGATGCAATGGACTTCATTGGCGATTCCCTTATTTATAGGGGATTAGGAATTTTCAATCAATTCAGACTTATATTCAACAGAATTCAGCAATGGAAGAAAGAGAAATCAGACTATCATTTAGAGCATATTACATCTAAAGCACACAATGAAATCATTCAACTAATGCTATGGCTTAATGATTTGCATAGAATGGTAGATATAAGCGTTATTGAGAAATACTTCTACTATTTAGGAATGAATATCAGAACACTTATAATAAGAAAGCTATTTGAAGAACATAGGAATAAGAATTACTCAATAAACATAGGCTTCTTGGAAACCTTATTAAACTCCAAGCGCAAACTATTGGCTGACTATCAAACCGCATTATTCGGTTTTAAAACAGAAGTAAATCCCTCATTGGAAATACTCATAGATGCCATTAAAAATTATACAGCTAAAAAGACATTTCTAACTCTTAATAGTGTTATTGACATAGCCATACAACAGTCTGGAAATCAAAAGGTAAATATTAACTTGGATGCTAAACGGTTATTTGACACCTGTAATGGTGGGTTACGGATAAATCCTAAGTTTAATGGTTTTCTTCTTGTTGAATACCAAATGACTCCTAATAGCACATTGGCTTTAGATAATTTTAGAGAACGTACAACTACAGCTATCAGCAGGATAAGAAATCTAAAGAACTTATCTTATGACGATATTGACTATGTAGCATATCTAATTGATGAATTGAATAACTGCATAGACGATTTACCTAAGCTTTTGTTGCTTTTACTAAAAAAATATCCAGCCAATACTTGGAACATGAAAGGCACAGATGAAATAAGTCAATGCCTTATGCCAGAACTTCTAACCATAAACAAGGCAAGATTCACTTTAAGCCCATCCATTGATGCGTTCTCTAATAAGGAGGAAATAAAGGCTAATATCATCAATATTCTAAACGAATGGACTGAAAGCAACTGTAAGGATGAATGGGTTATTCCTGTTCAGAACAAGGAACTTATCAATAGAATCATAAAGGGCTTTTACATCCAAAACACAGGTGAAACCCATCCACCATTTTACATAGATTGGAGAGACATTTACAAGAACCTTAAAAGCAACTTACCCAGACCTACCGATATTTGCTACGGGAATTTATCTGACAAGAGACATCATATTACCAATAAAAGTTTTGTCTGGTGTAAACATCAACCATGTTTTAGAACGGCTATTGAATATAAACAATCATGGCAGGATTATAAGCTAACAGATATGCTTAACATCTTAGGGCATAATATCACAGAGGATAAGGGATGCGGTTTCATTGCAGATGGAGAATATAATAAATTCGTTGACGTAATGCTTAAAGCCCAGAAAGTCGTAGATAGACTCCAATGCAAAGAATGCGGTCATATTTTATTCCCTGTCAAACGTAGTACAGGAAATGACTCCAATGAATACACATATTACCATTGTGGAAATACACAATGTAAGGAATACCATCATGAAATTTATATTAACCATTGCTTTAATTGCAAAGACGGGATTATTGACTCCAGAGAAAGTAAAAGGTGTCCCAATGGATTGTGCATTTGCCCAGACTGTTTAACCTGTTGCTCTAATGACTTTTTTGAAAGAATGGCTAATAAATACCTTTCCTCAGACAGAGCTATTCCCCAATGGATAAATAACAGATTAGGGAAAGGACATAAAGACCAACACATATTGTTCTGTCCCAAATGTGGAACAGAGTTTGACGATACACATACAGAGTGCCCTTCATGCCATTATAAATGGAAATTCGCTAATTACAAAAGAAGAATATAATATAAGCGGACAACCATACTACTATTTTATCCCCCCTCATGGCTCTTAAATAAAAAGAATGCTTTAGAAATGCAGTCTGATAGCTGACAGGAATAAGCATTCTTATTAATCCAAGAGCAGGCATGATGCACTATTGCCATAGCTTACCAATAATTTACTAATGCTCCTCATTTCCTTTGAAAGAATCTTTAGGGAAAGACATAGGACAGCCTAAGATGCAAGCGAAGAAATTCACTTGTGTTTTAGGTTTGTTCTTGTTAAATCCATTCAATCAATAACCATTTAATTCAATTTCATTATGAGAGATTTAGTAATTATGCCAGCTATGGCACAGCGTAGAGAATCATTAAACATGGGTGAGTTTGCAGAAGAAGCAATTATTGTGGAAGAAGTAACAGCACCCAAGAGAGTAAACCATTTCATTGAAGCCAATACACAGGAAGTAACCTTGCAGCATCTACAACAAGACTGCATCATTCCAAGTTTTGCATCAATGGAAGAAACCATTAGTCACCAATCCTTTATAGGTGCAGTAGTGGATGCAGCTAAGGATTACTTTCATGGAGAACAGTTTGATATACCAGAGATTAGAATCTCACACCCTATCAATGGCAGAATACCAAGTGCATTAGGTAAGAAAGCATCTGAATTGACAGACGAAGAGAAAACTTTGTTCTATCAGAGAATGTGTTTCTGTTTTGAAATTCCATCCATTGTACATGATGAATACGGTAATCGTTTAGCGTTATCCATTGGTGGAGTGAGAGCATATAACGAGATTAACCTATACAGTAAGAAGT
>OJMM01001086.1_pt1 | contig 16819 bp, 10 predicted proteins | sample 1597231 | NCBI WGS metagenome assembly OJMM01 (sample SAMEA2452128, study PRJEB22498) | human gut metagenome | reverse complement strand
AGTTTTATAAATAACTGTGAAAGGCAATTGTTGTTCCCGGACTTTTTTTAGATAAATCGCTCTCGCCCGGCATAGTCAGGCGGGCTTGGTTCTGCTCTCGCTTGCTCGCGATTTTGCGTGCCGTTCTTGGTGCTTTAGCTGACTTTTCTTTTACGTTTCCCTTTTTCCCTTTTGGTACAGGCTTATCTTCCTGTGTTTCCGCGACGCGACGGTTGGTGTTGTCTGCCAGGACGGTATGCACGATTTCGGCTACCATTTGCTTGAGTTCTTCCAAAAAAGTTTTGGCATCGTAGGTTTTCTTTTCAATCAACCGAAGGCGGCGTTCCCAAATGCCGGTCAACTCGGCACTTTTGAGCAGTTCCTCATGGATGAGGCTGATGAGTTCCACTCCCGTGGGAGTGGCTATAAGGTTCTTTCGTTCCAACCGAATATAATGCCGCTTGAAGAGGGTCTGGATGATGGCGGCCCGGGTGGACGGACGGCCGATACCGTTCTCTTTCAAGGCATCACGCAATTCGTCGTCGTCCACCAGGCGACCCGCAGTCTCCATGGCGCGCAAGAGCGTAGCTTCTGTGTAAGGTTTGGGCGGCTGTGTCCATTTTTCGGCCAAGTCCGGAACGTGGGGGCCGCTTTCACCTTTCGTGAAAACAGGGAGCGTACGTTCTTCCTCGGCGTTTTTTCCCAAGGTTTCCACCGTCTTGGCCTCCTGTGCATACACCTCTCGCCAACCCGGCAAGAGAATCTGTTTTCCGGTTGTTTTGAACGGGATGTCGTCCGTTTCGCCGAGGATGGTGGTGGTGGCGAATTTGCAGTCGGGGTAGAACGCTGCAATGAAACGCCGCGCCACGAGGTCGAATACCTGTTGTTCGTCCGGTGTCAAGCCGTGCGGTGCTACTCCTGTGGGGATAATGGCATGGTGGTCGGTGACTTTGGAAGAGTCGAACACCTTTTTACTCTTTTTCAACGCCGCGCCACGTAAGGGTTGGAGCAAGGCGGCATATTCGCCGGCTATACCGTTGAGGATGGCGTTGCATTTCGGATAAATGTCGTCGCTCAGGAAAGTGGTGTCCACACGTGGATAAGTCGTGACTTTCTTCTCGTAGAGCGACTGGATGAGTTGCAGGGTCAGGTCGGACGAGAAAGAAAACTTGCGGTTGCATTCCACCTGTAGCGAGGTCAGGTCGTACAAACGGGGAGGGGCTTCCGTTCCGTTTTTCTTGGTGACGGACGTAATCGTGAACGGTGCGTCTTTGATTTGTTCAAGGGCTTTCCGTCCTTCTTCTTCCGAGGTGAATCCCCGGCGTGCCACATCGTTTGCCTTGCCGCTTCCGTTGCCGTTCGCACCTTTTTCCTGAGAAACCGTCGCGGTTTCCTCTTCGTCTTGTTCCAACACAGCGGTAAAGACTGTATCACGGTAGTTGGTGGTCAGTACCCAATAAGGTTCCGGCTTGAAGTTCTCGATTTCCTGTTGACGGTTGACGATGAGAGCCAGTGTGGGGGTTTGAACCCGTCCGATGCTCAGCACCTGGCGGCCCTGTGCGTACTTCAATGTATAGAGCCGCGTGGCGTTCATGCCCAAAGTCCAGTCGCCGATGGCGCGGCTCAGTCCGGCTTCGTAGAGCGACTGGTATTCGCTCTGGTCTTTCAGGTTGCTGAATCCCTCACGGATGGCTTCTTCCGTGAGTGACGAAATCCAGAGGCGTTTCACCGGGCATCGGGCACCGGCCTTCTGCATGACCCAACGTTGTATCAACTCTCCCTCCAGTCCGGCATCACCGCAGTTGATGATCATGTCAGCAGCCTGCATCAGCCGTTCAATCACCCGGAATTGTTCTTCGATGCCCTTGTCATTTTTCAGCTTGATGCCGAAGCGGGGCGGAATCATGGGTAATGAAGAAAGGCTCCACGCTTTCCAGAGCGGAGTATATTCGTGCGGTTCCTTCAGTTCGCAAAGATGACCGAAAGTCCAAGTGACCTGGTAGCCGTTGCCTTCCCAATAATTACGGTGGTCTTGCGTGGCGCCCAGTACTTTGGCAATGTCTTTACCCACACTGGGTTTCTCGGCGATACATACAATCATGCGTTTCTCTTCTTCATTATAGCGGGACAAAGATAGTGCTTTTTGCCGGAAAAATGCAGGGAAAGCCTTTCGATTTGCAAGTGGATGCAAGGATGCCATGGGAGGATTGTATTTTTTCGGTTGTTTTATAGTTAAAAAACGCCCAAAGTCTCTTCTTTTCTTTCTTTTTTATTATTTTTGCATTGTTTTAATGCAAAAAAAGTGTGTCTATGAGAAAATCTACTTCTATTAATTTTAAGGCTGTTTTGATTGCCTTGTTTGTTGTTTCATTGGGTATAGAAATGGTTTCGGCAGCCGGTTTCCCTTCGGTTAAGGAATTGTATGGCCGCTATAAATTTAGTGGAGAATGCTCTTATGTTGACATGGTTTCTGGAGCGGCGGGCGAGGCTCCGGTTCCTGCGACAACGGGTTATAATATGGCCGTGTTGCCGGGCGAGTCAGAGAATGAATTGAAGGTGCTCGGTTTCTTCGGTTATGGCGGTGGTGTGACGCTGACCTACAATCAGGAAGATGGTACATTGAAGGGAGAAACGCCAACGGCCGTGTTTATGATGGGAATGAATTTGATGGTTGTAGCAGATGCAGCATCCACAGGAGGAACTGTCGTTTTTAACTATCAGGTGACGGAGAAGGATGGCAAAATAGAGATTACGGCGCAGAATGCATTGGAAAATGTCACCATTATGGATATGGAGGACGGTATTATGGGGATGCTTTCTTACGCTTCTGCATATACCATGACCAAGGAAGACATATCCTATAATCTTAGTGATGTGATTGGGGAGTATGATTTCGCGTCGACGAGGGTAGATAATAATTTGTTGGCTGATGCGTCTGAAAATTTTAAGCTGAAAATTACGGGAAATACCTCAGAAACGGTTCCTTCCGGTGTGAGCGTAGGGAATTGGTTCGGGGTGGAAAACACGGAAGTGGCCGCAGAGTTCTATGCCGATGGTGGCATATTGGTATTGCCGCATGATGTGAAATTGGCCAATGGCATGTGCTTCGGGGCGCAACCGGAAGAGGAAGGCGGTTATAATCCCAACGAAGCTTCGTTCTTTTTTGTGGAAAAAGACAAGTTGGTGACACCGGGTTATTTGGTCTTAGACAACGGATTCGACGAGGTGATGGAAATGCCATTGCAAATGGCAGTCATAGGCGGTGAGGCCGTGAAGGCAGGAAGTGGCATTAGCAGCCGTTGTATCAAGGATGTCAAAATTTATAGTTCAGACGGCTCGATTCGCGTAGAAGGGTTGGAAAGTGCCGAAATCAGTGTGTTTGACGCACAGGGTATGTTGGTGTCGTCTGTGCACGGAGCTACGGCTGCATTCGGCGGTCTGAAGTCTGGGCTGTATTTGGTAAAAGTCGGCAGTCAGACAGCGAAAGTTGTAGTGAAATAACCTGAAGATATATATGTAAAACGAAGGGAACCGGGTCTTGTGGGACTTCTTTCTCTTCGTTTTATTTTTCTTTTTCCAAAGTGTTGGAGAAAGGGAATATAAAATGATTGGCAGGAGTAATAATGTCCTGCTTTTTATATATAACGAAAGAAGTATGAAAATAAACTTGAGAATCGTATTTTTCCGTTTAAAGGCTTGCGGTGCCGGGTTTGCCCTTTTCGTTTTTGTTATGGTGCTTTCATCGGTCTCTGCGCTTTATGCACAGAACGGTACAGGTGTCGGAGGGGCGGTTCGTGCTGAAACAGTCGGAAGTCCGGAGAAAATGACGGTAAAAGGAGTTGTGGTGGACAAGGAGACTGGAGAGACCATGATTGGAGTTTCCATTCGCGTGTTGGGTACGGACGTGATTACGGTGACGGATATAGACGGTGCTTATTCATTAACTTTGCCCAAAGGACATTATAAAGTGGTTTTCACTTATATCGGCTACGAAAAGTTAGAGCGGGAATTGGACGCGTCCCATACGGAAAGTTTTAAGAAGGTTGTGATGGCCCCGGCATCGAAAACCATGAATGAAGTGGTGGTGACGGGAATATACCAACGTAAGAAGGAAAGCTTTACGGGGTCGGCTGCTACTTTCGAGGGACCGGAATTGAAAAAAATCGGGGTACAGAATGTCTTGCAGAGTTTGAAAACCCTCGATCCATCTTTCAAAATCGCGGACAACATCCAGTTTGGTTCAGATCCCAACCGCATGCCGGACATCGAAATCCGCGGCAAGAGCAGCATCATGGGGTTGAAAGAGGAATATGGTACGGATCCGAATCAGCCCTTGTTCATACTGGACGGATTTGAAACCGATTTGCAGACGGTCTCGGATTTGAACATGAACCGCGTGGCTTCCGTTACGATATTGAAGGATGCGGCCTCTACGGCTATTTATGGTTCGAAAGCGGCCAATGGTGTTGTGGTCATCGAGACGGTGAAGCCGGAGAAGGGACGGTTGCGCTTGAGTTATAAAGGCGACTTCTCCCTGACAATGGCCGACTTGACGGATTATAACCTGATGAATGCCAACGAAAAGATAAAGTTCGAAGAATTGGCCGGGTTATATACTGATTTGACGAACGACCCGTTAAACCAACTGAGGTTGGACAACCTGAGGAACGAACGTTTGAAAGAAGTGGCACGTGGAGTGGATACTTATTGGTTGAGTGAGCCGTTGCGTACCGGTTTCGTGCAAAAACATAATGTTTATGCCGAGGGCGGAGAAGAGAAAATCAGGTATGGCTTAGGGCTGACTTACGGGAATACGGAAGGCGTGATGAAGGAGTCGAGCCGCCAGACCCTATCCGGAAATCTGGATTTGATTTATCGTACCGGGAAGTTTCAGTTCAGTAATAAACTGACGATTGATTATCTGGAAACGTCCGACCCTGTGGTCTCGTTCTCCGAATATGCTTTGGCTAATCCCTATTACCGCAAGTACAATGCCGATGGCGGAGTAGACAAGTATTTGTATGTTCCGGAGAATGACGACGAGACTCCTGTTCCGAATCCGCTTTGGAATGCCCGTCTGAACAATTATGACCGTGGGGATGAATTTGGCTTTACGAATAACTTCATTGCGGAATGGTTTGCCACGACGGATTTGCGTGCCCGTGCCAAATTCGGAGTGACGAAAACTACGGCCACAGCCGAAACGCGTTTGTCTCCGTTGCATACGGATTTCGACAGTATGAGCGATACGGAGAAGGGCTCATACGAACATTCCACTACCGCTGTCACGAAGTATGAAGGGGACCTGTCCGTGACTTACGGCAAGCTGTTCCGGGAAGTCCACATGCTCAATCTTGTCGGCGGGTTTAATTTTTCCAACACGGAGTCTACCCGTAACGGTTATAAGGCAATAGGCTTCACCGAAGACCAGTTCGGTGCACCTTCTTTTGCCAATGGCTATCCGGATGGTGGAAAACCTTCATATTCAGAAAGCACCACGCGTGCGGCCAGTTTCTATTTGAATGGTGGATACGCGTATGACAACCGTTATTTGCTCGACGTTAACTATCGGCGCGACGGGGCTTCCATGTTCGGGTCGAGCCACCGTTTCCGCGATACGTGGTCGGTGGGTATAGGTTGGAACATTCACAAGGAAAAGTTTATGAGCGGCACGGACCTGTTCCAACTGCTCAAGTTGCGTGCGTCTGTCGGCAATCCCGGTAATCAGAACTTTTCCGCTTATCAGGCTTTCACGACTTATCAATTCAATGGATGGATGACCAATGTGTTCGGTGCGGGTGTTTTGATATCGGCTTTGGGAAATCCCGACCTTCAGTGGCAGAACACTTTGAATTATACGGTAGGGACGGATATAGCCATGTTCGACAATCGTTTGAATGTAACTGTGGATGTTTTCCGCAAAATTACAGACCCGCTGTTGGCTGTCATTACGACACCGGGTTCGGTAGGCGTAAAGAGCGTAGCGATGAATGCCGGCCGGCAAAATACGAACGGACTGGAGGCTACGTTGCGTGTGTCTCCTATTCATAACGTGGAAAAGGGGATACAATGGACCGTCAGCTTGAATGCGCGGACGTACAAATCGGAGTACGCCCATATCGGCAATTCGCTGAGTGCCTTGAACAAAGCCGGACAGGCTTCGGTGACGGGGACGACGCGTTATTACGATGGGGGAAGCCCGACGGCTATTTGGGCTGTCCGTTCGGCAGGTATTGACCCGGCTACGGGTAAAGAGCTTTTTATTAAGAAAGACGGTAGTTATTCGTTCGATTATGATGTGAATGACGAAGTGGTCGTCGGTGACACGCAGCCTAAATTGGAAGGGGTCTTGGGAACGACCTTTTATTACAAGGGCTTTTCGTTCGGAGCTTATTTCCGTTACCAACTCGGGGGGCAGATATTCAATTCAGACTTATATAATAAGGTGGAGAATATCGATTTGAGTGACATAAACTACAATCAGGACCGGCGTGCGCTGTATGACCGTTGGTCCGTTCCAGGTCAGGAAGCGCAGTTTAAGGGTATCTCCTTAGTGCAGAAAACGGACAAGTCTTCCCGTTTCGTAATGGATGAGAATACGTTTGCCGGAGAGTCCTTCAATGTAGGATATGAATTCACGCAACCTTTCATTAAAAAGGTCGGTCTGTCGTCGTTGACCCTTCAGGCTAACATGAACGACATCTTCCGGGTGTCTACCGTAAAAGCGGAACGGGGTATTGATTATCCTTTTGCGCGAACTGTGTCATTTTCTGTTTCAGCCGTATTCTAAAGCTATAGAAATTATGAAAATATTAAAATATATCATATTGTCTTTTTCCGGCTTGTTTTTCACGGCCGGATGTAGTGACTGGCTTGAAGTGAAGCCCTACGACACCATGGCCGAAGGTGATTTGTTAAGTACCGAAGAAGGTTTCAAGAAATTGCTTAACGGAGTGTATATTGATTTGAACAAGGACGAGCTGTACGGCCAGACGCTTACCGTGGAAATGGTGGAGATTATGGGAGGGTCTTATCTGATTGGTACCGATCCATTGACTTGGGGCGATTATATTGATTTGAACAACCGGAACTTCACTACCGAGTATTGGCGTACGAGACTCGACAATACGTGGGACAAGGCGTATGCATTGATTCGTAATTGCAATACGATATTGGAACAGATGGAGAGTCGTAAGCCGGTCTTTACAGGCAACAATTATAATTTGATTCGGGGAGAAGCGTTGGCGTTAAGGGCTTTGCTGCATTTCGACATGTTCCGTCTGTTCGGTCCCGTGTATAAGCTGAACCCGACGAAGACCAGTATTCCCTATGAGACATCCACTACCTTGCAGGTGCAGGAACTGTTACCGGGGAATGAAGTGATGCGCCATGTCATAGAGGACTTGTCTGAAGCGGAAAAACTGTTGGCCGATGACCCGATTATCACGACGACGGACCATTTGGTCAATCATGCGACGACGGGGGGAAGCAATTTCTTGGAGTACCGTACGTTGAGGCTTAATTATTATGCCGTACAGGCGTTGTTGGCGCGGGCATATCACTATATATCCAGTTACAAGGATGAGCATCAGGAGGACTATAAAGCCAAGGCTAAAAGCTATGCCGAAGGGATTATTAATATTGCCCCGCAGCATTTCCCGTTTGTGAATAAAGCGGACGTGTTAGGGACACCGGAGAATGTGGATCGCATTTTTGCCACGGAAGTGATTTTCGGTCTGACGAATGTGAACCGTAATCTGATGTTCAAGAACAACAACGATCCGGATCGAAGCCCGAAGCCGGTGCTCAGGATGGATCCGGCTCTTCTGGAGATGCCTTATTTCGGCGGCGGAGCGGACTACGGCGGGTCTACTGACGACTATCGTTACATTGCCAACTGGAAAAAGAGCGGAAATGATTACTATTTCTATAAGTATGCGGACATTACCGACGTGGGGAAGATAGAGAACACCATCGTTCCGATGATACGGTTGGGAGAAATGTATCTGATTATTGCAGACCTTTACGACGAGGTGAGCGAACGCCCTCTTATGGGCAGTTGGGTGAATAAGTTACGGGAACACCGTGGAGTAGAGAAAATGGATGATGCTCCGCGTTTCTTGGGATACGAGGTCGTGAGAGAGCTGTATGGGGAGGGACAAATCTTTTTCTATCATAAGCGGAACTATTCACCGGTATTGATTACTTTTGATCCTATTACGGAATTCATCCCGGCTTCGGAGAAATTTTTTGTAGTTCCTTTACCGGATACGGAATCAGACAACAGACAATAAACAGGTTATGATGAAGAATTTAAAAATATGGTTTCCGATGTGCCTTGCGCTTTGCTTGTGGAGTGCATGCGATGAACGTACGCCGGATTTGTATAGTGCTCCCGACGGAATTTACTTTAATAACCGGACTTCGGGGAGTGTGTGGGTAGATACGACGACTTTGACTTTCGTTTATGAGCCGGACGAAACGATGTATCTCGACGTACCGGTAGTCATACAGACCATTGGAAGGCAGGCTGATATCGATCGTCCGGTCAATCTCAAGGTTTGGTCGGACAATGCCGAGGAAGGAGTGGATTATGAGTTGCTGACACCGGCGGTGGTACCGGCTCATGCTTCCATGTTTTCCTATGTGGTTCGTTTGAAACGTACGGAAGCCATTAAAACGGAATTGAAGTCCATTTATCTGGAACTGTCGGCTAACGAGTATTTCACTACGTTTCTGGAGAGGGATTCTACGGGAAGCGAGGAACGTCCTTACACCGAGATGTTGAAGTTCCGGATAGATTTTTCCGACTTCTATTCTACTCCTCCGGCCGGATGGCTTCCCGAGTATGTCGGCGAGTTTTCAGAACGTAAGTTACGTCTGATGTGGAAGCTGTTCGACGATGTGGTGGACCGTGCCGACTATAATGTGAAGGGGGCTATTCCTTTCAATAAATGGGTGTACATGCAAAGGGAAATAGATACTTATATGACGAAGCAATTATATATATTGTTGGGATATGAACAAGGAACGGTGGATGTAGACGCATTGGTGGACCCGGCAGCCGAAGGGGATGATCGCCAACTGTTGGATTTTACTCCCATAACCTCTGATAACTAAAATGGAATGATATGGAAAGAATGAAATATATCCGTTTGCTATGGTTGGTGTTGCCGTTCTTATGGCAAAGCTGTGCGGAAGATAAGGGGAATTACGATTACAGGGATTTGAACGATTTGAACATTTCGTTCGATGACGCTTATTCTGCCATTTCCCGTGAACCTTTCGTCATAAAGCCGGAGGTGGCAGCAAAAGAGTTCGTACCGGATGCTTATACTTATGAATGGAAGGCGTACGACCAGGCCGGGAGCCAGGAACCGGTTGTGTTGGGTACGGCTTTGAATCTGGATGTGGAATTGACTCTTGCACAGGGCAACTATCAGTTGGTACTGACCATTAGGGAGAAGGCGTCGGGGCTGTATTATCAAAAGTCGGCCACGTTGAACGTGGATACGCCGCTTTCGTTGGGGTGGTTGGTATTGTGCTCCGACAACGGGCGTGTGCGTCTGGACATGGTGTCGCACATCAAGGAAACGGATAATGTGTATTATGATTTGTTGAAAGGGACGGAGTTGGAGGATTGGCTACAACCTTACCAGCTGGTTTGCGACCCCGGGATGCAAGAGCCTTTCTATTTGGTGGCCGGTAGTGGGACTACGCGTTTGAGCAATAACGATTTTCAGTGGAACGACTCCTATATGATAGGTTATGAGTTCGGTAACGGAATGTATACCGGTACGGTACGTTGCTTGGCTTCTCACAGGCCAGGCAAGTTGTTTGTCGATATTGCGGGACGTGTGTATTATTGTAATACTTTGTCCGGCGACGGGTTGTTCGGTTCCGTCCGAGCCAATGGTTTTTATGTAGAGCCGGCAGTCGGTTATAATGCCAAAGGGACTCCTTTTATTCCGGCTTTTATGATGTGGGACAAGAATAACCGCCGTTTTGTGGTCTGTGCTTCGGAGTTCGCGTCTATCGGATTGGATAATGTGAGAGACGTGCCGATGGATGAATTGGCCGCCGACGGTTTCCCTACAGTGAATGAAGAGCTTTTCGCATGGCCGAAAAGAGCAGACCGGATGGACTTTATCTGTATGGAGAATACCCGCTACGACCGTAATCAGGACGGTAACGGAATGACATACGCCGTGTTGGGTAAAGGCGACCAACGTTTCTTGTATGGTATCATTCTCAATGAACTTTACTCTTTTGCCGAAGCCAAATACGGTTATGCCTATGAGAAAGCTTATTATGTGGATTTGTCTGCTTGTACCGACATTGCCGGGGCCACACACTTTGCGTTCAGTTCCCTGAAGACATTTATGTATTATGCCGTGGGTAGAAAGGTCTATCGCGTGAATTTTTCCAATGCGGCTCCGGCGGCAGAATTACAGTTCGAATTGCCAGAAGGAGAAGAAATCACCTGTTTGAAATTCTATCTGTGGGAACAAGAAGACACAGACAACCGTTCTTACGACCTGATTGTAGGCAGCAAGAAAAATGATACGGGCGAGGGTACATTGCGTATTTATGACGGATTCACGAATGAAGGCAATTTCCAGAATGCCGTTCCGGTGGAACGATACTCCGGTTTTGCAGATATTGTGGACGTGATTTACCGCGAGAAAGTAATTTATCAACAATAATTAATAATGAATGAGATGATGAAAAATAATATGTGGTTTAAGACAGCCTTTTTAACGTTTGTCTTTTGTGCTTTGGGGTTCGTAGAGAGTCGGGCCGATATTCAGTTGACAGTCGATGTGGCAAATAAGACGGCTTCGACAGTTGTTGTGGTGTATCAGACTACGATCGTAGAGATTCCGTTGGACGACAACGGGCACGGTAGCCATACCTTTCAGCATATAGGTGCCGTACATGCCAGTCTGTTTTATGGAATGGACAGCAAAAATATTTTTTTGGAAGACGGAGATCGTATCCATATCTCCTTCGACGGGGCTGATTTCAAGGGAACCGTAAAATTTGAAGCGGATGGAGGCAAAGAGAAAATCTTTAAGTATCTGAATCAGGTGACCCTGTTGGATGTCCCGCAAGAGAAGATGGCCCTGCCATTTGATGAGTACGCCGCGTTGGTGGACAAGAAAGAAGAGTCCATGATGCGTATATTGAAGGCATGGAAGTTGGACGAAGTCAGTCCGCGTTTCGTTGCCGTCGAAACCGGCCGCATCCGTTATGCCTATGCTTCTTCGCTGATGATGTACGCTGTGGGGCATCCTTTTGTGGCTCAGGATACCACTTACCGCCCGGACGAAGCCTATTACGATACGCTTAAAAAGTATGCTGTGGCAGACGAAAACCTGGTAGAACTGAAAGAGTATCGTGAGTATATGAAGGAGATAGCCCGAATGTTCGGCTGCAAGAAAGAAGAAGCAAAGACACCATACGACCGTACTATTTGCATGATGAACTACATTGCCGACCATATCGAGGACGACAAAGTGAAACAGACGCTGCTGAACGTGTTGGCTATCGAGCAAGTAGAACAGTATGGCATCAGCAATATAGATGAATTGCTGAATCTGCACGGCACTTACGTGACCGATCCCGTACTGCAGACTGCCTTCAAAGAAAAATATGATGCTTGGGATTTGGCCCGTCCGGGTAACCCTTCCCCCGATTTCCGGGCATGGGATGTGGACGGGAAGTCATACACTGTGGCTGATTTCAGGGGAAAATATGTGTACATCGACCTTTGGGCGACGTGGTGCGGTCCGTGTCGCCGTGAGATGCCTTTCCTCAAGCAGTTGGAAGAAGAATACAAAGGGCGCAATATCACCTTCCTGAGCCTTTCTACGGATGCACGTAAGGCTGATTGGCTGAAGATGGTGAAAAGTCATCCGATGACGGGAATGCAGTTGTTTTTGGGTACGGGAAGCCGTTTCCAGACGGCATACAAGGCCGACGGTATTCCCCATTTCATCCTGCTCGATCCCGAGGGGAAGATTGTGAATGCCAATATGTTGCGTCCTTCTTCGCCCGACATTCGCAGTTACTTGGACCGTCAACCCGGTCTGTAAAGGAAGTGATATGAGGATAAAAGGAGCTTTCGGGCTCCTTTTTTTGTGGGGACAAACTTTGTACGGTTACACTCGGAAATATCTTTTTTGTTTTTTTACGGCACGGACGGTTGACGAAGAATGTTATTTTTTTCATCTTTGTACAATTAAATTCCAAGAGCCGTAACTATGAATGTTTCCATTGAAATAGGATTGCTTGTATCCGCCTTTCTGATTTTCTGTAGTATCCTGATGAGCAAGACCGGTTACCGTTTCGGTATCCCTACCCTGTTGATGTTCTTGTTGGCCGGCATGCTGTTCGGCACAGACGGTCTGGGCATACAGTTCGACGATGTGTCGGTGGCCCAACATATCGGTATGGTGGCATTGTGTATCATTCTTTTCACGGGAGGAATGGACACGAAGATGGAGGACATCCGTCCGGTATTGTCGCCGGGGGTCATGTTGGCTACCTCCGGCGTGTTTCTGACTACGCTTTTTTGCGGATTGTTCGTCTATTGGGTTTCCGGTTGGCAACTGCATACGGGCGTCGGTTTCACCCTCATCGGTTCCTTGTTATTGGCCGCCACGATGTCGTCCACCGACTCCGCCTCCGTCTTCAACATCCTTCGTTCGCAGCAAATCAACCTGAAACATAATCTTAAGCCGATGTTGGAACTCGAAAGCGGGAGCAATGACCCGATGGCCTATCTGTTGACCATTATCCTGATACAATGCCTGCAGGCCGGAGGAGTTTCAGGTTGGGAAATCCTGTGGTCTTTTCTTCTGCAGTTTGTAGTCGGCATAGCCGGGGGCTATCTGTTGGGACGTTTGTCCGTATGGCTCATCAACCGTGTGAGCCTGAAGAATGCCGAACTTTATTCCATCATGGTGCTCTGTTTCATTTTCATCATTTATTGCTCGGTCTATTTGCTGAAAGGCAATGGGTATCTGGCGGTTTATATTGCCGGTATGGTCATCGGCAACAGCCGCCTGTTCAAGAAGAAGGAAATAGGAACTTTTCTCGATGGCATGACATGGTTGCTCCAGATTGTGATGTTCCTCATGTTGGGACTGCTGGTCAATCCCCACGAGATGCTTCCCGTCATGCTGACGGCTGTCCTGGTCAGCGTCTTTATGACCTTTGTGGCCCGTCCGCTTAGCGTATGGTTAAGCCTTCTGCCTTTTGGACGGAAAATCACGAATAAATCCAAGCTTTTTATTTCCTGGGTCGGTATCCGTGGGGCTGCTCCCATTATTTTCGCTACCTATCCGGTGATGGCGCAAGTGGACGGTGCCAGTCAGATTTTCAATATCGTGTTTTTCGTCACGTTGATATCTTTGCTTTTTCAGGGTATGTCCTTGTCATGGGTGGCACGTAAGTTGGGCCTTACGGAACCCTTGCCGGAAAAAGAGGACAACTTCGGTATCGAACTGACCGAGGATGTCGGGAGCACGTTACGCGAAGTGCTTTGTACGGAAGAGCTTCTGCAACGGGGACGTCATATTCGCGAACTGTCGCTTCCGGAAGGAACGTTGGTTATTATGATTAAGCGGGGCGACCGTTATATTGTGCCGAACGGTTCGCTGGAACTGATGTTGGGCGACCGGTTGTTATTGATGATTCATAATGTATAAATGACTGTTTATAAGTTATCTATATTTCCCTTTGAGGCTTTTTGTTCTTTTTGTGCCGGATGGTTTTCCATTTCTGCCGGACGTTTTTTGGTCTTGTATCGGGTGGTTGGCTGTTTCGTGTTTGGCTATTCATGATTTTCAGCGAGGAGTCCGACTATATGCTTTCTTCTTTTCTACCCCATGCTCCAGATATGGAAAACGGTCACCCCGACCTAAGCCGGAATGACCGCCATGAAGAAAAAATTAAGTGGTATTTATTCTTTGTCCAAAAGGATTTTCATCATTTCACAGGCTGCTTTGGCTACGGAGGTTCCGGGACCGAAGATAGCCGCTACGCCTGCTTTGTACAGGAAGTCGTAGTCCTGCGCCGGGATGACACCGCCTGCGATGACCATGATGTCCTCGCGTCCCAACCGCTTCAACTCTTCGATGACTTGCGGGATGAGGGTTTTGTGTCCGGCTGCCAGCGAACTTACGCCCATGATGTTCACGTCGTTCTCTACGGCTTGGCGTGCAGCCTCGGCCGGTGTCTGGAACAACGGTCCCATGTCGACGTCGAAACCGCAGTCGGCATAACCCGTGGCACAAACCTTGGCTCCACGGTCGTGCCCGTCCTGCCCCATTTTGGCAATCATGATACGCGGCCGGCGGCCTTCCTGCCGGGCGAACTCTTCCGTCAACTCGCAAGCTTCGGCGAAGTCGGCGTCTGCTTTACTTTCTGATGAATACACTTGTGAAATAGTTCTGATTACGGCTTTATATCGGCCTACGATAGCCTCGCAAGCGTCTGAAATCTCTCCTAACGTGGCACGTACGCTGGCTGCCTTTACGGCTAGGTCGAGCAGGTTGTGTTCGCTCTTCTTGCCTTCGTTGAACTCGCGTACGCATTCGGTGATGGCGGCCAATGCCTTTTTCACCTCTTCCTCGTTCCGTCCGGCTTTCAGTTTCTTCAGGTTTTCTTCCTGTTGCAGGCCGACGGCAGTGTTGTCCACTTCGAGGATGTCGATTGGATCTTCGTGGTCCAAACGGTATTTGTTCACACCCACGATGGTCTGTGCGCCGGAGTCGATACGGGCCTGTGTACGGGCTGCGGCCTCTTCGATACGCATCTTGGGCAGACCGGTTTCAATGGCTTTGGCCATACCGCCCAGTTTCTCGATTTCCTGAATGTGTTCCCAAGCCTTGTGGACGAGTTCGTTCGTCAGGGTTTCCACATAATAAGAACCGGCAGAAGGATCGACAACCTTATCCAAATGACATTCTTCCTTCAACAACAACTGCTGGTTGCGGGCAACACGTTCCGCCACGTCGGAGGGATGACATTCGAAGGTATCGTCGAACGGATGAACGGTGAACGAATCGACACCGCCCAATACGGCCGACATCGTTTCGGTCTGAGTACGCAGCATATTTACGTTCGGATCGTATACGGTTTTATTCCATTCAGAAGTTTCTGCATGGATATTCATCTTACATTTGCAATCGCAAGACGGATTGTAGGCTTTCACGATGTGAGCCCACAAGTAACGGGCAGCCCGCAATTTAGCGATCTCCATGAAATACTTGGAACCGGTAGCGAAGTGGAAACGGATTTTCGGAGCCACTTCATCGATCTTCATTCCTGCATCCGTCAGTTTGTCCAGATATTCAACACCGGCAGCCAGTGAGAATCCCAACTCCTGAACGATAGAAGATCCTGAGTTATTGAAAACATATCCACCTACTTCAATGGTCTTGAAGTTTTTGTAGGCAGCCATTTTTTCAAGATTTACTTTTACGTTTTCGAAAGGTTTGTCGCAACAGTTCTTTCCTTTCCGGGTGAGAGCGGTCAACGGATCGACATTGATTCCCCCCTGTATTTTTTCAGGTGCAATACCTCTTTCTTCCACAACAGCCTTAAATGCATCCAGGATACTTCCTTTTTTACATCCGGCGACAAAGTTGATTTCCACACATTCCAGGCAGATGTCTTTCAGGAGGACTTCCATATCTGCTTTGGTAAATTCCTGGCATCCATTCAGTACAAAACCCAGTGAGTTGACACCGCGATTCAATACATCCAATGCTTTTTTATTTGCTTCAGCCAGATCTTCCACAACGATATCCTGACGTACATACCAATCGTTGTTATCTTTTTTGTTACCTCTCACAAACGGGAATTCGCCGGGTAGACAATCCAGATTTTTCAGATCCTGCATATTCTCCAACCGGTACATCGGCTGAACATTAAAACCCTCATTGGTTCTCCATACAAGCTTTTTATTGAAATCGGCCCCTTTCAGGTCGACAGTGACTTTGTCGATCCACTCTTGCATTGTGTTCGGCGCAAACTCACTGAAAAGCTTACAATTTTCTTTTTCTGCCATAATTTATATATTTAACTGTAACTGTTTGTTTGAAAAAACGAACAAATTTAACCCTTTCAAAGGATTAAAAAAATTATTTAGTGCCTTTTTTCCGTATTTAGAACGTTTGTACCCCCGTCACTTTTATCCTTCCTCATTCAGGCGCCGATAAATACGTACGGTTCCGGCTTCTTCCGGATTACCGTTATCCCATATCTTTATCCGCAATTCATTTGGATCTACCGATTGCCATTCCCCGATCCCCAATTCATTTTGCCGGGTATCCAACTCTTCGCAAATCAGCTTATCGCCTTCTTTTTTCATCCGGAAACGTGTAACTCCATACCACAACTCATTTCCAAGCGTATCTTTCACGGAATAAAAACACAGGTTATAAATTCCGGCAGTCACCTCCATCTCATAATACAACTGATTCGCTTCGTATCTCCACCGACCGACGAAAGGAGCCGCCAACCCGGGGAAATCACTGCAGATAGAAAACCATTATCCAACTGGCTTTGGATAATGGTTTTATTGAAAATCCAGAAAGTAAACTAAAACCGTCCGGTCTAACCGGATGCTCTATGCTGTAGAAGAACGACGGTAGCTTTCGGGGGAACTACCCGAAACACGACTGAAATATTTGGAAAAAAGTGATTGTTCATTAAACCCTAATTCGTAGGCTATTTCCTTAATGGCCATTGGTGAATTACGCAACAGAATCTGTGCTTCGAGCACAATGTATTCCTCTATCCACCGTGCGGCACTGCGTCCGCTCAC
>OJMM01001082.1_pt1 | contig 16870 bp, 17 predicted proteins | sample 1597231 | NCBI WGS metagenome assembly OJMM01 (sample SAMEA2452128, study PRJEB22498) | human gut metagenome | reverse complement strand
TATATCCTTGTAATTCCGTTTTTAAATTCGCTGTAGCTTCTATCAAGAAGTTGATGCCCTTTTTTACATGGACACGACTTAAAAATAAGATATTCTTATTCCGTATCCATGACTCCTTCATTGTGATCTTATCTATTTCCACACAATTAGGAATTACTTCTATATTATTGTTCCATCCTAGCTGCGTAAGATTATGTTTTTCACTTTCTGCCGTAGCGTGTATGACGTTTGCTATTTGTATTCCTCGTTTTTGGAATAGCAGTGATGCGGGAAATTTTTTTGTCCAATAATGACGTTTCATAATCCACGGTTCAAGCATTCCATGTGGAGTATATACTACAGTATATCCGATATTCTTAGCCCAGATAGTAGTGCGTGCTGATAATGGTAACCAACAACTGTTCGCATGAAACACGTCCGGCTTGATATCATTGAGCAGAGTTAAAAATTCCGTTTTTCCTTTGTTTGAGAAAGGATTGTTATTTTTCGGTATATAGTGAACGGTGCAGTTTTCCAAAGTCAACGGATTTGCCTCGCGATGGGTTACAACGTGGAGTTCCACCAATTTTCCCAATTCGGTTGTTAGCAGTTGCATGTATGCACCGACACCACCCGATGTGCGATCAATACTAGGGATGTAATGTAGTATTTTCATGATTGTTTTAAGCAGTTGATAAAATATTGAGCGACAACGGGACCTTGTATTATTCTATTATGTTCTATTCTATAATTAATTCCTTTACGTATATTGTTCTTATTGTTAATACAGTATACAAGTTGTTGGCGTAAATCTATTGCATTGTCGTTCTTGAATATTATTCCTAATGTTTTATTGCTTATTAGGTCTTTTGCTCCACATTTATCACTGACAATAACATATAGTCCTAGTGTCATGGCTTCGTTTACAACAGCTCCCCAACCATCATGCAGTGATGGCAGAATAAGTACATCGTGACTTTCCATAATGTTAGGTATTTTATCCATTTGCTTTTTTCCTAAAAATGTTATAGGAAGATTCTTTTGTATAGCATTTTTTTGCAAAAAATTATATTCTTCTCCGTCTCCAACAATTGTAAATTCTATGTCATGAAGAGTTTCAAGTGCTTTTAGTACAACTCGTACATTTTTTCTGGGAGATAAATTGCCAACAAATAATAGTTTTAATTTACTGTTAAATTCAATATGGTAAGAGGAACGATTTGTACTTTCTGTCACATATTGAAAAGGAAAAACTTTCCATTTCTTTGATATTTTCTTATAATAATTAGTGGCAGCTTGTCCAATACCAAATACTCCATTTATGTATTTTATATATTTGTAATCTAGTAAATAAAAACGTATATAATGCATCCATAAAGGTTTGTTATATGTAAAAGGAGGTTCTGTAATAATGTATCTTTTTACATTATATGATAAACTCATTTTGAACCAATGAAATACATCTGTATCAGCACGAATTCCACTAAAGAAGCAATAGCTATTAGTATTTGTCTTTAATAAATTTGTGATGTTTTCATTAGATGGCTTAATATTACAAATAATGGATGTTCCTATTAATAGATTACTGCTATCCCATCCCATTCCTATACGTGTTTGGTAATCTATTCTTGGCACAAGTAGATACACTTTATTTATACGTTTATCCTTAGCGCACTCGCGAATATATGGAATTTGATGTGGGCTGATGCAATTTTGAAAGAAGATGAGAGTCATTTTTTATATTTTTTCTTATTTGTTTCTGATTTTGTAAAAATAGAGGCTTAATTATTTTTGCGGGTATCCATTTTTTTTGTAAACAATATATAATGCCTTGAGTTAACCAAAAATACACAGTAAATTGGCATCCTACAGTAGTTATATACCCCTCTCCTATAGAATTAATTGTAAAAAAAGTTAAAAGCCCACCAAGAAAACAATGAATATAGTAACCATCTTTTCTGGTTATTAAATATTTGAAATTCTTGTATGTAAGTATAATGAAAGCAAGAGCTCCCAAAAGACCTAATTGAGAAAAAAGTCCTCCCCAGCCTGTGGTGGTTTCAACAATACCTGTTTTTAGAGAAAAAGGTGTAGGATTGGATATTGATGCAAATCCAATGCCATAAATAGGACTAGAAAGGAATTCTTGTATTCTGGTAATCCAATAACTTTCTCTTGAATGAATATCTAAACTATTAAGATTGCCACCTTGTTTATCTAATACTCCTGCAATGTATCCTTCCCATAAAGGAAAAGAGAAAAATGCAATTATGAAAAGAATGAATAACATTAAAAATGTAGAACTGAAATTTCGTTTATTGTATATGTATATCATCATAAATATGGAAGCTAAAATACTCATAATAGAATTTCGTGATGATGAAAGTAGAAGACAAAGTAATAAAGCTATTAATATAATTCCCAATATATAAATGAGAAGTTGTGATAGACGTTTGCGGTATAGAAGTAATGATGTGGCATAAATAATAGCAATACTACATAACATTCCTAAATAATTTGTTCCAATAGTTCCAGCATAAACTCTATTTCCTTCCATTATTTGTAATGTTCCATTTTTATATAAATAAAAATTAATAAACCCTACAAGTATTAGTAAAATGCAAGTATATTGAAGGAATAAGAAGCAAGTATTGAATTTGTGTCTGCTGTATAGAATTGGAGTTATGCCTAATAAAAGAAACGTATACCCTAAGAATCTTTGAGGGGCTTGGAATACAGGTAAAATGTCGTTACCTATTATACTTAAAAAACAGGCTATGATAAACCATCCAAAAAATGAAATTAGATTTTTTTTTCTTACATTTATATTGTTATAAATTGCCATAAAAAAAATAAGTGGATAATATAATTTGATACCTAATCCATATGTATATGTAGGTATAAACATGGATGCCACAATTAGTGCATAATATAATGCAGGTTCTTTTAGATGTTTAGAGATTGGACTCATAATTGCTATTTCCTTTGCTGTAAAAAAGTTTTATGTTTGTGAAAATTGACTGTATTGGGCAATATATGCTATATATAATTTTTTGATATGTCTTTTTATTGAGCAATTTTGCTCTACTCCAGCCATGTCTTTTTTTGAATTTTGTCAAATAACTTTTTTATGAATATATTTTTTTCAAGAGTCTTGTATATATGTTTAATCCATTGTATAGTTGCTAATTTTGCATATATTTGTTGTTCCCATGAATAATTTTTCCAACTGTTTTTTACCATATGTAGTGCCATCGTATTTTTTGTTTGTTTTGATGGATGTGTAAAATATTCGTCGGGAAGTAGATGCATTCCTTCTTTTAAATCCTGTTCTTCATTGATATAGCGCAGTCCATATTTTTCTGCTTCTAGTCCCATAATGACAGGAACAATAATTTGATCATAAAAGCTATTGTCGGAAAGGATGAAATGTCTATCCTTGTAATAATTTAGACAATCTCCAATAAAGGGATGTTGTTTTTCAGCAGCAAAAATGCTTGATTCTATGCAAATATCACGAATAATGTCTGATGGATTTTTTTTGAATCCATCAGGAGTTAGTTTTTCTTTGATATTTAATAAACGAACATTGTCTTCATGATACTCCATGGCAGTGAAAAAGCGATAATGCATATATGCATCAATACGTTTCAAAACTTTTATATCAGTATCCATATATAAGCCACCATATTGGTACATAGCCCACATTCTCACGTAGTCGGCAACAAAGGCATATTTCTGTACTGAATATGCTTCTCGTGTAAAAATTGTACTGTTTATGTCAAAAGTTTCTTCATCCCATTTCATAATTTGGAAATCGGGATATATACTTTTCCATTCATTAACGTATTCTTGTAATTCGTCAGGTAATTTTTTCCCCCCAAACCAACAGTAATGAATAATTTTTGGTATCATAGGATTTACTTGAATTTATATAGGAATTTGAAATATATATCTGTTATTTGGTACATGTGTTTTTTCAAGAAGTAATAACCTATACGTACCATGATATTGTTGATATATCTATAGTGATAGATGTTGTCTATTTCTATGTTGCTGAGTGAATTGTATATGGTTATTCTTCTTTGACTCGAAATATGAGGTAAATGATACATTGCATTTCTGATTCGTGCAAATAGCATAGACATAATTTCTCCTATGTTTTTCATATTCCATAGATTAATATGATATATAGATGAAATTTTCAGTATTGTTTCTTTGATTTCTGTATAGCAGGCTATTTCTGTATTTAATGGATAAATTTTATTTGATGCACTATTCCCTCTAATGTAATATTGGTAATCTGCAGTTGGAATATAGCATATTTTATCCGTGTATTTTAAACATTCTAAAATGAAAAGCAAATCTTCCGAAAATTTTATTTGTTGGTTAAATGTTACTCCCCAAGTGCGAAGTTCTTTTAAATTGTAGCATTTGGCACAAGCATATCCATGTCTGCATAATTCATTTTTTGTGAATATATCTGTTATCCCACATACTCCATTTTTTGGATAAATTATGGGCTTATCAGATTTATGCATATGAATGATGTTTATACCAGATATATATATGTATACATTTTTTTTAAGTGCTTCTACAAAATGCTGTACATATGATTCTTTAACTTCGTCATCTGAATCAACAAAGCAAATGTAGTCTCCAGTAGCTCTTTTCATTGCATAATTGCGAGCATAGCTAACTCCCTTGTTTACAATATGAAAAACTTGTATCCTTTTGTCTTTTTGGGCATATTCATCACAAATATTCCCACTGTTGTCAGGAGTTCCGTCATCAACTAATAGTATTTCTATATTAGTATAGGTTTGTGATATTAGAGAATTTAAACATTTAGGAAGGTAAGCTTCAACCTTATAAACAGGTACGACAATACTAATTTTGGGCTTTATATCTTTATTCATATTTTTTCATTAGGTTTATCATTGTATCTACAGTTTTTTCCCATTTATAATTCTCTAGCACAAATTGTTGTCCCTTTTCTCCCATTGTAGCTAATCTTTGTTTGTCAGCTAGTGCTTCACAAATAATGTTTGAAATAGCTTCGGGAGATTCTTGATCACACAAAAAACTCCATTCACCGTAACCAGCAAATTCGGGTGCAGCATATCGATTTAATGCTACAAAAGGTGTTTTATTGGCGAGTGCTTCTAGATAAGTAATGCCATTAGGCTCATTTCGGCTTGGCATAACATATAAAGTTGCTTGACGGAATAATTCTTGGGTTTTTTCACGTGGATATCCTACATAGCAGGTTACATTTTCAATATGCTCATAGATCTTATTTCCAACAACAGCTAATTTTACATTAGGGAATTTCTGTTGTATTATAGGTAATGCTTGGATTATAATGTCAAGCCCTTTTGTTTTGTGATTGAATTCTCGAAGTACAATCAGAAGAAGTTCGTTACTATAGTCTTTTTTTCCATAATATGGTTCAATATTGATTCCAAAACGTACATTGTGTACTTTATCTTTTTGCAAGCCAAATCGTCTTATAATGGATTGTTTTGTCCATTCATTTTGTGTGAAGATAAGGTGCATTTGATTATATGATTCTTGTGTGTATTTATCATAATTACGTAGATAGAATTTAAAACCAGGTCTAGATTTAATAGGAGATGTTTGTGCTAAAACGGGAAAATCTGTATCTATGTAACATGCGTATCGTTTATCTGTAGGGAATCGGCTGTTTAAACAATGTTCTGCTACCATTAGTATCCAATCTGCTTTGCTTACCATTATCTCTTGAAGTGCTTTTTGCCATACTTGCTTATATACTTGTTTTTCTCGGCATATACCATCTCCATAGAAGAAAAAGCGACAATATGTAATAAGTAATTTTTTAGTTAGCCAGTTTATTGAAGGGGAAATACACAGCCATGTTAGATTTATATCTTTATGCATGGAACAACAGTATTCTATTTTATCAAATGTACCGGACCATAGATTGTGGCGATTTCTTCCGTAATATGTGATTGCTAATTTCATTTTATATTAAAATCTTGATAGTTTTGGGCTAATGATGGTCGAAAAATGTGTTTGTTTAACAACATTGCATATATAATATGTGATAAATACAATCCTTTTTTATCAACAAATAGTTCATAATATTTGCAAAACTCTTCACTATTCTCGAAGCCATATCCACCAGCGCTGAAAAAATGGCTGATAATACGTTTTTCGATGATATTTGTTACATAAAACATATCATCTATGGCTACATAACTTTTGTTTTGTGGATTTACCCAACTTAGATTTTCAAGTGGATAAATAGCTACGCTATTTTCCGGCATAATTTCGCATGAAAAGGTACAGTCTGCATCTTTTATGTAGATACTTCCTTTTATGTTTTCTTGTTTAATGGTTTGGTAAATTGTTTCAGGTTGTGAATAAGTGAGATGCTCTATTATAACTACTTTGGCATTTGAGAGTTTTAATCGTTGGAATTGAAGGTCTAGTAGTTGCTTTATGTAGTAGCGTTCATTATGTATAGCAAGAATACTAAAATATATATTATCAAATAGATGTAAATTTAGTTTCATAATTGCATGAATGCAATACATAATGCCATCCTCTCCCAATCTGAATACATATGGCATACTCTGTTCATATTCTTTTTTGTCGGATGCAATTGGAATGATTAAACTGAAACTCATGGAAGTAGTGATTTTATTTGAATTTTTAGATAACTGATAACATTTTCTTCGTGTGCATATTGTAATATGCGTAACATATTCATCAATTGAAACATTTGATAATAATGTTTATACCACTTATAACGTTGAAAATATTGATCTATTTCACAGTCTATTTTTTCGCAAACAATTTGTAGTCTTATTTGATCATATGACTTTGTGTACATTAATTGTGACCATAAGTGGGCACTGTCTTGCCGTATTTTCACAATATCAAGTAGTGGAGCTTCAATAAAAGAATCTAGAAAATCTATTAGATAATAGTTGTTTCCATTAAAAAGAATATTAGAAAAGGTTAGGTCACCGTGACAGACACCTACAGGCATTTCTATTGTATTAAGTTGGTTGAATACTGTAGTGGAACGATTGACGATTTCAATAATTTCTGCATCACTAGTGAGTAAGGGATTGGCATTAATTTTTTGTTTTACGTCTATAAATTTTTTTTGTATTATTGAGGCTGATATTTGTTGTAGTGGAGAACTATGTAGCTCTTTTTCTATAAATAAAATCAATGCCTTTATAAAATAATTTATTTGTTCAAAACCAGCTGATTCAAAATATTCTATAAAGTTTTTACTATATACATATTCCATTTTTATACTAGCCTGTTGGCTACTGTGGGTGATATCGTAGACTTGAGGAACCCTTATATGCTGATATTCAATTTGTGTAGCTGTTTTTTGTTTATTAGCTTGTTTTATCAAACGGTGTAAGTAGGTTTTGTCATTTGTGGTCTTGTAAATGTATAATTCGTTTTGTTCACGTATGATATTTATCTGACAACCACTATGTCCTTTAACTTCTATTTCCATGAGATACTGTGTCAAAATGTTATTTTTATATAGTATGCACCGCTGCGTTTGGCAGCTTCAAGCCCAATAAGTGAATCTTCAAATATTAGAGTTTCTTCAGGCTTTGCATTCATATATGACATAATGGTTTGATAGATTTCTGGATCTGGTTTTCCCTTTTTTACATCTTTGCCAGAAATAATATAATCAAAATCATTTGTCAAATTCAGATATTCTAAAGCATTCATTAAGTTTTCTTTTCGAGCTGTAGATGCAATAGCAATATTGTTTCCTATGTTCCGAAAACTTCTTATCAGTTCTAGTAAAGGAGTATTAATTTTCAAATATTTGAAATACTGTGGATAGTATTGTTTTTTAGTTTCTCTTATGTGGTTGGCGATTTTTTCATTTGTAATTTTCATTGCAGCCATAAAACATTCAAAACGGTATCCGAAACAATCTTTATATTTTTCTTCTGTCAGTGTCATTCCAACTTCGTGAAATGCCATTTGATAAGCAAGTAAATTAGCTTTGAACGTATCAACTAGTGTTCCGTCAAAGTCTGTTATAATGGTATGTATCATGATTATATATATTGTTTTAACTCTTCTGGGGTTCCGTAACTATAATATTCTTCCATGGTTATTAGTCGTACAGTTTCCCCAGCCTTTAGTAAATAGTTGAATAACAGCGAAACATAGTATTCTGGTTTGGTGAATACAGGTTCATTTAGTAGCTTGTTTGCGGCATTTAGAAAACCTCGTGCGGAGGAAAAAAAATAGGCACCACAAAGTGCATGATTGCTGATAACTTCTTTTTCAGCTGTTCGTACAACTAAACCTTTTGAATTAATTTCAGCATAACTATATTTGGGTAAATTTGATTCGAAACTAACTACCATTCCTCCATTGACTTGTGTTATTGGAGTTTTTAAAATGCGTTTTATTTCCTCTATATATGCTTTACTACGAAACTCTAAATCACAATCCATTACTACAATACTATCTTCAGGATCTATAGCAGGTTTTGCTAACAGACAAGTTTCTACTGCCCCCCGTGTTGTTTTTGAAACAGAGAAAATATGAGCGTTAGGTAATATATTGCATATTTGTTCATCTATATGATATTGGTCTATATGTTCTTGCCGTACAATAAATGAATACTTCATAGGGGCTTCTTCTATATTTACGCTGGTTATGGCACGTTTGAATAAAGGGATGCCTTTTAGCGTAATTAGAGGTTTGGGGGTTGTCCATCCCTCTTTGAGAAAGCGGCTGCCTTCACCTGCCATAGGCATAATAATGTGTAATGGACGCATGTTCTTTATTATTGATGGGTTTATAAATTACAAAAAAATGATATTGTATCTATTGGAATCTGTGTTTTTATTTGTTTAAATTATATGCTATTTTTTATTCTATAGTTTCTCTTTGTGATAATTTTTGACATAATTCATATTCCATACTTTCAAAAATACGTTCATAACCTTCTGCTATGATTTTGGCTGGACTTCCAGCTATGGTTACATATTCTTTTTGTTCTTTTGTGTAATTTTTATTGCATAATGAATTAGATGCGACAATTGAGTGATTTGGAATTTGTGTGCCTTTATTGATGGTTACTCGATTTCCAACCCAAACGTAATCGCCAATTTTAATTTCTTTATGAATAGGTGGTATTTCTCCTGTTTTTGTATTGCGTATATAATGAAAATTGGAATCAAAAATTTGACTTTCCCAAGAAATACGAACATGATTACCTATATTGATTCCTTTTTTTATTATAAATTTTGTTCGTGGAGCATTAAGCAAATCATTGTTTAATATCATTTGGGCACCTTCGTTTATTTCAAGTATAATTCCAGAGCCAAAAGAATTGCCTTTCCCATTGATTATTAAATTTCCTTTAATAGAAATTGTGGAGCATTCAGAAGGAAATATTTCTGATTCTGCACGACCAAATTCAACCATGTGTCGCGTAACAGTACAATTTATGATTACTTTACCTTTTAATGAGGGAAATCTAACAGGACCAAAAAAATCAAATGGTAATTTAATAGCCTGTGAAAAAGGTAACATTTTAAAATTGAAATAGAAAATAGCCCACCAATTGCGGTGGAATAAGTTACTTATATTCATATTGTATAGATGTGTTATTTGTATATCTTTTTTATTATATTATCCTTTATAAATTTACCTTCTTGAGGTGTTAGTCCGATATAATAAATTATGCAGATAGTAGTGAAAGTTGAAAAGATGCCTAAAATAATTAATCTTTGCCATCCTTCTTCCATGTTTATATATAGGAAAAAAGGCACAATAAAAGATAAAAAAGTTACTGTAATAATTTTGTAAATTACTTCTTTAATGAAGGTTTTGAAATCTAAAAAAACCATTTCTTGTAGCATAAAGGCACTTGCCAGTACTGCAAAAAACATGGCTATTAATAAAATAATATTTGCCCATTCTACTATAGCTCCTAATTTGAATACAATATAAAGAAGTGGGGCAACCATTATTAATATTCCATTTACAACTAATTGGTATTTTTTTAAATGTCCATTAGCTATAGCAGCAGTAACCAATGGGTTTCTCACAGCTGTTAGCATTGCGATAAATATACCTAATTTCATGAATGAAACAGAATGTTCTGGAATATTACCTAACCAAATTTTCAGTAGAAAATTAGCTTCATAAAAAAGAGGAACAGCTAGAATTAGCATTAAAAAATAGGATAGTTTAGAACTTCTATATATTAGCTTGTTCATTTCTTTGTATTGTTTTGTCGCATAATTTTTAGTGATTTGAGGATTGATCGCTGTTTGAAAACTACTGCTAAATTGGTTAATGATGTTGGTTGCTTGGTTTGCGATACTATACGCTGCGTTAAGTGCGGGTCCAAAAAATAAATTTATTAATAGTGTTATTCCTTGTGTATAGCCAATTAGGGAAATGTGTCCTACCATTGTCCAAGATGTTAAATTCCACATTTCTTTGTGCATTTGTTTTTCCCATCCCAACTTAAACCTTGCTTCTGGAAATTTTTTATGGCAGTATATTTGTAGCCATAAAAAATTAATCATATATGCAAATAATAGTAAACTAGCGTACATCAATAATTTGTCGAATAAAGTAGTAGCTAATACTAAGCAGATAATTAATTTCATTATAGCTTCAATTATTGAAAAAGATGCAAATATTCCCATTTTCTCATGTGCGATAATACTTCCTAAAAATGGAACGTTTACAATGTTTAGAAGGAGGGTGAATACTGATATTTGAAATACCCAAAACGCAGCATCTAATCGTGTGGCAGGTATTACTGCATAATTATAAAGATACCATAATCCGATAGATTCTGTTAAAATAAATACAATCCCTCCAATAAAACATTGAGCTGTCATACTTACTGAAAATACTTTTTTAAGATATTGGGTATCTTTTAATCCTATAGCAATTGTAATCCAACGCTGTGTAGCTCCAGCCATTGCACCGTTTAATACAGATAACATACCAACGATTCCACCTACTACATTATATATACCATAGTCAATAATACCTAAGGATTTTAAAACGATTCGGCTGGTATAAAAAGTAACAGCCATGGTAAAAAACATCCTCAGATATAAAATTAAAGTGTTTTGTGCCAACCTTTTGTTATTTTCGGATATATTCATTGTTAGTTAATTGTAAAAATTATGTGTTTTTTTCCCAATTAAAAATGGGGTATATTTATTGAAAATGATAGAACAGATATAGATAGTTATCCACAATAGGCAATGCTGAATGATTGAACTTGTAGTTGCAGGAAGATGCGTTGTAGTCAATATTGATTTAATAATCATGTTTATCACTTGAGATAGTCCCATGATTATGAGTGTATTTTTTCCTGCCCAGATAAATAAATATTTTATGATATTTCTATTGTTCCATAATGCAATATGTTTTGCCATAAGAATGACATTTATAGTACCCCATATAGCTATTATAATATTAGGGATAAAATATCCAAATTGATTGGAAGCCATATCAATAGTGGGTATAAATTGTGCAACTATAATTTGTAGTAATAGAGATAGAAAAATGATTTTTTTTGTATAGAAAATGTTTTGTAAGAATCGTTTAAAAATAAATCCTATACTATAGAAAAAAATAGCAAAAAAGGTAACTTCCAATTTGAATATGTAATGAGAATCTAATTTTGATAGTATAAATCCTACAATGGATAATATTAAAATTATTGATTCTAGAAGATAGTATTTGCTATTGCTAAATTTTGATTGAATAAATAGCAGATAATTAAATAAAATCTCAGTTGTAAACAATACTGGGATAAACCATAGAGCATATCCTTCCCAACCTTTGTATAGTTCTTCCCATTTTACTAAACCTAGTGGGTACATACCAACAAATGCAAAGATGCTAAAAAAAATATAGGGTATAATAAGTGTATAATATCTTTTTTTGATTAAACTTAGTGGGCTTTTATATTTGCTAGCATTATATAAAAATCCTGATATTATAAAAAAAAGTGGCATGTGAAAAGACCATATATAATTTGATATGCTTTTGGGGATGCTACTATGTCCAAATACCATTAAAATAATAGCAAAACCTTTAGTTATATCTATCCATTCAAGGCGTTGTAATTGCATCGTATTTTTATTTTGATGTTGTTCTTAATGCTTTTGTATAATTGCAATTATATAAGAAGATTTTATACTTATGTATAATACTTTTGTTGATATATATTTACTATATAATATAATAATATATTGATTAGTGAGACGGATGAAGTTGTATCTGCAAAAAATTATATATCTAAATAAATAAAAATTACTATAGGAATATATATAGGTTTATTTACTCTATTAATCTATATTTTTTTAACAAATTAGTATTCCATCTGTTAACTTGGTAAAATAAATATGAAATGATATAAGAAACTATTATCACTATCAGTGCATTACTCCATTGTTTTGCATAGTTATAAAAAGGCATATGGACAAGGTAAAGTTCATAAGAGATAATTCCTGTTAGTAAGAAAAATTTATTATTTGATAGTTGAGGGAAAAAATGGAGTATTCCTATAATGGTTATAGCTAATGGCATTTTGATGCCGCATTGTATCAAATTGTATATAAAGTCATTTTCGTGCATTCGGATAACAGGTAACTGTTTGATAGTTAGAAAGGAGATCCCTAATAAGCAAAATGCGAAAATTATGCATAAGACACTAGAACTTGGTATTATTCTGACTTTTTTAATATGCACAGAAACAATAATACCAGTAAAAAAAGAAAAAGCTTGTTCAGCTTCAATATTAGGGAATAAAAATAAAATTAATATGCATGATATTAGATATAAGAATATACGTTGTTTATATAAAAAACGAGTAAGTAGGTAAAATATAATGTATTGTTTGAAAAGAAAAGCAATATACCAATAGGCGGTTTTTATTCCTGTTATATCTAATATGTATGTTGTGATATTGAAATCCTGTTTGAAATATGCTGCAATAGTTTCAATGATGAAATAGGGAAGAAGCACTTTGGTTATTCTTTTTATCCAAAAAAGCTTCAAACCGTGTGCTTTGTATGATTCGTTTAATCCATATCCAGATAAGAACAGAAAAAGTGCAACTCCTATACCTCCTAATGGAGTGCATAGATTTGTACCAATTGCTCCTGCTATATGTGATGTTATAACAAGTAAGATTGCTATTCCACGTAGGCTATCTGTGAAGTTTCTATTGAATAAAGTATTACCATTTGCTAATTCCTTAAGTTTTGTCATTAGAGTATTGTGTTAGTTTACATTAATTTTAAACTTATCATTTAGCTCTGTTTAAAGGTAGGATATGAGCCTTATTCCTTTTTCTTGCCACTATTACGGATTGAATGACCGTTTTTTATATTAGTAGATGGTAGAGAAAATCTTATTTAACAGTGAATTTCTAAATGCGTTTGCTTCCTCTCGATAACTTTGTTACGAAGTTTATGTTATAGAAAAAAGTATAGGGAAAGAATAGCCTGTATCACAGCTCAAGCGTGTCTGTTGCCTTTGAAGGCACTTTTGGAAAACAGTTCATTCAAAATGACGGTAACATCCGTTTCAAGCAAAGAATAATCCTGTGAATTTTCTTTTCTGTCATATCAGTTGTATTCCGTTTTTCAAGGCTTCCTGCACTACCGGTGAATCCTCATGGTCACCGATGACGTCAATCTTTTGGTCGCCCAAATGCAGTTTCAAGCGTGCGGTCATGCGGATGCGTGCCAATACACCCTTCTTTTCTCCCGTGCTGCGGACTAATAAATCAATATCTCCTCCGCGCTTTTCGTCATTCAGACGGGAACCGAAGAGATATACCTGCACTGTTTCACCATAAATATCTTTGGCTATTTGGATGATGGTCTGTATTTCTTTAGATTGCAAACGCATGCCTTTATTCTCCTTTCTTACCGCAAAGCTACAAATTCCCCTCCACATTTCCTAGCGTCCGCCATCCTTATTTCATCTTCTCCACAAACCCCACCGGCATATCAACCCCAGCACATCCCAGCAAATCCAGTCTTACCACCACTTTCGCTTTTCCATCCACTTCCACCAGTTCTCCTTCCAGACCTTTTAGCGGACCTTTGACCACCCGTATCAATTCTCCCGGAGCTAATGGCGCGGTACACATCTCCACCGCCTCGTCCGAATAATCCAGCATAAATTTGAACCGTTCCATCTGTTCGTCCGGAATCACCGCCGGAGTATGTTCGCCATGCAGCACCATATACCGGCTGATGGCCGACAACGTGAGCACCTGCGAACGTTCCGCCGCATCTACATGGACAAAAATCATCATGGGGATAACCACCCGTTTTATTTTCTTTTTCCGGTAAGTCCATTGGCGGATTTCTTCTTGTACAGGCAGGAAGTTCTCTATGTTCATTGCGGTCAGCCGTTCGGCCGTCTTCTTTTCGTGGTGAAGGCGGACATACGCCACTAGCCATTTTTTCATATTCGGAGGAAGGAAAAGTAATGTTAGATGTTCTAAAAAATGAAAGAAATGATGCCTCTTGAGCACGCTACGCTGTTACCTGTGTCATTCCCAGGTAAGCTTGTCGTTAAATTCTGATGCAAATATAGACATTTTTTTACGATAACAAGCTATTTGTTCGCAAAAAATGAAAAAATTAACAAGAATGACGTATTTATTTATACTTTTGTGCTTTTTATATTTTAAATGATATTAACATTGTGGAAAAATCAAGATTTATAAGAAAAATAGTGGCAGATTGAGCTTCCTTCAAGAGTTGGAAAAAATCATGGCCGGATATCGCCTGTCCGGTGAAGGCTACACTGATGAGGAAATGAGAGTTCTGAAGCGCATGTGCAAAAGTATGTTGGCTGATATAGACGAGTTTCTGCGGAAAAAGGAGGAAAAGAAGAAGAAAGAACGGAAAGAGAAGAAAAAGAGGAAAGAAAGGAAATAAGGAGCAAAATGTGAAAAGACATTAAAAGGAAGTCTCCCGGTTATTTGTACACTTGTATCATAAATGGGTATTGTAAATCAGTGCTTTACGTTGGGTAAGTGTACAATTTTAACTTTTGATTGTATGGGTTTGCAATATACTTTTGCTTTCATGGTGGAGGGAAATGCCCTCCTTTTGATAATTTAAATTCATACATGAATGGTTTATACCGATTTATGCTCTTTCTATTTCTCGGTGTTCGATGAACATGCCGTGGATATGACATTGAAAGAGTTTGTGAAACTTCTGCGTGGCGAACGCTGGAAGGTGCAAGTAGAAGAGTATCAGCGCCTGAAGGCTTCGGGCAGGGAGACAGAGGCCAAGAAGTTAAAGAGAAAACTGGCCGCGCTGGTGATAGCCGGGCGTTGCGATGGGAGCCATGCCGAAACCAATCTGAAGCAGTGGAGCGGGGACGCCATGCTGGATGTGGATAAATGTAACGGCCGTGTGTCTGAGTTCTTGCAGGTATTGAAGGACACTCCTTGGGTGAAGGCGGCATGGCGCAGCGTTTCGTACGACGGGCTGAAACTGGTGGTGCGTGTGGAAGCGGAGAGTGTGGACGAGTATCGTCTGGCATACGCGTTGGTGGCATGGCACGTGGCGCAGCTTCTTGCCTTTCCCTGTGACATGAGTTGCAAGAATCCCACCCGTCCTTGCTTTGCATCGTATGATCCGGAGGCTTTTTTTCGTCCGGATACCGAAGTTTTTCCCTGGCGGCGCTTTGTGACGGAGCATCCCGACAGGGTGGGGGAGATTCTGGCGGAACTGAAAGTGAAGACCCCGGCAAGTGCGTCCAAACCTCCCGTTGCGGCTTCGGGCATGCTGCACACATTCTTCAACGAGTTCCTGGAGCAGAATCCCTTTGTGGATGGCAAAAAGAATGAGTTTTTGTTGAAGCTGGGACGTATCGCCCGCTATAAAGGAGTGGGCGAGGAAGAGTTGGCACGGCTGAAAACGCTGGCGGTGGAAAGGCTGGCGGGTATGGGGTGTGCCGCCGGGGATATACCTCCGCGCATAGACTCCGGATACCGGTATGCCGACATGAACAAGGGGCCCGAAACACCTGCTTCCTGGGCTCACAAGGCTCAGGGCTCACCTATGCGGTATTCTGAGCCCAATGAGGGGGAGGAAGAGGCTGAGTTAGAGAAACTTGAGGCTGACAAGTTGCGTCGTGAAGTTCCGTGTCTTCCGGATGAACTGTTCGACCGTTTGCCCGACTTTTTGAAGCGTGGTTTGACGCACGTCCGCAACAAGCGCGAGAGGGATATTCTGTTGCTCTCCATGATTACCAACATCAGCGGTTGTCTGCCGGGGGTGAGGATGAATTATGGAGGAATGGTTTATTCCGCCGATCTCTACCTGGTGGCTTTGGCCGGTTCGGGCAGAGGAAAGGGGGTGATGCAACTGGCGGCAATTCTGCCCGCAGCCATTCAGGAGTATTACGATGAATTGAACAGGAAGGATGAGCGTGAGTACCGGCAGAAGCTGCTGAAGTGGAATCTGGAGGAACGGCTTGCCGCTCAGGAAAAGAGGGTTCCCGATTTGGACCAATGCCCGGAGATGCCGGTGGAACGCATCCTGAAGGTGGCTCCCAATATTTCGAAAAGCCAGTTGATACTGGCTTTGGAGGCGGGTGGAGCGGTCGGCTTGGTGATGAATGCCTCCGAGCTGGACATGATAAGTTCTGCCATGCACCAGGAGTATGGAAAACATGATGATGTGATGCGTGCCGCCTCCCAGCACGAGGAGGTGTGTTCTTATTTCCGCGCAAAGGGCGTTCAGCTTATCCGCCCTATCCTTCATACGCGAACACGCCATGTATCCCATGCTTATGCATATTATCAGCGCAGCCGCAGCCAATC
>OJMM01001080.1_pt1 | contig 16889 bp, 24 predicted proteins | sample 1597231 | NCBI WGS metagenome assembly OJMM01 (sample SAMEA2452128, study PRJEB22498) | human gut metagenome | reverse complement strand
CCAGGAAGAACAATGGTATAAGGATCAGCAGTATGACTTTATGCTTAGGTAAAGGGGGGTTAATTTATGAGTACGCAAAAGAATACCGCCCGCACTGCTGGCACAGTAACGGACGGAAAGCAATATATAAAACATGTTTAGTATAGCATGTTTTATCCAAAAAGTCAAGCAAAAGAAAATCCCGCCCAAAAGGACGGGGTAACAAAAAGGCAGGTTTTGTTACAGATATATAGTAGCATATCAGAGGAACGGAATCAACAAGTAAATATTGGGAGGTAAACAGATGGTTAAGATAAACAGTCTGGAATTTGAAAATGTAAAAAGAATAAAGGCAGTGCGATTGGAGCCTGCTAAAACAGGGCTTACAGTAATTGGCGGGAAAAACCGTCAGGGGAAAACATCCGTACTTGATAGTTTAGCTTGGGTGCTTGGCGGTGATAAGTATAAGCCATCATCTCCTCAGCGGGAAGGCTCGGTGATAGAACCGCATCTTAAGGTTACTCTTGACAATGGCATTATTGTTGAACGTTCCGGAAAGAACAGTTCTTTAAAAGTCATTGATTCTACCGGAAATAAAGGCGGTCAGCAGCTACTTAATAGTTTCGTTGAACAATTCGCACTTAATCTGCCAAAATTTATTAATCAATCAGATAAAGAAAAAGCAGATACTCTCCTGAAAATTATAGGGGTGGGAGATAAACTGTATAAGCTTGAAGCGGAAGAACAAACGCTGTATAACCAACGACACACGATAGGGCAAATTGCAGATCAAAAATCTAAATTTGCTAAAGAAATGCCTGTTTATACTAATGTTCCTCCGGAGCCGATTTCAGCTTCCGATCTTATTAAACAGCAGCAGGAAATACTAACCCGAAACGGAGAAAATCAGCGAAAGCGTGATAATTGTTACGCATTACAAGCAGAAAGAAACCGTCTTGCTGATAAGGTTAATAGTTTGCGTGAGGAGCTTAAAAAATACCAATCTCTGCTTATTAAAGCTGACAAAGATATGGAAATTGCATTTAAGTCTGCTGAAGAGCTTACTGACGAAAGCACTTCTGAATTAGAAAAAAACATATCAGACATTGAAGAGCTTAATAAGAAAATATATGCAAATCTTGACAGGGAAAAAGCAGAAATTGACGCGGAGGGATATCAGAAACAGTATGCTGATCTTACTCAACAGATAGAAAATATACGGCAGCAAAAGTCAGAGCTTTTGAATAGTGCTTCTCTCCCGCTTGCAGAATTATCAGTTAAAAACGGAAAACTGATATATAAAGGATTTGAATGGGATAATATGTCCGGCGCTGATCAGCTTATTGTAGCAACATCAATTGTCCGTAAGCTTAATCCTAATTGCGGTTTTGTGCTGTTGGATAAGCTTGAACAGATGGATAACGATACTCTTATAGAGTTCGGCGAATGGTTGGATCAGAAGGGCTTGCAGGCTATAGCAACAAGAGTTTCAACAGGTGATGAATGCAGTATTATCATTGAAGACGGCATGTCAAAAGAACCTGAAGAACAGCCTCAGCAAAAATCATGGAAAGCAGGTGTATTCTAATGTCTTTTGAAATAATTTCGGGTATAGTAAAATCAGCGCAGAAGGTTGTGGTATATGGTCCTGAGGGAATAGGCAAATCCACTTTTGCATCACAATTCCCCGACCCGCTGTTCATTGACACAGAGGGCAGTACAAAGAAACTTGGAGTAAACCGTTATCCTAAACCGACAAGCTGGGAAATGTTAAACAATGAGGTCAGAGATGTTATCACCTCGAAGAATTGTAAAACACTGGTAATTGATACCATAGACTGGGCAGAACAACTGTGTTTAAGATCAATATGCGACAGATACCAGAAAAAAGGTATTGAAGATTTCGGTTACGGAAACGGATATGTATATGAGAAAGAGGAGTTCGGGAAATTTTTAAATCTTTTACAAGATGTTGTCGACAGTGGAGTAAATGTTGTACTTACTGCTCACGCTCAGATGAGAAAATTCGAACAGCCGGATGAATTGGGAGCATATGACCGTTGGGAACTAAAGCTTGGCAAGAAGACGTCTTCTCAGATATCTCCTCTTGTAAAGGAATGGGCTGATTCGGTTTTATTTGCAAATTACAAAACCTATGCTGTGGCTGTAGATGATAAAGGAAAAAAGTTTAAGGCACAGGGCGGCGAACGGGTTATGTACACATCTCACCATCCTTGCTGGGACGCTAAAAATCGTGACGGTCTTCCTCCTGAAATGCCTTTTGATTATAAAAGTATAGCCCATCTTTTTTCGGAACAGACTACGCCGGCAAACAATAATCATAATCAGGACGTAACTGATATAAAAGAAACGAATATTAAAACTGATGGATCTAAATGGCTTGATAATAGCTTGGACGGTTTGGAGGGATTTGAAGAAATTATTCCGGAGGTCCCGGAAAAAATACCGGAAGCGCTGAGGGATCTGATGATTTCGGACTGCATAAGCGAAAAGGAAATCAGGCTTGTTGTTTCAAACAAAGGATTTTTCCCATTTGATATGCCGGTTTCCGACTATCCGCCGGATTTCATTACAGGCTGGCTGCTGACTGTATGGGATAAGGTAATTGAAGCAGTAAAACAAAACAGACAAGTACCATTTTAATATTACGGAGGAAATATAAATGAGCGATTTTATGGAATACGGATGGGAAGATGAAATTGTTAATGAAAGCGGAGACTATACTCTTCTGCCTGAAGGAGATTACGATTTCACTATACAAAAATTCGAAAGGGCGCGCCACGGCGGTTCGGAAAAAATACCGCCATGTAATAAAGCGGTAGTAACCTTTACAATATGGGGCGCTGAAGATAAAACTGAAATAACAGAAAACTTCTTTCTTTGTAATAAATTCGAATGGAAGTTGTCACAATTGTTTCTTTCCATAGGTCTGAAAAAGCGCGGAGAGCCGCTAAAGATGAACTGGAACGCCGTTACGGGCGCAAAGGGTAAGTGTCATGTATATATAGACAGTTACAAGAAAAATGACGGCTCTGACGGTAAGTCCAATAAAATAAAGAAGCTTTATGCGTATGATGAACAAATCAATACCATTAAACCTGCTAACCCACAACAGACACCTAATGCAGCATGGAAACCGGGTGAATTTTAATGAAGCTCAGACCATATCAGGAAGAAGCATTCTCGTCCGTATTTTCTCAATGGGAAGACGGAATACTTAAAACCCTGCTCGTACTGCCTACCGGCTGCGGAAAAACTATTGTGTTTGCCAAAATAACCGAAGAATGCGTCCGCAGAGGGGACAGAGTTCTGATACTTGCTCACAGAGGAGAACTTCTGGATCAGGCGGCCGACAAGCTTAGCAAAGCCACTGGTCTTAAATCAGCAGTTGAAAAAGCGGATCAGAGCTGCATAGGATCATGGTTTCGTGTGACAGTAGGTTCAGTTCAGACTTTAATGCGTGAAAAACGTCTTTCGAGTTTTAGCAAAGATTATTTTAATACTATTATAATTGACGAAGCTCATCATGCAATTTCTGACAGCTATCAGCGAGTACTTAATTACTTCGTTAATGCTAAGGTTTTAGGCGTTACAGCAACACCTGACAGAGGCGATATGAAAAACCTTGGAACGGTCTTTGAAAGCTTGGCTTATGAGTATACGCTTCCGCAGGCGATTAAAGAAGGTTATCTCTCTCCTATAAAGGCGGTTACTATTCCGCTGAAGCTTGATTTGACAGGAGTTTCAACACAGGCAGGAGATTTCAAAGCGTCTGATATTGATACAGCTTTAGACCCTTATTTATATAGTATAGCGGACGAAATGATAAAGTATTGCCAAAACCGCAAAACAGTTGTGTTTCTTCCTCTTGTTAAAACATCGCAGAAGTTCAGGGATATACTTAATTTAAAAGGCTTTAAAGCTGCCGAAGTAAACGGCGAAAGTCATGACAGAGCAGAAATACTAAACGATTTTGATAAAGGAGAGTATAACGTTTTATGTAATTCCATGCTTTTAACAGAGGGTTGGGATTGCCCGTCTGTTGACTGTGTTGTCGTATTAAGGCCTACTAAAGTACGCGGCTTATATTGCCAGATGGTTGGCCGCGGCACACGGCTTTGCGATGATAAAAAAGAATTATTGCTGCTTGATTTTCTGTGGCACACCGAACGTCATGAGCTTTGCAGACCGGCACACCTTATATGCGACAACGAAGAGGTGGCACGGCAAATGACTGAAAATCTTGCAGAAAATGCAGGATGCCCCGTTGATATTGAAGAAGCCGAAAATAAGGCAAGTGAAGACGTTGTTGCACAACGAGAAGAAGCTCTTGCTAATCAATTGGCAGAAATGAAAAAACGTAAAAGAACTCTCGTTGATCCCTTGCAGTATGAAATGTCAATACAAGCTGCTGATTTATCATCTTATGTTCCGGCTTTTGGCTGGGAATGCTCTCCGCCATCCGATAAACAGAAATCAGCGCTTGAAAAGCTTGGAATTTTACCGGACGAAATTGAAAACGCCGGAAAAGCTGCAATGATATTAAGTCGGTTAGAAAAACGTAAAAGCGCCGGACTAACAACTCCGAAGCAAATACGGCTCCTCGAAAAAAGGGGGTTTCAGCATGTTGGACAGTGGTCTTTTGACGCGGCAAGTAAAATGATAGCAAGAATTTCAGCCAACGGATGGAAAACTCCTTTGGGAATTGATCCGTCTACATATTCTCCGGAATAAGGAGGGGAAGCATTGGAAAATCTATTAAAAATTTTAGAATATATAAGCCCCGCAGATTGTGATTATCAAGAATGGATTAACGTTGGAATGGCGCTGAAACACGAGGGATATAGGGCGGAGGATTGGGACGAGTGGTCCCGGTCCGACAGCCGCTATCATAACGGAGAATGCCATAAAAAGTGGCAGTCATTTAACGGCAGCAGTGAACCTGTTACTGCCGGAACAATAATTCAGATGGCTAAAGACAGGGGCTTTATACCGGATAGTTTCAAAGAATACGATTGGAGTGATGAAATATTTGCCGAAGAAAATTCAGTAATATTCAATTCTAACGAGGGTATAAAAATTTCTGAACCTAAAAACTGGAATCCGGTTCAGCAGATCATTACATATCTGGAAACACTTTTTGAAGCTTCGGAAAATGTAGGATATGTTACTGAAACGTGGGAAAAAGAGGACAAGGGATTGTTTAAATTTCTGCCGACAAGGGGAGCCTGTGACAGAACGGCAGGAGAACTAATTGAACAGCTTAATAAATGCAATGGAGATATAGGTGCGGTATTAGGTGATTGTAATGATAAAGCAGGAGCGTGGATTCGATTTAATCCGCTTGACGGAAAAGGCGTTAAAAATGAAAATGTCACTGATTTCAGATATGCGCTTGTTGAATCTGACAGTATGCCGATAGAGCAGCAGAATTCCATTATCAGAGAGCTTGAGCTGCCTGTTGCAGTACTTGTATATTCAGGAGGTAAGAGCGTACACGCTATTGTTAAAATAGACGCACCGAATTATGATGAATATCGAAAACGCGTTGATTACTTGTATAAGGTATGCAAGGAAAACGGTCTTGATATTGATAAGGCAAATAAAAATCCATCAAGGTTATCACGTCTTCCCGGAATAGAACGCAACGGCAAAAAACAATTTATCATTGATACCAATATCGGAAAAGAAAGTTTTTCGGAATGGAAGGACTGGATTGAAAGTATTAACGATAATCTTCCGGACGCTGAGAGCCTTTCTGAAATATGGAATGCTCTTCCGGAACTTTCTCCTCCGGTTATAGACGGCGTTCTGAGGCAAGGTCATAAATTATTGTTGACAGGACCGTCAAAAGCCGGAAAATCTTTTGCGCTTATAGAATTATCGGTGGCCTTTGCGGAGGGTATAAAATGGCTCGGTTTTCAATGCTCTAGAGGAAAGGTGATGTATGTGAATCTTGAGCTTGACAGAGCCTCCTGCTTTCACAGGTTTAAAGATGTTTATTCTGCCATGGGCCTTAAGCCGGAACATTTAAATAATATTGATATATGGAATCTCAGAGGACACAGTATCCCGATGGATAAGCTTGCTCCTAAGCTGATACGAAGGGCAAGTAAAAAAGATTATGCGGCTATTATTATTGATCCTATTTATAAAGTCATAACAGGTGACGAGAACAGTGCTGACCAGATGGCTCTCTTTTGCAATCAATTTGATAAAGTCTGCACAGAGCTGGGCTCCGCAGTAATTTACTGCCATCATCATTCTAAAGGCGGTCAGGGAGGTAAAAAGTCAATGGACAGAGCCAGCGGCTCCGGTGTGTTTGCCCGTGATCCGGACGCTATACTTGATTTATCGGAATTAGAGATTTCTGAAAATTTAATTAAACAACAGCAAGATGAAGCGGTCTGCAGCATAGCTTACAAATGGCTTGAACGTTTCAGGAAAGACGTCTACTGCTCTCAGGATGACAAAGTCACACCATCCAGCATTATAAAAATTGCACAAGAAAATCTTCAGGCAAACTCTTATGACCTTATGTTTGAAGAAATAGAAAAGGCTAAAGCAGGTATAAAAAAACGTACTGCATGGAGAATAGAAGGTACTTTAAGAGAGTTTCCGAAATTCCCTGTCATGAATATGTGGTTTGATTATCCTGTTCATAGGAACGATACAACAGGCGTTTTAAAGGACTGCGAAGTAGACGGATCAGGCACATGGCAGAAGAATTTCAGCAAAAAAAGAAGCAATTCCGAGCGCAGACAAGACAGGAAAGAAAGCATTGAAACTGCTTTCAGCGCAGTAGCTGATAATGGAAAATGTACTGTAAAGGACCTTGTTGAATACCTTGGAGTAACTGAAAAAACCGTCAGAAACAGGCTGAAAGAGCATGGCGGTTTTTGGGTTGACGAAGGTGAATGCGGTATGAAGCATTAGGGAAAAATCCGATATTTTCCCTTTCCGTCAAAAAAGCAGTGTAAGGAAAATATCGAGTAATTTTCCCTTTGATTTTAAAAACTGTTATAGGGAAAAAATCGAAAATTTTCCTTACCCTTTGAAAATGAAAAAGTCGATACAAAACCGATATTTTCACTAAGAGGGAAAAATTCGAAAAAACACCCTTTTTTTCCTAAGGGAAGAAAAACTATATTATTACATAATATATATTTCTGTGCCTAAGGCGCACAGAAATTATTATGAAACAATAATAAACACACGAACGGAGGCGCAGAAGATGACAGAATTTTTTATGGCTATGGAAGACGTACCGACAGTAACCGCTCAGGAGCATAAGGTTACGGTAAGAAACGGAAAACCAATTTTTTATGATCCTCCTGAAATAAAAAATGCAAAGCAAAAACTTTTATCAAATCTGCAAAGGCATGTACCGAGTGAACCGTATCGAACAGGAATCAGACTTATCACAAAATGGTGCTTCCCTAAAGGAGGCAGTCACAGGAACGGCGAATACAGAACAACTAAACCGGATACCGATAACCTTGCAAAAATGCTTAAGGATTGTATGACAAAATGCGGATTTTGGACTGATGACGCTTTGGTGGCTTCAGAGGTGATTGAAAAGTTCTGGGCTGATGTCACCGGAATCTACATAAAGGTTGAAGAGCTATGAATATTTCGGAAGTTAAAACATATCTGAACAAACCGGTATATTATTCTAGCAGAAAATTCAATATTGAAAATGCAGAGTATATTTTAACTGCTTGTATTTTAAAACAAAACAGTAAAGGAGAATATTATTATCTTGCAGAGCTTACAGATGCGAAACAGCGTATGAATGTTATAATTGTTAATTTGGAAGATGTAATAACAGGAGGAAATCATGAGCAGAGAGATTTTGTTTAGGGGTAAGCGAACCGATAATGGTGAGTGGATTAATGACAGCGAAACCTACATACGTGACGGAGACGGCATTTGGCTGTCAGACGAGGATTTACATGTTGTTACAATACGGGATGATACACTTGGGCTGTACACCGGCTTGACCGATAAAAACGGCAAAAAGATTTTTGAGGGGGATATTGTTAAGTTACTTGATAAAATGATTGGTACAGTCATTTTCGAATGCGGTGCTTTTAGCATTGCTTTTAAAAACGAGATCGACTGGGATTATATCGAAAGTGAAATCCTTAAATATACTGGTTGCGATAATATGGCTTGTGTATGTTTCAATGACAATGTTATTTCTCTTTGGGAAATCTATTGGAATTTTAACGAGGAAGAAAACTCGCTTAGTGTTGTTGAGGTAATAGGCAATATCTATGATAATCCGGAACTGTTGGAAAAGGAATGAAAGGATAAAAGACTATGGAGTTTATAAAATATCAGCAGAAGGTGCTAAAAAGCGAAAGAGCGGTCGGCTGCGAAGTTGACGATAACAGGGTACTTATTTCAGCGGATGGTTGTATGGCTGTAGTAATGCGAAAAAGCGAATGCAGGATTGATATAAGCAAACTAAGGAGCGTGATTGAACCGCCTTTGGATGATAGTCAAGCTCAGGAGCTTAAATTAACTAACGATTGTAAATTCATACGCCAAAAAGACCTTGTAAGGCGATTTGAATTTGAATCAGGCAAGCCCATGTATGTACAAGAGAAATTTATAAAAATTTTTAGCGGCGGCGTAGCTTACAAAGGCGATCCAGCCAAACAAGTAGTTTTTGTTTACAGTCACGATAAAATTATAGGTTTGATAATGGGGATTTTGCTGAAACCGGAGGATAAAAATGAATAAAGAAGAAATCTTAAAGTTTGTCGCTGAGGCAATCGAAAAGCAGATACCCAAAAAGCCGAATATTTATGGTGATGGATATGACAATAATGGCAATATAATATACGACATGTACGATTGTCCTAACCCTAACTGCAATGTAAGCCGCGAAATTGATTATGAAAAATATGATTATTGTCCGAAATGCGGTCAGGCTATAGATTGGATAGAGGAGGACTGAAATGAAAACCTACATAGTCAGAGCAACGGCGCAGATTATGATGACAGCTAAAACAGATAAGCCGGAAGATATGAAAGCATTGGTTAAAAGCGCTTTGATGGCTGTCTGCGATATAAGTGCAGATATTACGGATTTGAGTGCGGAGGAAATTTCAGGAGGAAAGAGTAATGAATATCAGTGAAAAGCAGATATATGAAATATTTAAACGTATGGGAATGTCGTTTAGTTTTAAGGGTTATGAATACTTGAAGAAAGCAATTTTGATGGTCGCTAATGATGAAACTTATCTGTACGCAATAACAAAAAGGTTGTATCCGGAAATAGCGGCGGAGTTTGACACAACTCCGTCAAGGGTTGAAAGGGCAATAAGGCATGCTATTGTAAGAGCGTTTGACTGCGCCGATTCGAAAACCTTGGAAGACATCTTCGGGAGATGGGATTCCAGGAAATCACAACCGCCAAATTCCCAGTTTATCGGGTCGGTTGTGGAGTACATTAAATTTAACGATGTATTGTAAACCGAAATGCAATCCGCCTTACGATTGCTTAAACGGCAACTGCCCTTATGAGGACGATTGTCATTTTAACGGATTAGCGACAAAGGAAGAGACAAAAGCGTTGCATGCGGCGAAACTGCCGCAGGGCAGACCGGGACAGTCCAGTAACTTTGACAGAATAGACGATATAAAATATAACTTTAGGTCAAGGAGACTGATATGATTAAAAAATACCGCGTATTTAATAAGCTGACCAGCCGTTACCTCGGAACGCTCGATAACGGGTACCTGGAGTTCGATTCCGCAAGAGCCGCCAGAAGGTACATAATCAGAGCGGGTAAAAGGCTTGATATTTTCAGGATCGAGGAGGTAAGGGCGTGAATCTTGATGAAACTAAAGAGTATTTATTGCAGATACGAGACATCGATAAAAAAATAGCATCATTAAAGCGGTCTATAGAACAATGTGAAGAGAGGGCTACAAGTATAACGACTGCATACAACGAATTGCCGCCTCAGCATAATGGAGCTATTTCCCAAAAGGTAGCAAGCAATGCTGAGCGGGCTGTGGATTATGAAACTGATGTTAAAACATTGAAGGAAAAGGCGGAGCAACTGAAAATCAAGATAAGCCGCGAAATTTATAGTATGCCGAATAACACATATTCCGCGCTATTACGTGACTACTACATCAACGGGTTGCCTTGGGAGGATGTTGCTGAAAATATTGGTAAGGATTCTGATTATACAAGAAAAGTATTGCATCCAAATGCGCTTAAAGAATTTGAAATTATATTTTTAAATAAACCCGAAAACACCCGGAAATACCCTTTTATTCCGTAATAAAAAATGTTATTATTATGATGGCAAAAACCAAAATAAAAGCCAACGGGAAAAACAGTAGGCTTTCCGGGCGTGAAAGCGTCCGGTTCGCTTTTCCGTAATCAAAAATTAAAGAGGATAACATAACAGTAATCCTCTTCCTCTTAATTACAGAATTTTTAACTTAAATATTTTTTATCGCGCTAATCAAAGACTGTGAATTCCAACCAACCAGTTGATCACAATTGTCTTGTATTTTTTTAGGGATACGTTCTTGACCCCATGGTTTTATGCCGATTATGTGTTTTTTCATAGAAATTGCGGTATCAATTTCAAAATCGATCCATTCACTGTAGGCGGTGTACATTCCAGACAGAATAATAACGGCAGATGCGGGTCGAATTTGAATTTTTAATAATTCTTTTAATTGATTTTTCCCGACATTTGTATCGGGATCAATTATAGGATCATGTTGAGGTACTGAATAATTTTTGTAATTAAATTCTTTGTTTGCAACTGCAGAATCAAGCCAGTCAACGACCTTGTAATAACCGTTGTTATACTTCCAGGCATGACTGATGAATAAATTATATGTGTTCATGATATTTTTCCTTTCAGAAGGGGGGAGTTAATTTATGATTATTAAAAAATACAGAAAAAAACCTGTAATTATAGAGGCCTATATATCCGAGGAAGAATTAATTATACATACATTAGAGGGGGATATGAAAGCAAATAAAGGAGATTATATTATAACTGGCATAAACGGAGAAAAATATCCATGTAAACCTGATATTTTTATAAAGACTTATGAAGAAGTGTGAATTTATTTATTATTTGTTTTTGTATTAATGGACTTCCATTGATTATTTTCAGAGGATATAATTTGTTCAATATTTCTTACAAATAAGTTATCTACAGATTCATCTTCTTTGTTGTATGGCGCAGAAGAAGTTAAATAAATATGCTTTTGATATTTTAAAATTTCGCAAGTAGATCTGTATTGAATCCAGTATTCATGGTATTTATTTAGTTTTGCTATAGATTCTAAAATGGTGATTATAATTCCTAAAATGCCAATAATAATTGATATTAATAGAATATCTGAATATCCTGATAATAACGGTATAGTGGCTGCCAGAATAATTTCAATAATTTGAATTGTCTTATAGAGCTTTTGGCAATGTTTAGATTTCTTACTATACCACTCAATTTGTGGATCAAGCCGTTCTTTAATATATTCTTTTACATCCATTTAAATCTCCGATTATACAAGTTTTATTTATTATATACTATTTGTCAAAAAATGTCAAATAAAAAGAGGCTCTATTTTTAAATATAATAAGAAAAATTTATGTATATCATTCTAAAAACAAAAAATAATAGTTATAGAGGTGATGTGGTATGCTGGAAAAGGAAATAAAATTTAAATCAGAGGTAAAAACTACAAAGAAGAACATCAATCAGAATCAGGAGCATAACGTTAAAAAAGAAGCGTTAGGTCCTAATACGAGAAGATAATTTTTAAGCTCTGCTTTAGCAGGGCTTTTCTTATGCCCAACGAAAGGAAGGTGAGCCTGTAATGGCTGTATTAGAAAATGCAAGACATGAGAAATTTGTGCAGTGCCTCATCCAGGGAATGAGCCAGAGAAAGGCTTACCGCGAGGCATTTCCTGCTTCACAGAAATGGAAAGATACAACCGTCGATGTAAAAGCAAGCGCTTTGTTTTCAGATGGTAAGGTTTTGGTAAGGTATAGCGAGCTTCAGGAAGAGGCTAAGGATAACGCCATTATGAAAAGAAAGGACCGCATGATTGTATTAAGCGATATAGCGGCTGACGGTAATGAAAAAACGGAGGCAAGAATCAAGGCGATAGATACTCTGAATAAAATGGACGGAGAATATACCGGTAAGCTTGAATTGTCGGGTGAGATTAATTCTAAAAACCCTTATGCCGGTTTGACTACAGAGGAATTAAAGAAGCTGATCGGCAGTGGATAGAGAATTGATAAAGCTCGGAGCAAAAATCGAGCTTGCAAGGCGCGACTTTTTTGCTTACTGTAATTTAAAGGCTCCTGACTTCTACAAAGCAGATAGACGATATTTGGTTGATCTTTGTAATGAGTTCCAGGATTTTATACAGTCTGACGACGAAGTAATGATCGTAAACGAGCCGCCCCGACATGGCAAGTCTCGGACTGCCGGACTGCTGGTTGAGTGGGTGCTGGGAAACGATAAAAATCAAAAGATCATGACGGGCTCATATAACGAAACGCTTTCAACTATGTTTTCTAAAAACGTTCGTAACGACATAATGGAGGCTAAAGCCGATGTATATAAACCCGTTTTTTCCGACGTGTTTCCCGGAGTATCGATTAAGCGCGGCGACGGAGCAATGAATTTATGGAGCTTGGAGGGCGGATATAATAATTATCTTGCAACTTCTCCGACCGGTACGGCGACGGGATTCGGCGCAACGCTGCTCATTATCGACGACCTTATAAAAAATGCCGAGGAGGCAAATAACGAATTGACAAAGGAAAAGCACTGGGTATGGTTTACAGATACTATGCTTTCCCGATTGGAGGAGGGCGGAAAAATTATAATAATTATGACGCGCTGGGCTTCGGATGATTTAGCGGGCCGCGCTTTGGAGCATTTTTATGAATCGGGAGCTAAAGTCCGTCATATCTGCATGAAAGCGTTGCAGGACGATGGTTCTATGCTTTGTCCTGAGGTTTTGTCATACAAGTCGTATATGTCTAAAATCAAGGCTATGGGCGCCGATATAGCGTCGGCCAATTATCAACAGGAACCGATAGATATCAAGGGCCGACTGTATACAAGCTTTAAAACCTATAATAAGCTGCCGCAGGACAGCGGTGGAAGAAGCCTTTTAGAGGGAATATACAGCTACACTGATACGGCGGACGAAGGAAGCGATTATTTGTGTTGTGTAATCTGGGGCGCGTATATGAAAGAGGCGTATATACTTGATGTTTATTATACTCAGCAAGGAATGGAAATAACAGAAAAAGAAACTGCGGGCAGATTTTTTGAATTTAAGGTAAACAAGGCGAGGATAGAAAGTAATAACGGCGGTTCAGGCTTCGCAAGAAACGTTATACGCATATTGCGGGAACAATTTTCAAGCAATCAGACCGTTGTAAAATGGTTCCATCAATCGAAAAATAAGAAAGCGAGAATCATTTCAAATTCCACATGGATAATGGAGCATGTATATTTTCCGCAGAACTGGAAAGACAAATGGCCGGATTATTACAGCGCAATGATAAAATATCAGCGCGACGGAGACAACCGTCACGACGACGCGCCCGACGCGACAACGGGGGTTGCGGAAACTATGTATTTGTTAGGAGCGTGAAAAGGTGGGTGTAATACAGAAATTGAGCGAGAATATAAAACGGGGGCTGCGAAGCTGGCTAAACGTTATGCCCGCAAATCCCTACAGCATACAGATAAACGAGGTTATGGATTTTGAAGTAAATGCTATCCGTAACCGGATATGGTACAGAGGAGACGGAAACGAGCTTGAACAGCTTTATGGCAGCGTTTCAGAATATGCCGATAAATATAAATTTTGGGCGTCTAAATGCTCGCGTGGAATGGAAATGCGTAAAATACATACAGGACTTCCGTCGTTGATCGTCAAAACGCTTGTTTCGGTTACTCTTTCAGATATGAACGACTTTGAGTTTAAAAAACCCGCGCATGGAGATATATGGAGCAATATCGAAAATGAAAACAGTTTCCGAAAAAATCTTGAAGCAAATTTAAGAGAGCTCCTTTTTATCGGCGACGGCGCTTTCAAGATTACAATGGATTCTGATATAAGCAAATATCCTGTGCTTGAATGGTATCCGGGCGAAAGAATAGAGCTTGTATACAGACGCGGACGACTTCATGAGGTCGTATTCAAAACGCTTTTCAGGGAGCATAGACGAGAATATATACTTTGTGAGCGTTACGGCTTCGGTTACATAAAAAGCGAGCTCTGCTGTGATGGTAAGCCCGTTGATATGAGCGCAGTCTCAGCTCTTAGCGATCTTAAACCTGTTATTGCGTTTGATAGGTCGCAGATACTTGCAGTACCCTTTAAAATATTTGAAAGCGCAAAATATAAAAACAGAGGCGGAAGTATTTTCGACGGTAAGCTGGACAGCTTCGACGCCTTTGACGAGGTATGGTCGCAGTGGATGGACGCGCTGCGTGCCGGAAGGTCGAAAACCTATATACCGGAGGATATGATCCCGAAAAATGAGAATAACGGAACGCTGTTGAAACCAAACCCGTTTGACAACAGATTTATTCAGACCGCAAGCGCGTTTGCCGAGGACGGAAGACCGGGTATTGAAGTAAAGCAGCCCGACATTCCCCACGACAGCTATCTTGCAAGCTATGTAACCGCGCTTGATTTGTGCTTGCAGGGGATTATAAGCCCCTCGACATTAGGAATCGACGTAAAAAAGCTTGATAACGCAGAGGCGCAGAGAGAAAAAGAAAAGGCGACTCTTTATACAAGAAACGCTATAGTTGAAGCTATGCAGGAGCAGCTTCCTAAATTAGCGGCCGCCTGTATAAACGCGTATATTATGTCTCTGGGAAAAGCTCCGGAGGAAGTCGAAGTCAGTATTCCGTTCGGAGAATATGCTAACCCTTCGTTTGAATCTCAGGTTGAAACGGTATCAAAGGCCAAGCAGGGAGGTATTATGAGTATCGAGGCAAGCGTTGAGGAACTGTACGGGGACAGTAAGGACAAGCAATGGAAAGCGGAAGAGATACAAAGACTTAAGGAAGAGCAGGGCATAGCGCAGATTGACGAAACTCTGATTAATGACGATACGTTTGATTCTGAAACGATTGAACCGGAGGTATAAAAAATATGCCTGATTACGATATCAGCGAAGCTTTTGCCCGTATTGAGAATGAATTGATTTCGTCTATGTTCCGCAACTTTAAACGCCACCGCGCGGAAGAAACAAAGGAGGGCTATAACTGGGAAATGTGGCAGACCATTCAACTGAAGGTTATGGAAGAATACCGCCGGAAGAATAAAAAGAAATTTTCCAAGGAATTTGCTTCTCTTAATGCAAGAATAGATGAATTTATCAGACAGGAGAGAGCCGACGGATCGGCAAATCAGGAAATAAAAATACTGGAAGCTATTAAAAAGGGTTATAAGCCGAAACATATATTCAGCGGTCATGCTGAAACGTCAGCAGAATTCATAAAAATGAATACCCGTAAAATGGACGCTTTGATAAGGGCGACCGTTAACGACGCTGAACGCGCCGAGCATGCCGTGCTTCGTATGGCAAACGATCAGTATCGAAAGATCGTATTTAACGCTCAGGTTTATGCGGCAAGCGGGGCGGGAACATATGAAAAGGCTGTTGACATGGCGGCAAAGGATTTTCTAAGAGCCGGAATAAACTGTATTGAATACAAGAACGGAGCGAGACACGGCATTCGTGATTATATATCTATGTCGTTGTCAACCGCAGGCAAAAGGGCGTATTTGACCGGAGAAGGGGAAATGCGCAGGGAATGGGGCGAGAGCCTTGTTATTATGAATAAGCGCGGCAATCCGTGCCCTATGTGCGCTCCGTTTGTAGGCAAAGTACTTATCGACGATGTATGGATCGGGGGCAGACCGGACGGAAAGCATATGCTTATGAGTACAGCTATAGCAAAGGGACTTTACCACCCGAGATGTAAGGACGGTCATACGACGTATTTTGAGGGTATTTCTGACGAGGGTAAACCTTATACAGAATCAGAACGGCGGGAGCTTATAGAACAGTACAATGCCGAACAGAAACGAAGGTATGCCGAAAATCAGTCGGAAAAGTTCAGAAGAATGTCCGAAAATTTTCTTGATGAAGACAATAGGCGCATGTACGGTAAAAAAGCTGACGAGTGGAAAAAAACGGCGGAAAATTATATTGACAATTCAAGTAGAAGTGGTATAATAAAGGCAAGTGAAAGAATTGAAATTCATCCCGATAAAATCAATAAATTTCTATTAAAACCAGGCGCAAAACATTCCAAGGAATTTTTTGATGTAGGATACAATGAGAATGATTATGAACGCCTTTTCAATGATATCACTTCGGAGTTTGATAATTCAAAAGTCTTAGATATAAAAAAGAATGAGGATGGAACAGAGGATTTCAGCACATTTATGTATCTCGGTGTTAATAATAAGAAAAGATTCCGAATTGTTTGGAGAAAAGATACTCCAGAAAGTAAACCACGGTTGATAACCGGTCATAGAGAGGATTGATATTATTGTTTAATTTATATGATAAAGTTATAATAAAATCGAAGAATCTCCCCGGTACAATAGTTGATATCGTAAAAACCGGAAGCAAAACAGTAATAACTGTTGAAAGTGACATCAAAGGAAAACGCAAAGACGGTTATGGGGGAGATTTTCCACTTTTTAATTGCAGTGAAGAAGATTTAAAGTTGTTATAGCCGCCTTGATAAGGCGGTTTAGTTATATCACAATTTAATACAAATCAGCGTATGCCTAAAGGTATGCGCTATTTTTATGCCCAAAAATAAAATAACTGAAA
>OJMM01001069.1_pt1 | contig 17001 bp, 10 predicted proteins | sample 1597231 | NCBI WGS metagenome assembly OJMM01 (sample SAMEA2452128, study PRJEB22498) | human gut metagenome | reverse complement strand
ACCTCTCGTGTATATTCATCGAAAAACTTAAGGATGAGAAAAGCAACATCGTCTTGCGAACAGTCGATTGCCTCGATCAATTTACGACGAATAGCGGGAAGAGAAAAATCCAGAAAATAAATATGTGCCTGCCGCAGATAATCAATCAATGCAGGTATGGAAATATCATCTTTATCTCCATCGAGCCGGGAAAAGCCTTCAGCCATAAAGTTGACTACAATCAGAAAGGTCCGGCAGTCTACTCCATTCAGTTCACACACCTCCTTGACTGTCTTGTCACCGAACCCCAACGAAAGCCCAAAACGACTCATCACTTGCAACAAAGAATAATTATCGCTGATGAGATCAATCATCTTATCAGTTGGCTTATATTTTTGTAAATTATCCATCATACCTATTTATATTAGAGACTGCAAAGGAACGGAATATTTTGCTGAAATACAATCATCATTTATAGGTATTTTAATTCACCGGAAATAGCCAAATACTAATTATATGCTACTATTTTGTAGCGTAACTTTAGGCAAGCTAGTCTTTTTTTAGTAATTTTGTCGCTATCAATTTGTAATTAGTAACTCGTAATTTGTAATTAATAAAATGGCAAACGAACTCGAACTGAAATACGGCTGCAACCCTAATCAAAAGCCTGCCCGTATCTTCATGAAAGAAGGCGAACTCCCCATCGAAGTATTGAATGGACGTCCCGGTTATATCAATCTATTGGATGCATTCAACAGTTGGCAACTAGTGAAAGAACTGAAAGAAGCTACCGGACTGCCGGCTGCCGCTTCTTTTAAACATGTCAGCCCTGCAGGTGCTGCTGTTGCGGTAGAAATGAGCGACACGCTGAAGAAGATTTATTTTGTCGATGACATGAAACTATCTCCATTGGCTACAGCATACGCCCGTGCACGTGGAGCAGACCGTATGTCGTCTTACGGAGACTTTATCGCATTGTCCGACACTTGTGACGAAGAAACAGCACGCATCATCAACCGTGAAGTATCCGACGGCGTCATTGCTCCTGACTATACTCCCGAAGCACTGGAGATTCTAAAGAATAAAAGAAAAGGAACCTATAATGTAATAAAGATAGATCCTGCATACCGCCCGGCTCCTATCGAACATAAAGATGTATTCGGAGTAACTTTCGAACAAGGAAGAAACGAATTGAAGATCGATGAAAGTCTTTTGAAAGAGATGCCTACGCAGAACAAGGAAATCCCGGCTGATGCAAAACGCGACTTAATCATTGCCTTAATCACTTTAAAATATACACAATCCAATTCTGTATGTTATGCCAAAGACGGACAGGCAATCGGTATTGGCGCAGGCCAACAGTCACGTATTCACTGTACGCGCCTGGCAGGAAATAAAGCAGATATCTGGTATTTACGCCAACACCCGAAAGTGATGAACTTGCCATGGATTGAAAAAATCCGTCGTGCAGACCGTGACAATACGATTGACGTTTACATTTCGGAAGATTATGACGACGTACTGGCAGACGGTATCTGGCAACAGTTCTTCACTGAAAAGCCTGAAATACTGACACACGAAGAAAAACGGGCATGGTTGGATACGATGACAGGCGTAGCTTTAGGATCAGATGCATTCTTCCCATTCGGAGATAATATAGAACGCGCACACAAGAGTGGCGTCAGCTATATTGCACAACCGGGCGGATCAGTACGTGACGATCATGTGATTGGAACTTGCGACAAATACAATATGGCAATGGCATTTACAGGCATCCGCTTGTTCCACCATTAAAAAGATCGACCATTTTTTATTCCATATATCCCCATTTATAATGAGAAGGAGACAAATCTTCCATTATAAATGGGGATTTCCTATTTCTTTAAGACCCTCTATCTTTGCAGCGTTACATTTAAAAACGAATCAAAGATGAATAAAATTGGTGTATTTTATGGTTCCACAACAGGAACAACAGAAGACCTTGCCCGTCGAATTGCAGAGAAATTAGATGTACCATCGGCAGATGTATTTGATGTATCCAAGCTAACAGAGGCATTAGTCAATGAATATGATGTATTGGTGCTCGGCTCTTCCACATGGGGAGCAGGCGAACTTCAAGATGACTGGTACGATGGAGTAAAAGTTTTAAAGAAGTGTGATTTATCCCACAAATCTGTAGCCCTGTTCGGTTGCGGCGACTCTGACTCGTATAGCGACACATTCTGTGACGCAATAGGTATTCTTTATGAAGATCTGAAAGATACCCACTGCAAATTCTGTGGAGCAACAGATACTGCAGGCTATACCTTCGATTCTTCCATTGCCGTCGTAGACGGTAAGTTTGTAGGTCTTCCACTTGACGAAGTCAACGAAGATAGCAAAACAGACGAACGTATCAGCGCATGGGCTGAACAAGTGAAACAAGAAATTAGCTAATTTTACCTTAACATAAAAAGAATACTTTGCATCATGGCAACTGAAAGAATCATCCCCGGCGAAATCCGAATTTTTCTTAATCATATTTATGAGTTTAAGAAAGGCGTACGCAACATGGTACTTTACACAATGAGTAAAGAGCACGAAGAATTTGCCATCCGCCGATTGAAAAATCAAAAGATCAGTTATATGATACAGGAAGTAGGTACCAATAAAATCAACCTGTTTTTTGGAAAGGCAGAATGTATGGAAGCCATGCGGCATATCATCATCCGTCCTTTAAACCAACTGACTGCTGAAGAAGATTTTATTTTAGGAGCCATGCTGGGATATGACCTTTGCCAGCAATGCAAACGATATTGCAGTAAAAAAGAAGGTATAAAGATGGCAGTTTAAGCGATAACCTTAGCATAAGTTTAGCTTTGTTTGTATGTAGTTTGTCTGAGTTGAATCGTTTCTGAAAAGGTAGTTTCCTGATGGTAGATATACTCAAGGAAACTGGTTGTAGAAGAAACGATTCGCTCAATTACAAACAAAATCGGTGACACTATGAAATAATAAAGACAACTCTACACACTAACAACAGACAAAGGTGTATATCAGTAAAAATTATCATACTGGAATACACCTTTGTCTGTTTTATTTTATCTACTACTATATTTTTTTTACTCTTTAGATTAAAATTACCTACATATACTGAATTTAAGAAACAACTATGCCTAATATTAGGTATTGCCACATTTTTTAACCTCATCTAACTTTGCAGCCGATAAAATTATTAAAAAGATGAGAAAAATAACAGCAATCGTTATTCTTAGTCTCCTACCTTCTCTTACAATTCCAGCACAGGAGACAAAAGAAATTTCCAAAAGTAGTAATTCTTCTTCTACAGAAGAATATACAAAATTCCGTTTTGGAGGATACGGTGAAATGGTCGCTAATTTTAAAGATTATGGCATCAACCGTTTCTATGGAGGAAACGATGGTAATCCAAAGAAAAACAGGAATACCATTTCAATTCCCCGTTTCGTTTTAGCTTTTGATTATAAGTTCAATTCCAAATGGATACTCGGTGCAGAGATTGAGTTCGAATCTGGTGGAACAGGTACAGCTTTCGAATTAGAAAACACCGAAAACGGTGAATACGAAACAGAAGTTGAAAAAGGAGGTGAAGTAGCTATCGAACAATTTCACATCACACGTTTAATTCACCGCTCCCTCAATGTACGTGCCGGACATATTATTGTTCCGGTAGGATTGACTAACGCACACCATGAACCGATCAATTTCTTCGGAACTTCACGCCCGGAAGGTGAAACAAGCCTTTTGCCTTCTACCTGGCATGAAAATGGTCTGGAAATCTTTGGTTCTTTCGGAAAAGGGTATGCAAGCTTCGATTACCAAGCTATGGTGGTAGCAGGCCTGAACCCTAATGGATTCGATCGTAACACATGGGTAGGTAGTGGCAAACAGGGAATCTTTGAGGAAGACAACTTCACTTCTCCCGCGTATGTATTTCGTTTAGATTATAAAGGAGTTCCCGGTTTACGTGTAGGTGCATCATTTTATTATTGTGCAGATGCAGGAGCCAACTCTGATAAAGAACAGACTTATGCAAACTATGGAAAAATTCCGATAAGAATCTTCACCGCAGATGCACAGTATCGCAATAAATATGTAACGGCACGCGGTAATATCTTATATGGAAATTTAGGAAATTCATTAGGAGTAAGTCAGGCAAATGTCAAATTATCCAATAAATCGCCTTACAGCCGTCTGGCTCCGGTAGCGAAGAATGCCGTAAGTTATGCAGCAGAAGCCGGCATTAATATCCGCTCGGTCTTCGGAGGCAATAAAAAGATTCCGGTAATCTATCCATTTGCCCGCTATGAATACTACAACCCACAAGAGAAAGGGGAAAAAGGGCAAACGATGGAAAAACGTTGCCAAGTAAGTATGTGGACAGCGGGATTAAATTGGTACGCTTTGCCAAACTTAGTGATAAAAGCAGACTATGCAACCCGCCAGATTGGTACAAATAAAGTTTTTGGCGTATCAAAGTCATACAACAGTGAAAACGAATTTTCTATTGGAATTGCCTATATAGGATGGTTTATTAAGAAATAACAAATAATCAATTATTTAATTTTTATATGATGAAAACAAAATTCTTTTATGTCGCAGCCCTAATATTGGGATTAGCATTCACAACAACTTCTTGCAGCAGTGATGATGACAACCCAACAGTAGATCCTGCCAATATTGATTACACTCCTGAAAACGCATCAAGCTGGCATAACTACATGAGAAATGTAGCAGCACTTCTAAAAACAGATGCAACCAATCTCTACAACGCATGGAATTCAAGCTATAAAGGAGGTGAAAGCTATGCTTCCCTGTTCAAGGCTCATAGTGGCTCTCCTTACGCAAGCGCCTTGAGCTGTGTGGAAGAAATCGTGGATAAATGCGCGGAAATTGCCAATGAAGTCGGTACTGCCAAAATTGGTGACCCATACAACTTGTATAAAGCCGGAAATACTGAAGAAGCATTATATGCTGTGGAATCCTGGTACAGCTGGCATTCTCGTGATGACTATACCAATAACATTTATTCCATCCGGAATGCATATTACGGTTCTTTAGACGGTAATATAAATGCTAATTCTTTATCTACTGTTATCGCCGGTGCTAATTCATCATTAGATACCAAGATAAAGAATGCTATCCAAAAAGCGGTAAAAGCCATTCAGGATATTCCGCAACCTTTCCGTAATCATATTCCCAGTAACGAAACGGTAGCAGCTATGGATGCTTGTGCAGAGCTGGAAAGTATACTGAAGAATGACTTAAAATCCTATATTGCAAATAATAGCAACAATATCAATACGGACGCAGTACTTAATCCTGTAGTAACACAATATGTAGATGCAGTAGTAGTGCCTACCTACAAAAGTTTGAAAGAAAAAAATGACGCTCTCTACAATGCAGTAATAGTCCTTGCAGACAATCCGTCAAATAGTGCTTTTGAAACAGCTTGTGATGCTTGGATCACTGCCCGTGAACCATGGGAAAAGAGCGAAGCTTTCTTATTCGGTCCGGTAGACGAAATGGGACTTGATCCTAACATGGACAGCTGGCCTTTGGATCAGAATGCTATTGTACAAATACTGAATTCTCAAAGTTGGAGTGATCTCGAATGGAGTGAAGGTGATGATGAAGCTGCTGTCGAATCGGCACAAAATGTACGCGGTTTCCACACATTGGAATTCCTTCTCTACAAAAACGGTGAACCACGTAAAGTACAATAAAGCTTTATCTTAGCTAAGATATTATTGAGAAGTAAAGGTTGGAATTCAATGATCCACCTTTACTTCTTTGGTATGTTTAAAACATATTATTGAAACAAAGTCAATAAACAATGAATCACTTTCTAAAATATTCATTCTCTTTCTTTTGCCTGTTGGCATGCTCTGCCTGTGATGATGACGGAATTGACATATTGGATATCGAGATTCCGGAGGGCTATGCTCTATCAGCCGGAACATCAACTATTTTCTTGAATTCGTCTGTTGCTTATGACACGCCTGCAGATTGGATAACAGGAGCATACGATGTACGTTTCACCCGAGGTGACAGGCTATATGACGATGTACGTACAAGTAACAACGGTCATGGCGGCGGACTTGGTCCCGTTTATGCCGGTTATTCGTGCGGCAGTTGCCACCGGAATGCGGGACGTACCAAACCCTCTTTATGGACAGAGGGTGGATCGGGCAGCTATGGATTCTCTTCCATGCTAGTCTACATATCCCGTAAAAACGGAGCTTTCTTTCAAGATTATGGACGTGTGCTTCATGACCAGGCAATCTATGGAGTGCAACCGGAAGGCAAACTGTCTGTGGAATACACTTACGAGACATTTTCTTTCCCTGATGGAGAAGCCTACACACTTTGCAAACCCAATTATACTATATCTGAATGGTATGCCGAAGAAATCAAACCGGAAGATTTGTTTTGTACCGTACGTATTCCATTACGCCATGTAGGCATGGGGCAAATGATGGCACTAGATCCTGTTGAAATTGAAGCACTTGCAGCAAAAAGTAATTATCCCGAATATGGAATCAGCGGACGATGTAATTACATCACCGAACGCGGAGTGAGAAGTCTGGGATTGTCCGGCAACAAAGCTCAACATGCCGATTTAACTGTAGAATTGGGATTCTCCAGTGATATGGGCGTTACCAACAGCCGCTATCCGGAAGAAATCTGTGAAGGACAAATACAAGTAAACCAAGGTAGCATGATGGGGCTTTCTTACGACCAACTGGATGTCAGCACAGAAGAGATGGAAAACGTAGATCTCTATATGCAAAGTCTTGGTGTTCCCGCCCGGCGTAATGTAAACGATCCGCAAGTAATCAAAGGGGAACAGAACTTCTATAAAGCCAAATGCCATCTCTGTCATGTGACCACTTTACACACTAAGACACGTGGTAGTGTTTTATTAAATAATACTCAACTCCCGTGGTTAGGCGGTCAAACGATTCACCCTTATTCTGATTATCTATTACATGATATGGGTTCTGAAATTATGGGAGTCGGACTGAACGACAACTATATAAGCGGGCTGGCACGTGGAAACGAATGGCGTACTACCCCTCTTTGGGGAATCGGCTTACAAGAAAAGGTCAACGGACATACTTATTTCTTGCATGACGGACGTGCCCGCAATCTGACAGAAGCCATCATGTGGCATGGCGGAGAAGGAGAAGCATCAAAGAACTTATTTAAGAATATGAGTAAGGAAGACCGGGATGCGCTGATTGCATTTTTAAATTCACTTTAAACTAAAAGTAGTATATATAAAGTAATTATGAAGAGATTTATAATCATTGCCATGCTGACTGCCATAATGCCTTTGGCCGCTATGGCACAACATGAAGAAGATACAGAAAATGGTGTAGTATCATTAGCTGGAAGAGAAGGATTCACTATCGAAACCAAGAAAGGAGATTTTGTATTCAAACCCTATCTGCTCGTACAGACCAGTGCAAACTTCAATTGGTACGACGATGAAGGACTGGATAAAGCATACAATCAAGATAACATAGCCAACTCCGGATTTTCAGTTCCTTACGCCGTACTCGGATTCACCGGAAAGGCTTTCGATAAAGTATCTTTCAACCTTTCCATAAATGCGGCAGCCAGTGGAGGCGCATTACTTCAACAAGCCTGGTTTGATGTTCAACTGAAAAAGCAGTTTGCCATCCGGGTCGGTAAATTCAAAACTCCGTTTTCACATGCCTACCTGACAACACTGGGAGAAACATTGTTACCTAGTTTGCCAGTATCACTGACTGCTCCCGTTATCCTCCCCTATTCTTTGAATGCGGTAACACCCAATATTGGCACCGGATTCGATTTAGGTGTAGAGATTCACGGTTTGGTAGCTGATAAATTCGGGTATGAAATCGGTTTATTCAACGGTACGGGTGCAGCGGTAAATACAGCAACAAAAACATTTAGTGATGACTGGCACATTCCGTCTTTACTGTACGCCGGACGTTTCACCTATATGCCTAAAGGAGTGATGCCCGCTACACAGGGAAATCCGAACAGGCTGAATGAAGACAAAATCATGTTTGGTATTTCTACCTCTATCAATGTAGAAAGTGAAAATGAAAGTACCAATGATTATCGTGCCGGATTGGAGTTTGCAATGCTAAAGAACAAACTTTACCTGGGTGCTGAAGTCTATTATATGAATGTTGGCTTCACAAAAAGACAAAAGATTTCCGAGTCATATAATTACCTGGGCGGCTATGTACAAGGTGGTTACTTCGTTGCCCCCCGTCTGCAAGCAGCTGCACGCTATGATTTCTTCAACCGTAACGGAATGGACACCAATGGTTTTCTAAATATGCCAGCCGTGGGTATGAACTATTTTTTCAAGAACTGTAATCTGAAGTTACAAGCGATGTACCAGTATATTGCCCGTAAAGGTCATGATACCCAACTTGATCGGGATAACGACGATTTAGGTTTGGCAGTACATTCGGCCAGTATTCTACTTCAGTATACATTCTAAATAGCACAAGAAAGGATTTGTTTATGAAAAAATACATTCTTTTCGGAGGTTATCTACTGTTATTGGCATATATCACATCATGCGATGACGGACGTATTTACGAAAAGACAGAGACCCTATCAGAAGAAGGACGCACGCTGAAGATGAGCGGTAAGATCAATGGTATCAGTAAATGGCCCGATGGTTATAGTGTTGTAGTGGCAGGCTTCAATGATGAGAGCGAGTATGCCGTTGTCACCAAAACAATTCCGGCGGTCGAAGATGATGAGATCCAGGTTACGATGACAGGAGTCAGTGATAAAGTAACCACTATTGAATTGTGCGTTATTAATAAATTGAGAAAACGAGTTATCAGTTTTCAGTCAATGGACGACCTTACAGCAGTTGACGACACCATCCTTATGGATGTGGGAACTGTAAATGTAGGTATGTACCATGGCATTCAAGAAAAAGTATTTAATACGACATGCGCACACTGTCATGGCGGAAGTAGTTCGGCAGCAGCCAACCTGTATCTGACAGAAGGCAAAAGTTACGAGGCACTGGTCAACCGCCCGTCGAAGAAAGTAGATGGCATGTTACTCGTCAAGCCGGGCAGTGCGCAAGAAAGCGTATTGCACACATTATTGAATACCACTATTAGTTCAACCTGGGGATACGATCACTCAAAAGAAATAGTATCATCTCCGATTTTGACCCTTATTGACGACTGGATCAATAACGGTGCGCAAGAATAAATAGTTATTTACCCAACTGATATGAACAACAAAAAACAACAGAATATTCAGTCTGAAAAGACGCTAACAGAGATTTTTAAATATAATGCAGGAGGAGAAGCTTCAGAGTATCATATTATCATTCATTCTACTAAACCGGAAGATACATACGAAGAACAGCTGAATGCAGTATTAAACACCTACGATTATTTACTTACCCAAGAATTGAAAGGAGCAGTTGCCATCCTCAAACGTTATTTCCTTAGTGACGCTGCCAATCAGGCAGATACACTACTGGCATTGACAACCGAAGGTTCGGACTGCGCACTTTCCATTGTGGAACAGCCCCCGCTGGACGGAACAAAAATAGCCTTATGGGTTTACCTGTTGACAGATGTACAGACACAAGTCTTACATAACGGGCTTTTTGAGGTGAAACACAGTGCCTATCGCCACTTCTGGGGCGGTAGTGCATTCAATCGTGCCGCCAATTCGGAATACCAGACCCGTCTATTATTGAACGACTATGTGATGCAACTCATGGAACAAGGTTGTAAACTGGCAGACAATTGTATCCGTACATGGTTTTTCGTGCAAAATGTAGATGTGAATTATGCCGGAGTAGTGAAAGCACGTAATGAAGTTTTCGTCACCCAAAACCTGACAGAAAAAACACATTATATTTCCAGCACAGGCATCGACGGCCGGCATGCCGACCCGAAAGTACTGGTACAAATGGATACTTACGCTGTAGCAGGAATGCAACCGGAACAGATTCATTTCCTCTATGCTCCTACCCATCTGAACCCAACTTATGAATATGGAGTAAGCTTTGAACGTGGCACGTATGTAGATTATGGCGACCGCCGACAGGTATTTATTTCAGGAACGGCAAGTATCAACAACAAAGGCGATGTGGTATATCCCGGCAACATCCGCAAACAGACAGAACGAATGTGGGAGAATGTGGAAACCCTGTTGAAAGAAGCGGACTGCACGTTTGAAGATTTGGGACAAATGATTGTATATCTGCGTGACATAGCCGACTATGCAGTTGTTAAAGCAATGTATGACAAACGTTTCCCACATACTCCTAAAGTATTTGTTCATGCTCCGGTATGCCGTCCCGGATGGTTGATTGAGATGGAATGTATGGGAGTGAAAGAATGTAAGAACAAGGAATACGCTCCATTTTAATATCATAAAAGATTATACAGTTGAAAAGGTTACTTATTATCTTATATATCTGTCTGGTGGGACTACTCGCTGTGACTACTTTCGTAGAACAAGCGTATGGGACAGATTTTGTAGAAAGAAATATATATCATACATGTTGGTTTTGTTGTTTGTGGGGAACAATTGCCACCATTGCACTTGTTGCTCTCATCCGACGCGCTTTATGGCGACGGTTCCCCATATTGTTGTTTCATGGCTCTCTCCTCGTTATCTTGGTGGGGGCCATGATTACGTTTATCGGAAGCAAAAAAGGATACGTACACTTGCTTCCGGGGGCAACGATAGACAGTTTCCTGGAATCGGAAAGCGGCAGAAAAGCTGATCTGCCATTCACAATACAACTAGATAGTTTCCGTATAGCATACTATCCCGGAACAGAAGCACCGGCAGACTACATCAGCTATATCACCTACTCTCTTCCCGGACAGAAAAATGTTCTATTACACGAACAGATTTCAATGAATCGTATATTTACATCACAAGGTTTCCGTTTCTATCAGTCATCTTTCGATGATGACGGAAAAGGGAGCTGGCTGACTGTCAATTATGATCCATGGGGAACAGGAGTGACTTACGCAGGATATATCCTGCTCGGTCTCTCCATGATTTGGCTACTATTTTCCCGCAGTAGTGATTTCCGACGCCTGCTAAACCACCCGCTACTTAAAAAAGGAGGTGTATTTATACTGTTTATTTTCTGCCTTGCAGGTAACATGCAAGCACAAAAAAAACTCCTTCCTGCATTGAAACAAACACAAGCGGACAGTTTAGCACAGGAACAGGTTATTTATCACGACCGGGTAGTACCTTTCAACACATTAGCCCGTGATTTCATTCAGAAACTGACAGGAGAAGCTTCATATAAAGGATTGACACCTGAACAAGTGATAGGTGGCTGGTTACTTTATCCGGAAGTGTGGAGAAATGAGCCATTGATATACATCAAAAATACAGAATTACAGCATTTATTAAACTTACAAACACCTTATGCTCGATTAACTGATTTATTTGACGGTTCTGTTTACCGTCTTCGTGAACATTGGCAACGTGAACAAGGACAACAAAACAAACTCGCCAAAGCAATCCAGGAAACAGATGAAAAAGTAGGCCTGATCCTGATGTTGGAAAAAGGAACATTCATCCATCCATTACCCACTGATGGCAGCGTGCAACCTCTCTCCGAACTGGAAGTGAAAGCAGAATTACTCTACAACCGGATTCCGTTCAGCAAGATTCTTTTTATGATAAATCTGTCATTGGGAGTGTTGTCTTTCCTGCTTCTACTTCATAACAGCCTGCAAAGAAATATCCTCTCGCTCAAAGCCAAAACGATTTCCCGCACAGCAGGAACTTTCTTTTCTGTTGCACTCTATCTTGCTTTCATATTCCATTTAGCAGGATATTGCCTGCGCTGGTACATCGGCGGTCGTATTCCACTTAGCAACGGTTACGAAACCATGCAGTTTATGGCTCTTTGTATTCTTTTGATAGCCTGTCTGCTCCATCGAAGATTTTCATTTATACTTCCATTCGGATTCCTCCTCTCCGGCTTTGCTTTGTTGGTTTCCTATCTGGGACAAATGAATCCCCAGATAACCCCATTAATGCCGGTGCTCGTCTCTCCATGGCTAAGTATTCATGTTTCATTGATTATGATGTCTTATGCCCTATTGGCATTCATCATGCTAAACGGAATACTGGCATTATGCCTCCGGAAAAAAGAATCGGAAAACAATGTCTCCGGAAACGACGCTATACAAGACAACCGGATAGAACAGTTGACGCTAGTCAGCCGCTTGCTGCTCTACCCTGCCACCTTCTTTTTAGGAGCAGGCATCTTTCTGGGAGCAGTTTGGGCAAACGTTTCCTGGGGACGATACTGGGCGTGGGACCCGAAAGAAGTATGGGCACTGATTACTTTTCTGGTATATGGAGTAGCCTTCCATTCACAAAGTCTGCGCATTTTCCGCAAGCCTCTATTCTTCCATATCTATATGATTCTTGCTTTCCTGACCGTCTTAATGACCTATTTCGGGGTAAATTATGTTCTTGGAGGGATGCATAGTTATGCAAACGCCTGAACCACTATATATAGCTAGTAATTGATAGAAGAATACCCATTTTAAGGGATTGCGGGAAAAGCGGAAAGCCCCTATCTTTGCAGTATCAGAATTAAATTAATTAGTCATAATTATATTACGTAGCCACATTAAAAATACATAGAAATCGGCCGAAGTGATTCACCCGCATTTCTTTTATTTGGTTGTTAAGTTGAAAAACCATATAATGTATTCATTTTGGAATATGAATAGATGACATATTCTAAAAGAGGCAAGGACGTTCGGTTTGTGAAAGCCGGACGTTTTTTTATATCAGTAAGAGAATAAAGTGAGAGAGCTCATGCATTCATGAGCTCTTTCCAACCAGCCGTTTCAAAAGCGATATACTCCGCTATAAACTTCTCCATCTCTTCTTTCTTCACAGGATGCAACACCAGCTCTTCGAGTAGGGCAAACAACCATACCGTATTCAGGTGAATAAAGAAGTTAGTTATTGCTATATTGATATGCGGATATTTCTGCTTCATTCCTTGAAAAAAAACAGAAATCGTACGCGTCATCAAATCTGTATATTCAGAACGGAAGTTCTCCAAAACAGAACCTTGTGCCTGAAAAAGCAGCAACCGCAAACGGTCACGATGTTCAGAGACCAATCTGATATATTCCCGTACAGACATTTTCTGATAATCCGAATCCATAAAGACGTCTATCGTCATCTGATCTGCATCGTGATTATAAATCATAGCATACAGATCATTCAATACCGGTTTCAGAATCGTACGGAATATCTCATCCTTATTGGTGAAATAATGATAGATATTACTCACCGTCACCCCTGCCCTCGAAGCTATTTCACGCATAGAGGCATCCTTGTATCCCTTTTCCAGAAACACTTCTTCGGCTGCCTTCAAGATTCCCTCTTGTATATCTCCTTTCAAAAATTGCATAGTATCGTTGCTATTTATCAATTCATATTTGTAACCTGTCTGTTCACCATCCGGGCAAATATACCATTTTTCTTTTTCAATTCCTCCGGTCATAGGCAGCTTCTGCACGCTCAGAGTCTCTGATCGTCTCCAGCACATCTTCTGTTACTTCTACAAAGTGATCGTTTTTATAAACATCGGGATATAAGTCCCTAAGATTGACTTTCTTCATTATGTACCTCCATTTCGATTCACGGGCGGTTGACGAGTGAATCGAAAGGAGGCGGGGATCGACAGCGACATACTTCGCACGCCTTCCCGAAAAATCGACAGCAAAAAACGCCAACTCCCCATAACGGGAAATCGGCGCAACAAAAATACCTACTATTCTGCTGATTTAGATGGAACGATAATACTGATAGATAGTCATACTCCCCCGGAGGAGGGGCAAGACTTTTTTTAGCTGGTGTAACTCATGGCTATTGTGAATGACAAAAATTGACATGGCGGCATCCTCCTATGTGCCGCCGTACCAGATTGCAGGGTGTAGGGTCGTCGTTCATTTTAGATAGACGAAAGGAAACGGCGGCTCTGATTTTTTCAAAGCCACCGTTGCAAAGTGCATAACAATATAGTCGCTGTACGATGGCTTTTTTTCTTTTGCCATCGTGCGGCAACTTTTTCACTTTTCTTTTATCTTAACAGGCAATCCTCACAGAAATGTCACGGACATACTCCATTTCGACAAAATAACAAGCTGAAATCTCACCAATCTGTGAGATTTCAAATTTTTTGAGGAAAGCCGAGAGGAAATGCCTCCTCCCGGCTTTCAATAGGTTTATGATTATCTATTGTAGCAATCTCTGTCGTTACTCCGAAGTCCTCAGCCGCTCCACCACAGTTCCCTTGTTAAAGAAGTGGAGAACGATCAGCGGAATGACCGCAGCCAGCAGCAGATAAAGCACACCAATGACCAGAACCGGAACCAATGTAATATTCAGAGTAAAGAACCACATGGAAGGGCCATTCAATGCGCTCTTTAGCACTGTGACTGCCAGGATCGCTGCGACTGCTCCGCCGATAATGTCCGCACCTACGGCATAGTAGATGCCCTCATAGACCGTCAAGCGGCGAAGCTGCTTGCCGGTCATACCGATGCTCTGCATGGTAGCAAACTCATGGCGGCGGGTGATGATGTTGGTAATAATCATGTTGGCAAAGTTAATCAGTCCTGCAAAGGCCATGATGCAACCAATCAGACCGCCGATAACCAGGATCATGCTGCGGACCGAATCAAGCTGCTCTTTCAACAGCTTGGTGGAAGTATAGGCAACCGAAGTATTTTCACTCACATAGCTGCTCAAAAATTCTTCCATCTGCGGCTGCAAGGCTTCATCCACATTGAATCCATAAGTCAGCAGCGTGGGAGCGTCATAGATTTCCTTAAATACAGTGTCCGGCAGATACACAAAAGGAGCATCAGCGGCGATGTGCGCCTGGGCGGTGGTGCCTGTCGGCGTTTCGGTTTCCGTTCCCACGAGGATCGCTTTTGCAAGGATAGTGCTGGTTTTGACCAGTTCCCCATCCTTGTAGAAGGAAATGCTCTCTCCAACCTGTAACTGATCGGTCAGCGGAGTGTTCCTTGGTTCCTCTGTCAGTTTGTCCATGGGGCAGCCAATAATGACATATTCTCCGGTAGCCATTTTCTGCGTTAAGGTTTCGGCATCTTTTTCGCCTTCAAAAATACGCATATCAGCCCAGAAATTTTCGGAGGCTCCCATCACATTGCCAAAATAGCGCCTTTCGGTATCAGAACTTGTGTACAGGCTATATCCCTGATAGCTTTGATTTACGACGCCTTCTTCCTCATGAAACAGCTCTATGCCGCTTAAATCTTCAAACCCATAGTCAACCAATACATTTCTATCGTCTTTTGTATTTCGGTAGAGATAGCGTTCATCCTCAACTCCGGGCTGTCCGGCAATCAGATCCACCGCCTGTTGTGAGAGCGTATCTTTATGGTGCTGAACGCTTTCCATTACATTAAATGCGGCTGAGTTATAGACATTAAAATCTGTTCTGGTGACACGGTTTACCCACTTTTCTTCATCAAGGCTTTGCGTCACAATGATGATAGAGTTAAACAGGACGATGCACAGAAGCAGGGAAATAATGATGAACGCTGAACGCCGACGATTGCGGCCCAGGTTGGAAAAGGCCATACGGGACAGCTTTACCCCATTGGTACGCTTGGCACTTCTCTTTTTATAGGCATTCTGCTCGGTGTAGCGGATCGCCTCCAGAGGAGAAATCTTTGCCGCCTTTTTTGCAGGCTTCCGGGTGCTGATAAACACGGTCAGGATTGTAAAGAGAGCGGCGATAACAAAGATCAGAGGCGAGGTCGATACGGATGTACCCACCATAGAGTATTCAAGGTTAATGATCTCTGTCACGATAGGAAGCAGCACCCAACCGGCAAAGAAGCCGGCGATCAGACCAATAGGCAGTCCGATCAGCGTGAGCCAGACCGCCTGACGGTTCACAATGCCCTTGATCTGCCGTGTGGAAGTGCCAATCGTCCGCAGCAGGCCGTATTGACGAACATCCTGCATCACAGAAATATCAAAGATATTGTAGATCAGCAGGTATCCGCACACGACAAACATCAGGATAAATACAACAGCAAACACGATGGACTCTGATGAAGTCAATCCCTGGGACATTTGATTTTCAGAGGCGAGAATGAAATTGTCTGCGCCCATATCCTCTGGATTGCCGCCAATGGAGTAAACGAACTCATTCAACTGCTGCTGAACATTTGCTTTATTCTTCAGCACGACATCGGAAAAAGTAACGCCGGACATTTCATGGTCTACCGCATAAGTGTTCTGGACCACATCGGGGTTTTCCTTTATAAACTGCTCTGAAACAGTCGCAACGCTCACAGAGTCATTGCTTGCTTCCCACCAGCCGGAAAGCACCATATCATAATGATAAGTTTTCCCCCGCAGTTCAAATTCCAGCGGAACCGCTGCGCCAATCTTTGGTTCTACCCCCAACGCCTTCAGCGCCAAATCCGTGGTGGCGATCTCATTCGCTTTCTCCGGTGCAGCTCCGTGAGTAGGCACACAGAAGGTCAGCTCCTGCTGCACACTGTCCGCATAATTGATCTCAATGGAATGGCTGGAAGTATTGCTTGCATAGCCAATGATGCGCCGGTGACCTGCCTGCTCCACAAAATCGCTGTTTACAAGCTGCTCGTACTGTTCCTCCGTCATATATCCTAAAGTGCCATCCGCCTTGCTGCCTTTCTGCATTTGCAGAGAGAGCTGGATGGAGGACGCCATATTGAACGCCAAAGAAGTGATAGAGGTAAACAGGAAAGCAGTCAGAATGATTGCCAACAGTGCAGCCAGATTGCGTACCTTATTCTTCTTGAAATAGCGTTTGGATAGCTTAGTAATTACTTTGGAATTATTGTTGCCAAATAAAATGTCATTCATAGTCCCACCCCCTTACTGTACGATCTTGCCATCCTCGATCCGAATAATGCGGGC
>OJMM01001047.1_pt1 | contig 17168 bp, 19 predicted proteins | sample 1597231 | NCBI WGS metagenome assembly OJMM01 (sample SAMEA2452128, study PRJEB22498) | human gut metagenome | reverse complement strand
GCAGCAGCGTGTTGCGATTGCAAGGGCACTCGCAGGCACACCGTCGATTATTCTCGCCGACGAGCCAACCGGTAATCTGGATTCCAAAACAAGCCAGGACGTTTTAAGTCTCTTAAAAGTCACCAGCGAGAAATTTGGCCAGACGATCGTCATGATCACCCACAACGAAGAGATTGCGCAGATGGCAGACCGTATCATTCACATTGAAGACGGCTGTATCATCCGTCGGAATTAGGGGGGGTGAAAGTATGCATGTTTCCAATCATAAATGTATCCGCCGCTTAAGCTTTCGTGCTTTAAAAGCAGCCAAAAAGCGTAATATCATCGCGATCATTGCAATCGCACTGACAACACTTTTATTCACCTCGCTGTTTACCGTGATGATGTCGGTCAACGCCAGCTATGAAACCTATACCTTCCGTCAGATCGGCGGCTACAGCCACGGAACCTTTAAAGACGTTACCGATGAGCAGATCAAGGCACTTCAGGCACACCCTGACATCAAAAAAAGCGGCACCCGCATTGTCATCGGTACAAAATCAGATGACGGTTTCGAAAAATGCAGCGCAGAGATCAGCTATATGGATCCAAACACAGCAAAGTGGAGCTACGCCACACCAACCACCGGACGTGTCCCACAAAAGGGACACGAAATCGCAATGGACACAGGCTCATTAAAGCTTCTCGGCGTCACACCAAAGCTTGGCGAAAAAGTTTCTCTCTCCTACACACTCTGTGACAGTACACAGTCCGGCAGCACGCAGACCGCCACATTTACTCTGGTCGGTTACTGGAACTTTGATGATGTCATGCCGGTTCACTATATCAACGTTTCCAGAGATTACGTGGACGAGGCAATCGCCATCGGTCAGAAAGAAGGGCTCACAAACTTTCGCACCGATTTAAACGTTATGCTCCGTTCCAGCTTTAATATCGAGAAAACAATGGAGAATATCGACACAGATCTCGGTTACAACTGGAACACACGCGACGAAGAAAACAGCGTACGTATCGGTGCTAACTGGGGATATACCGCCTCCCGTCTGTCCGATAATCCGGACACTATCTCCCTGGTCGGTGTCATCTGCTTTTTACTCCTGACCGTCTTTACCGGATTCCTGATCATTTATAATATTTTCCAGATATCCGTCACAAGTGATATTCGATTTTACGGACTTCTCAAAACCATCGGTGTCACCCCGGCACAGCTTCGCCGGATCATACGACAGCAGGCTCTCTTCCTCTGTCTGATCGGCATTCCGATCGGACTTGTTCTCGGCTATCTGATCGGATGCCAAATGACTCCGCTGATCTTAAAGAGTTCTAACCTTTCACTGTCCGGCACGATCAGCACATCCCCATGGATCTTCCTTGGTGCCGGTCTTTTCGCTCTCGGCACGGTTCTTCTTTCCTGCTTCCGTCCGGGACGAATGGCTTCCAGAGTATCTCCGGTAGAGGCCGCCAAATATACGGAGCTTTCACGCTCGCGCGCCAAAAAACGCCGCACACGCGGAGCCAGAGTACATCAGATGGCATTTGCCAATCTGGGACGAAACAAACGCAAAACTGTTCTGGTCGTGATATCGCTGTCTCTGTCCATCGTACTGTTAAATATTCTGGTGCTGTTCGTCAACGGCTTTGATATGGACAAATATCTCTCCAGAATGCTGTGCGGCGATTTCATCGTCAGCAATAACAGTTATTTCCGCTATGACGGAAACATGAATGAAAACATCTCACAGGACACAATCGATGAGATCCGGCAAAACACCCAGAACAGCCTGAGCGGCTGTGGCTACAAGCCAAAAGATGACATCCAGCCGGTCACATGGATCACAGAGAAGACCTACCGCAAGCTCCATGATGATATCTATACCAAAGAGGAGCTGGAGCAGAACTTAAGCTACGAGGATCACCGGAATGGCCGGATTGCGTCCGATATGCAATTGGAAATTCTGGATTCCTCCCTGCTTTCAAAGCTGACCATTCACAGCGGAGATCTGTCCGCTTTATCGGACACATCAAAACATGCGATCGCAATCGTTGTCGATACAGACGATTACGGAAATATGATTAACCCGGAGAAATATCCAAAGGTCGGAGATACTCTGAAGGTATCTTATATCCGGAAGGATGGCGTTATTGATGCGCGCACCGGCGAGCCGGCTGATGACTCCACCCCGGAACAATACCTGCAGTACCATATTTTTAAATCACGCAATATCAATTACACCGTGTGTGCTCTGGTCAGCGTGCCGTACAGCATGAGCTACCGCTACTTCTCCGTTGACTCCTATTCCACGGTTCTCACGCACGATCAGTTTCTGGCGGACAGCGGTCAGAAGGCATCCCGGTTGTTTTATCTGTTTGATACGCCAAACCGCAAAGCGGAAACCAGCGCGGAGCGTTATCTGAAACGTCAGACCTCCGTTCCTGCCAGCGAGCTCAGCTTCGACAGCCGTGCTTCGCAGCGTGCTTCACTCAACAGCTTCAAGCATCTCTTCATAATCTGCGGCGGCTTCCTGTGCGCAGTCATTGCGCTGATCGGCACACTGAACTTTATCAATGCGATCCTGACCGGCATCCTGACAAGACAGCATGAATTTGCCGTGCTGCAGTCCGTTGGCATGACGAACCGTCAGCTTCGCACCATGCTGATCGAAGAAGGCCTGTTTTACGCCATCAGCGCATCGCTGCTTGCCCTGGCGCTGTCGACCGTACTGACCTTTCCGATCGGACATATGTTTACCAACACCGTCTGGTTCTTCACGGCGCGCCCAACACTTGTACCGGTATTTATTGCCGTTCTCGTATTTCTGATTGTCGGATGCACTGTTCCTGCACTGCTCTATCGTCAGGAAAGCAGGGTCAGTGTAGTTGACCAGCTGAGACGCACGGAGTAGGGATAGCTGAAAACGAGTCTATAATAAAAAAGAGAAACGCCGGTACCGGCGTTTCTCAGTTTATTCAGATTTCATCTGCATCAGAATCTATAATTCCTTTGATATCTCGACCACTGCAGAATAAACTACTGCATAGTAATCTGTCATATATCAAACTCCTTTGCAAGCGCCTCATCCACTTCGTCAGCAGAATATACCCTGCCTGCTTTAATAGAATCGACACCCTTCTGCAACTTTGCATCAAGCTGATTTCTGGTCATCGCACCAACAGATGACGGCTTTGAAGAAGGAAGGCGCAATTCAAACGGCATTCCCTTGTTCAATACAATCTGACTATAAAGCATCTGAATTGCACTTGAGGGAGAAATACCCAGTTGCGAAAGAATTCCCTCCGCATTATCCTTGAGATTCGTATCTATTCTTGCATATACAGCAGATGTGTTTGCCATAGTATCGCCTCCTTTTTCTTAATATTTTATCCATGTTTGCTTGCAATTGCAAGCAAATCCAACACATTTAATATTTCAATCTCTGACTATTTCACCTGCAGCTTAACGGATGCTTTCTTTCCGCTTCCATCCGTTGCATAAACAGTAATCCTGACAGTTCCCTTTTGTTTTGCTTTCACAATTCCCTTTGCAGAAACTGTTGCTTTCTTCGCACTGGACGTCTTCCAGTAATACTGATTCGATGCCAGTTTCTTGCCTGGCTTTGCCTGAACCTTTAATTTCAGCTTCTTGCCTTTCTTCAGGCTGCGTGATCCCTTCTTGATCGCAAGCTTTTTCACTGCTTTTTTCATAACCTGAACAGTAACTTTACGACTTGTTCCGTCTGCTGCCGTCACGGTGATCACTGCTTTTCCAGTCTTCTTTCCTGCCTTCACAACACCGTTTTCATTTACCTTTACAACAGATGATTTGCTGCTTGTAAACGATACTTCCTGATCATCGGTGTCTGTGATAAAGTCCGCGGAAAGTGTCATTTTCTTTCCGGCTGCCAGCTTATATTTTGTTCCAACCGAAAGATTCTTTACACCTTTGACACTTGCTTTCAAAGTAAAGCTCATTGCGGTGTGTGAGTTGTCTCCGTTTGTCCCCGATGTTGCGCTCGGACCGGTACCCGGAGCTTTTGTATTTCCCGGTGCCGGTGTCTGGCTCGGTGATGCACTTGAGGTTGTTGTATCACTTGGTGCAGGCGTCTGACTTGGTGATGCACTTGGCTTGTCAGTCTCTCCCGGTGCAGGTGTCTGACTTGGCTCTGCGCTTGGCTTGGCTGTATCACTTGGTGCAGAAGTTTCACTTGGCTCTGCACTCGGCTGGGCTGTATCACTTGGTGCCGGAGTTTCACTTGGCTCTGCACTTGGCACGCCAGTCTCTCCCGGTGCCGGCGTCTGACTTGGCTCTGCGCTTGATCCCGGTGCACTGCTTGGTGCTGGTGTCTGGCTCGGTACGGCACTTGGTGTAAGGCCCGGTGCCGGTGTATCACTTGGAGACACTGTTACTTTCGGTGTGCTGCTTGGTACGGCACTTGGCGATGTCGTCACCTTCGGCGTACTGCTCGGTGCGGCACTCGGTGTCTCTGTCCCATTCGCCTTAACATCGGATACCTCAAATGTCATAGATATCGTATTCGTCCCCTGATAAGATACCCCATTAAAATATGCTTTCTTGCTTTCCGTAGTCACATCATCAATATAGGTAATTGCCCAAATATTGACAAATGCAAAGTCAAACACATTGTTCGCTTTTCCTGTTGTACTCTTCAAGCTGCTATTATAAGTAAACACACTATTATTCATGGAATACTCTTTTCCATTGACTTTTATGGACTTTACCTTAAGCGTGGCATAGCTGATCGGTGAATCCTCCGGCTCCGTCGCCTGAATATCCTTCAAATACAGAGAACCGATATTCTGAAGCTGCGTATCCGTCACCTTCAAGGTCATTGTATATTCCTGATCTGCTGTCGTGATATCTGCACTTTCTTCGCTGACGGTAGTGCCCCAGTCGTTCGTATTCATCATATAAAGCTTCGTACGGATATATGTCGGTTTTGGCACTGTCACCTTACACTCTGCCTTATAGCCTCCTGCCACAGATGCCGTGATCGTACAGCTTCCGGCGCCCACTGCCGTAACAAGTCCGGATGAACTCACCGTTGCGACCGTGTCATCATCGGATGACCAGGAGATCAGATCCTGACTGTCCGCCGGTGTCAGAGAAGCATTAAGCTGTACTCCCGCATCGCCAACACTGACTGTAATCCGATCCTTGTCCAGTGAAATCCCTGTTGCCGTAGAGGATGCACGGTAAATCTCCATCACCGCATTCACAACCTCCGGATGTACAACCGTATTCGTTGAACGGTCAATCAGACAGAAGCCATACACTCCGTTATAACCATTATCCCATGCTACCGGTACCAGACCATTCTGTTTCGCATAATAGCAGACCTTTTGATAGAAATCGGCACGGCATACCGTATTCTGACTGTCTATCGAAGACTTATTGATCGCACCAAACTCTCCGATCACCACCGGGTATCCCTGCGAAACAAACTTATCTTTTAATTTCTTGAACTGGGATACCATATAGCTTTCATCCCCCCAGGATGCCTTCTTCGTAGAATCCGTTGCCTTGCTGCCCCACTGCGTAACCGCCTGAGATTCCGTTCCACAGAACTCCCATGGAGCATAATAATGAACGGAGATCATGATTCTCTTCTCTCCGGCTGCCACACCGGATGACAAATACTGATCTGTTGGCAGCGCAAAACCATAATCACCAACCGTATAATTAATATCCGTATTCCATCCCGGAATCAACAGCCAGCGCTTGTCATTATTGCCGCCGGTCTGACGAACCGTATCCACAAAGATCTGATTATATGTATTAATATTCTCATAATGCGTTCTGTTCGGATCACCATAAGTTCCATCAAATTCCTCATTCATCGACTCAAAGATCAGATGCTCATCGTAGTCCTTAAAGCGCGTTGCAATCTGCTGCCAGCATGCCTTATACTTCTCCCGGATCTTCGTCTGATCGCTGCTTCCGCAAAGAAGCCATCCTCCATTGATCGTCGTATAGCCATCTCCATGCATATTCACAATCGCATACATATCGTTCTTCACACAATAATCCACAACCTCCTGCACACGGTCAAGCCAGGCAGAATCAATCTGATATCCATTATTATCGTCAATCTTGTTCAGATAAGACACCGGAATGCGGATCGACTGAAAGCCTGCACTTTTCGCAGCCAGTACAAACTGCTCCGTCAGCTTCGGGTTGCCCCATGCTGTCTCATTCGGAGTTCCGGCATCATTCGCTTCGAGCGAATTGCCCAGATTGTAACCAACTCCCATTGCCTCCGTGATCTGCTGTTGATTCAGATCCTGAAATGATGATGTCGAAGTCGCTGCACGAGCCGGCACACCCCCTGTTCCACCGGACGTCAATGAAGCGATCGTCATCGCTGCACTCAGCAGCACCGCCAATACTCTTTTGTTCTTGCGCATATAATGCCCTTCCTTTCCATTTTGTACAAAACAACCCCAGCGTTCTGCCCTCCAAGAATTGCTTTGCAATTCTTGGAGGTATCCCACCACATTACGATCTTTTTCCTATACCATTAAAAAAATGGGAACAATCCCCATTGCTCCCGCTTGTAATTATATCAAATATCTTTTTGAATTACTATACACTTTTACAAATATTCTACTTTTTACTCTTGCAGTTCTGCTAAAATCCGTAGCACCTCAGATTCCGGCAAGGAAAGCTTATCCGCAATCTGGGATGGAGTCATATGAAACCCTGTGTATAATATTTCTATTTTGCCCTCGAGCCTTCCTTCCTCACGTCTTTCCCTATATTCCTGCTGTAATGTCATATAATCCAGCCTCCACTTCTCATTCTGACGGACAGACTGCACCGCCTCCTCCAGATCTTTTGTTAGTGCCATTAAGCATACCATTCTTTCCAAGAAATAACCATTGACGCAACAGCCAAAAGTTTTTCAAAAAATCTGATGGATCTCACAATAAAATTTTTCATAAAAGCAGAACGTATAAGAACATTTCGAACGTTTGCGATAGACTCTTTATGAAAAACAGACAAAATCATTGCAAATTATCGGGCATATTGCTCAAAACAAAAAAGGGAAGAACCAGAAACAAATAGTTTCCAGCTCTTCCCTTTTATGTCAGCATATATCATTAAATATACTATATCAAATACTGTATTTTCATTCATGTTTTCTCATAAAGTTTATAATCGCTTTCGAATATGTATCCGGATCCGTCACATAACTCTCCCCATGGGCTGCCCCATGAAGAACCACCCTTTCATCCTTCTCTGAATTATAAAGCTTATATATCTCTGAAAGCGGAGCCAGTTCATCCGTATCACTGTGGATATATAAAATAGGAATACTTGTTTTCCTGATCGCTTCTGTCGCATCAATCTGACTAATGCTGAATTTGCCAAATAGCCTCGTTCCGCTTTCCAGAAAAAAATCCCATATCTGTATCGGCATCCATCCAGGCAACTTCTCCTTCGTACCCCGGTCAATAATCTTTATCGGTCCGGCAAATCCGCAATCGCTGATAATTCCATGAACAGAATATGCGGAAGCAGACTCGCTAGCCATCAATATATACGAAGCTCCCATCGATACCCCCGCCAAATATACCGGTGTATCCTCGCCACAATGATCCTTAACCCATTTCACCCATTCTATGCAGTCACTTTTCTCCTGACCGCCAAGCGTACTGTATCGACCGCCACTTTCGCCACTCGCACGATGCGTAATAAGAAGAGCATTCCATTTCAATTTCTCTGCAGCATTATAAAACGGAACACTACCATATGCACTATTTCCCCGATAACCGGGGAAAAAAATAATAACCGGTGCTTTTTCCCGCTTTTCATAATAATGCGCCACTAATTTGGTATTGTCCTTTGCCCGAATTTCAATCTTCTCATTACTTCCATGCTGAATATAGTAGGCTTCATTAAATGCTTGAAATTGATTCCGCGATGCCTTTTCCAGAGATATTCCACAATCCCAATCGACTCGCAAGCATGTCTTATTAAATGCAAAAAAACTACCAGATACCACTCCTCCACCTATTATACAAATAGTCACTATCCATGCAATAAATTTTTTCTTCATACTTCTCCTTTTCTAACTTCTTCCTTTTCCTTAAATTCCTTCTCTATTCTTCATTATAACATATTTACCGTCAGCTATGCCACCCCTCTCTTCGCATTGAAGCAAATTTGAAAAAAATCTATTCCATATGCTCACATTGTCACGATTGATTATTTCCTTCCCCCTGATAATCAATCGTAAAATGACTTCTCACCAACTGCCGCTTCAAATTCTGTGGATACACCTTATCCGGATCCACCTGTGCTTCCACTGCCAGCTCCTTCATCTGCCGCCATATATAGCTGCGATCAAGCGCTGTTCCCTTTTTCGTACAGAAAATAATTCCATCGGAAATCTCCTGATAATCAATATATTCGTACAAGTCTCCGATCAGATCCTGCGGCAACAAGACATCAAACGACTCCCCTGCTCTCGGTACCGTCACAACGCCCTCCTCCAATGCTTCCACGGTAAAATATTGAAGCTCATTCATCCGAATATCCGTCAACGCAAATATCTGAATCAGCAACACCAGTCTGTAATTCTCCTGCTCCAGTGCTGTATGTAACAAAGCCTCATACTCCTCTTCCGTCAAACGAGCCTGAATATCCTGACTGCATTTCTTACGAATTATTCAGACTCTTGCAATGCAGATCCGTGCGCCCGGCATATTTGCAATATGATTTAATACTCGCAATAATCGAATTAATGCTGCGGGCTTCATATCCCGCATCCGGCAATGACTTCAGAAATGTATCCAACGAAGACTGTGAAACGGAAAATAACGCTGACTGAGGACGGCGCGTTGCTACTGAAAAGAGCGGAGGAAATCATCTCCTTATTTGATAAAACCCAGCAGGAAATTACAGGCGATCATGCCAACATCAACGGCAAAATCTCCATTGGCGGCGTTCCTCTTGCCTTTGTCCGCAGTGGACTTGGGTATCTTCTGACCAGCAGCGACCATCTTCCAAGGGAGCTTGATGCCGATCTGTGCTTCCTGGAATTAAAACCGGCTCTGACGTTGGATTATGCTCTTGTCTGGAAGCGGTCTGCTGTGCTTTCCAAGGCTGCGCAGGCATTTTTGTGGGAGATTAAAAATGGAGAAAGCATGAAATAATAGTTGAGTTTTCTACAATGCAAATATTTCAACCCTGTCACATGGCATGGCTTATTTTACAGGAAAAGAACATGATTTATGTTTTATTTCAATCACATACTTTTCCTTTAACTTTGAACATCTATTTTGTGCAATAATGCCTTCATGTTGCAGCCTACCTGCCACAATTCCCGGATGAATTCCAATTGTTTTTGCAAATGCTACAATCTCATCATCCGAAGTATATCTTGATGGCGCTAATCTTTTATAATCTGCAGGAGAAATCAAATAATTCGTAGCAAATTTATCCGCTTGTGCTTCAAGGTTATTATTCATATCTATCATCTCTTCGACCGTACTGCTAACAAATACTGTCTTTATTTTCTGCTGAAGCACATGTTTTATTTCATGAAATAATGAAAACCAGAACTTATCCGCATCCAAACCTCGATTGTTCATGGCAAGCACTACTCTATCCTCTGTAATCCATTTCACAGCACCATTTACTCCGGAATTTTTCAAATGTGGTAATAAAACAAATGCGATACCACATTCAGCAAAAATCTCACGCATTCTTGGCAGGAATTTCTCCGGTTTCTTTACCGTCATACCTCTCAGCTCCGGCAAATATCCTTTTAGCTTTTCCGCATCATATGGCTTGGTTTCTATACCTTTTGAAATATTCATAGCCGTTTGAATCCAAGCTCTGGAATTAATAATATTCTTTTCTCTATTGCATGTCGAACTAGCCCTGAAATTCACCAGAAAATCTGGTTGTAACATTATCCTCAAATCTGCAACCTTAAAAAAGTTGCACAAATTTATCACTTTATCATTTATACTTCTCGTTGTCGGCAATCCCACAACATCTACGAAATATTTATAATCAATTTCTCTTGCCAGTTCTGCCTGTGCATCAATATCCTTAGCCTGTTGTATTTCAATCAACTTCCTGTCATAAGTATTCTGTAAGTTCTGCCACACATCAACGCTTGTTCCCATCATGACAGAAAGTTTCTTCGCCAAATCATTTGAAATGTTAGCCTGACCATGAATCAACTGACTCAACGTCTTAGCGGTTGTTCCCATTCTTGTGGCAAATTCAGCCTGACTTATTTCCATGTCTTCAATAATATCAGCAATATAATATCCCGGGTGAAATGCCACTATATCTTTATATTCATGTACATTACTCATAATGGTTCGACACCTCCGTTACTTTCACAATTTTAATCATTTTACATTGAGCCAAAATGTCTCCATCTATAATTTCTTTTCCATCATTATCACAAGGAATCATCGTAACTCTATATCCCGTATTACCTAATCGTATGCTCCATTCATCTTTTCTATCACCTTTTAAATGTTCGAAATGAAATGGAGGATAATTTGCAACATCCCTCAAAGAGTCCGCATTAAGTATAAAGTTTTGTGCAGATTCAAGTTTTCTTTTTACTTGTTCAGGGTATCGCCATTTTTTCTTATATTTAGAACAAAACTGCTTTTTAGCAGTCTCATTTTTAAACAGTATCTGCATTCCCACCCTTCGCTATTCACCTCCTTCTAATTTTGTTACCATTTCAGTAACAAAATTATATCACTCTCTACAGGCAAAGTAAATACTTTTTGAATATTTTTCCATTTATCATTACCTTTATGGTAATTCAAAAAAGGATCGTCATTAAATGACAGTCCTTTCAACGAATACATCTTCTATTGTCTCTATTTATCCATGACATTCTTCACCCTTTCTCCCCGTCCATCAATCTCCTCAATCCTGGTCCCAAATGCTCCCTCATATGACTGAACATATATTTTATCATTTTCAACTCGTATACCTTCAAAGCCTGCTGTTTTCCCCTTTAGTTTTCTGATCTTTTGAATTTCCTGAGAATCTCTTCTGTACAAAGTTTTATTTTTGTAAAACAAAATGCAGTCCTCTGTGAAATTGACTCCTTCAACATTTTCGGGAACTTCTGCACTCCTTTATATTTGTTTCAATTGTCACTTTCTGATATCACACTCTCATAAATTTGATCAAATGCCTCGCTCACACATTGCACGTCAATATTTGAATAACTGACAATAAATGCACATTCATTCTCCGGTTCGGATGACAGATAAAAATCAGATAACGCCTGCAGCCGTATCCCTTTTCTCCGCAACCGCCTTTCTATCTGTTCCGAGGAAAGCGTTGTATCAAGCCGAATCAAAAAGTGAAGTCCGGATTCATTTTCCCGAATCTGGCATATTTTCGCAAGCCGGCTTGCTTCCAATGCAGCCAGAAGCTTCCTTCTCTGTCTGCTGTAATAAAGACGCATCCGGTTAATGTGCTTTTCAAAATATTCTTTCTTAATAAAAGACGCCAGCGTATACTGCTCCAGATTCGACACCGTACACGAATAAAAAGAAAGTCTGCTGTAAAACTGATTGGCCAGATGCGCCGGCAAAATCATATAACTGATACGGATCGTAGGCGTCAGTGACTTGGAAAATGTGTTCATATAGATTACTTTTTCACAGGCATCAATGCTAAACAATGTCGGAATCGGTTTTCCATTGGTGCGAAATTCGCTGTCATAATCATCTTCAATAATGTATCTGCCATTCTGCTCATTTGCCCATGCAAGCACCTCATAACGCCGGCTGGCGGGCATCGTGATTCCCGTAGGGAAATGATGATTCGGACAAATATGAGCGATATCCGCTCCGCATGACCGTAGTTCTTCAACAGTAATTCCCTGATCATCCATACTGGCATATCGACATTTGATCTGATATTGTCCATATATTTTCATCAGTTTTTTGTAACCGAGATTTTCTATGCAATATGCTCTATCTGCCCCCAAAAGCTGCACCAGCAAACCATATAAATACTCTGTTCCTGCTCCAATAATGATCTGATTGGGATCTACAAGCATTCCTCGAAAGGATTTCAAATGCTCCGCAATAGCTTCCCGCAGCTCGTATATGCCACCTGTCGGAGATACCTCCATAAATTCCCTGCTTTTTTCAGACAAAATTTTACGCGACAGCTGCGCCCATACCGAAAATGGAAAATTGTCCGGATTGATCGTATTGGAGGACAGATCCACGCGGTACTTCGGCGGTTCCGGCGGCATCTTGATATCCAGAGAAATATTTCCTTTCCTTGGAACTGACATCATCTCACCTACCTCCGCCACATAATAACCCTTGCGTGGCAAAGTGTATATTGTTACTGACCTCATGAGCTGTCCCGGACTTGCTCACACGAACTGTCATCGGATTGCTTAACTTTCTGTCATCAGCCCTTGCAGGGCTGCCGCCTGAATTCAGGCGGCATTAAGATTTATGTTGTTATAGTTCCAAGCATTTCATGCTCTACGACATACTTGATCATGTAGTCATCGATCAGTCTTTTCTGGTTTTGGAAGGCATACATAAGAGCCTTTTCGCAGATCCGGTTGACCATACGTGGAATTCCGGCCGACGCTTTATGGATCTCGTCCAATGCCTTGGCTGTAAATACTTCCCGGGCACATCCGGAGTAATCCATATGGCTTGCGATATACTGTTCCGTTTCGGATCTGTCCAGATGGGGCAGGATACAGTACATATCGATACGCTGGCGAATAGCCGCATATCGCTGTAGTTTCAGCTTGTTGTCCCAGAGCTCAGTCTGACCGACCAGCACGACAGCCATCGGACTCATGGAATCAAATCTGTAGTTGAGCAGAAAACGGAATTCTTCCAGTGTTTCCTTTTCAATCAGATGTGCCTCATCAAGGATACAGACGACTTTCTTATGCTATATTCCACGGATGATCTCGATCTCCTGTTGAAGCTGACGCTTGGAATCACCGCGGTAGAAACGGGCTTCCAGTCCCAACTGATCCAGCATGCCCTTATAAAACCACCGTGGTGTCAGTTTGGAGTCAGAAAGGTAGAGGACGATATAATCCTCTTTTGGAAGTTCCGAGCAAAACCGGCGGATCAACGTTGATTTCCCGCATCCGGGATCAGCGGTGACCACTGCAAACATCTGACGGTCTGCCACATAAGACAGACGTCCGAGTGTCTCCCGGAATGCATCGGATTCGTATAGCTTTTCCGGTGGAACATCCCGTACAAACGGGGTATGTTCCATGCCAAAGAAAGATTCATACATCAGTCAGCCACCTCCTTCCGGTAGGAAGCAAAGGAAATGGCATCTGCCATCTGCTGCTGATTCTGTTTATGGCGTACCTCCAGGGCATCAAGAAAACGGGAGGTCGTAGGTGTCTGTTCCTGCATGGAAGCAGGCAGAGCCGGACTTTTGTCGCAATACGGACCGATCTTAAGCGGCACGGCGGTAAACGGTTCCATTCCTGAAGTGGCGAGATCCCTTCTTCCGGGACGGCAGCTCCAAGGCTTTCGTAGTATTCTGCGATGCCAGCATGCCTTTGCTTATGATAGTATTCCTCCAGATAGACTGTCCAGAGGCGGTTCAGTTCTTCCAGTGTCCTGATCTCTTTGAGCTTTGATTCACGGATGAATGTATCCACCACTTGATGGAACTTTTCAATCTTTCCTTTGCTCTTGCCCGACCGCGGTTTTGCATGCATGACACGGATCCCCAGCTTGGCAAGCGAGAACCGGATCTGTTTTGCAATGTACCGGCTTCCGTTATCAAAGTAGCAGGCATCAAACGTTCCATATCTGGAAATCGCCTGATGGAAGGTGTCCTCAATGATGGCTTCCTCCTGGTTATCATAAAACCGGGAGGAAAGCAGATATCTGGAATGGTCATCGATGGCAGAGGACAGATAGGTCTGTATCTTTGCACCGTTTTTCCCGATGGGCAGTTTGGGACCATACTTGATGTCACCCTGGATCAGCATCATGCGGTGAGGCTTACAGAACCGTTTGGAAGAACTGCTCCTGGCCTCTTTGTACATCTGCATCTGCTTCCGCCCATAGCCGGCTTTGTAGATATGCCGCTCCAGGGTTGACCGTTTCAGAACACCGGGAGAGACAAGACCTTCTGCTTCCAGGATGTAAATGATCTTGGCAACTGACCGTTCCGGAACTTCCTTTCGAAGCTGGATCGCCTGCTCCAGAAGATACCCGAAGTTTTCCGGAAGACTCTGCGACCGGTGTTTTTCGCGATCCGCCGGTCTGAGACCTGCGAACTGTTTTTCAGTGAATGCTTTCTCATACCGGTAAAGAGTGCGGACAGAAATGTTATTTTCGTCAGCAATCGTTCTGCGAAGCTGCAAGCGTTTTGCGTCATCCAGACCTGTTTGAAGCAGCGGTGAGATCATCTGGAAACGGTGAAGTGCTTCCTGATCCTGCCACTGTTGTTTTGTCAATGTTTCACTTGTATTCATAGTATAGTTACCTCCTTATGGGACCACTATACTATCCGTCTGTATGACAGACGAATCAAAGCAGGTGCAAAAGCTTACCAGCGGATCGGCACCAAAGATCCGCCACTGTTATAGATGATCCGCTGGATAAGCTCCAGCCAGTTTTGATGTCTGCTTCTGATCTTGTTGAGCAGTGAGTCAGAAGTAAACAGGATCTCCTCTCCCAGATGAAGTATCTGATATCCGGCTGTCCTCAGGTATCCTTCTATACGCTGAAGGTTTTCATAAAACCATTGAAGCCATCGGATCATAGTGTGGACGGATGGATAATCCTCAGAGTCCAGATCATCCGGAAGGACCACTTCATCCAGAACGCCGGTGATCACCTCTGCTTCGTAGTGTTTGTAAGGCACAAGACAGTCCGGAAGCTCATTGTGATAAGTGCGGCAGTTCTGGCAGCGGAACCTGCGGATCATCAGTCGTTCCTTCACGCCACCTTCCTTTTTACGGATGCGAGGACGGGAGTCTCTATAACGGAGCGTGCCCTGACAAACTGGACAAAGATGGGAGTTCTCACTGCTCTCAACCAAAAACACCAGAATCCTCCTTGAGGATCAGTGTGTAGTCTGATATAATAATCATGGTTTTAACCATGGTCTCAGAGTACACAACTTTCCGGGTAGGTGCTCTGGGACCTTTTTCTTTCTGTAAACTAATGACAGTATACAGGTCAATCCAGAGACAGGCAAGTAGGTCAGTATTATGCTAATTTAAGAAGTCAACAACAGTATATATACCCCTCACTGGTCAACTGGTCATATGCATTTTGAATCGTTATGGTACTAATACCATGGTTGTGAGCAAATGTTCTTTTCGATGGCAGCTTTTCTCCCGGCTTCAGGCTTCCATTGATAATATCCTCTTTGACACGCTGATAGACTTGTTCGTATAATGGGACATCACTTTTTTCAAACACATAGGTAAGCATTTTGATTTCTCCTGACTGGTATCTAAATTTATTATATTTTGATTATTTTCTTAGTGCCAGTTCCATTGGATGATGTTCCACAGAAAATATCAAGGAGGTATTCAAATGAATCAGACACAATATGAATTAAATAAAGGATTGGCACAGATGCTAAAGGGCGGTGTGATCATGGATGTCACCACGCCGGAGCAGGCAAAAATCGCTGAGGCGGCCGGTGCATGTGCTGTAATGGCTCTGGAACGTATTCTGGCAGACATCCGTGTAGCCGGCGGTGTTTCCCGTATGAGCGACCCGAAAATGATCAAGGGAATCCAGGAGGCTGTCAGCATTCCGGTTATGGCAAAATGCCGTATTGGTCACTTTGTGGAAGCACAGATCCTGCAGGCAGTCGAGATTGATTACATCGATGAGTCCGAGGTACTTTCCCCAGCAGACGATGTGTATCATGTTGACAAAACAGCGTTTAAGGTGCCTTTTGTCTGTGGTGCCAGAGATCTCGGAGAAGCCTTGAGACGTATTAACGAAGGTGCTTCCATGATCCGTACAAAGGGAGAACCGGGAACCGGTGATGTCGTTCAGGCAGTACGTCATATGAGAAAGATGAATTCGCAGATCCGCAAGATTGTTTCTATGCAGAAGGATGAGCTTTTCGAGGAGGCCAAGCAGCTTCAGGTTCCTTATGAACTTGTTCTTTATGTCCATGAAAACGGCAAGCTTCCTGTTGTAAACTTTGCTGCCGGTGGTATTGCAACCCCTGCCGACGCCGCATTAATGATGCAGCTTGGTGCGGAAGGTGTCTTTGTCGGTTCCAGCATTTTCAAGTCCGGAGATCCTGCAAAACGTGCCTCAGCGATCGTACAGGCTGTTACAAATTATACAGATGCAGCTTTGATTGCAAAGCTTTCCGAAGATCTTGGAGAAGCAATGGTAGGAATCAATCCAAACGAGATCAAGATTATCATGGAAGAAAGAGGTCAGTAAAATGAGTTCAATGTCTTCAGCAAAAAAGATTACCATCGGAGTCCTTGCCGTACAAGGTGCATTTATTGAACATGAACATATGCTGCAGTCTTTGGGAGTAGATTGCATCGAGATCCGTAAACCAGAACACCTGGAGCAGATTGATGGAATCATTCTTCCCGGAGGAGAAAGCACCGTGCAGGGGCAGCTTTTAAGGCGGCTTGATATGCTGGAACCGCTTCAGGATATGATCCGTCAAGGCTTACCGGTCCTTGCCACCTGCGCAGGTCTGATCCTGCTTTCCGAGAAAATTGACAATGGAGAACCTGCCCATCTTGCCACTCTGCCGGTTACCGTCAAGCGCAACGCCTATGGCAGACAGCTTGGCAGCTTTTGCACCACGGCAGATCTCACAGAGATTCCCGCATTTCCGATGGTGTTTATCCGGGCTCCGTATATCGCTTCGTTCAAAGAGCCCGTCAAGGTGCTCGGCTCCGTGGATGAGCATATCATTGCGGTGCAGTATGAGCGGCAGATCGGTCTTTCCTTCCATCCGGAGCTGACCGGGGATACCAGAATACATCAATATTTTATAGATATGGTACGAGGTGCTAAATAAAATCGGTTATTATTTCAAGAAAGATTAAACCTGGTGTTAGAATATAAATAGTACAAGTCGAAGTGAGAGCTTTTCATTCCGTCGATTAGTGATACAATAAAAGTATCGTACTGAA
>OJMM01001010.1_pt1 | contig 17519 bp, 10 predicted proteins | sample 1597231 | NCBI WGS metagenome assembly OJMM01 (sample SAMEA2452128, study PRJEB22498) | human gut metagenome | reverse complement strand
CGGACATAAGAAATATTATGGGCATACATCAATTTGAGGTATGGGAAGTCTTAGTGTATTAAATGAAAACGGATATTTTCACATGATTAGTGGGAATATCCGTTTTTTTAAAGCGCAAAATGCCCGGGGGACATATTTTTTCAAAGTGCGGTCTTACAATATGGTAAAAGGGAAAAAAGTATACAGTAAATATTCTAATAAGGTCAGGGTGAGGTTTTCATAGGAAGTGTTTCCGCTTAAGTTTTTTAGAGATTCTGCCGATGTACATATCAGAGCAGTTGTTGTCAAAGGAATGGCAGCAGCAAAAGTGTTGCCGGCACTTTACTGTGCGGGCGGCAGGACAAGAACTGGAAAGGTGAGCGAAACATGAACGTAAGTGATATCATTGCACAAAGCACCACCAACACAGGCAGGGGGAAAAGCATATTTTCTTCCGGCTCCTTCTTAAATATCGGGAAGCGCGGTCAGGTGGTTCAGGGCGTGGTCTCCAAGGTAGCGGATAAGGTTTCCATCAGCTTTAACGGCACGGAGGCAGCAGTTCCGTTGTCGTCAGTACAGAATGCCACGGAAGGCGAAACGAGAAGTTTTAAGATCATGGAAGTATCGAAGGATAAGATTGTACTGAAAGAGGTTGGTACAGAGGCCTCCTCCGGAAGCAGGGCAATGACGGGAACAACCGTCGGCACATCTTCGTATTCCTTTGCTGATCATCTGAGTGATGCCGGGAAGCTTTCCGAGGCGAAGCAGCAGGCGGGACAGAATATCGCCGTGCTGACAGGAGAAGATTATCAGAATATGGAATCGGAGCAGGGAGCTCTGGAGGAATATAAAGCATCTGCACTGGACCGGGCGGTGGAACGCCATAAGGAGAGACGCGAGTGGCAGCAGGAGAGTGCTGAGCGTAACATTGAAAACAGCAGACAATTTCAGGAGAATATCAAGACACTGCAGGAGCAGGGAGTTACACAGCTGATGAGCCCGGAGGAGATTGAAAATGCTCTTCGCGAGGCCGATCTGCCGATTACAAAGAGCAATGTGGCAAGAGTGGCATCGGCGGTTCAGATGGCTCAGATCGTGCCGGAGCTGTCGCAGGATGCGAAAGCATATCTGCTTGAGAATCAGATGGCACCGACGATTGAGAATCTCTATCACGGACAGTATTCGGCATCCGGGGCACTGACTTCTTCCATGGCGGACGAGGAGGCATGGCAGCAGCTTCAGGGTCAGATCGCAGAGCTTTTGCAGGCAGGAGGTCTGCCGGCGGATGAGACAACCTTAGAGCAGGCAAAGTGGCTGTTTGCCAATGACATTGCCGTGACTCCGGATAATGTACAGACACTGCAGATGTTAGATGAGCTGTCGGAGGAGCTGACACCGCGGAAGCTGTTAGATCAGATCATTTATGCGATGCAGACGGGGGCGATGCCGGAGCAGGCGACTCTGGATGACCGGCAGATCGTGATTGCCAGACAGGCATTAAACAGCTTGGCAGAAATCACGGATGAGGATGTGGTCAAGACTGTCCGTAATATGGGACAGAGCGAAGTGACGTTACAACTTTTGGAACAGGCGGTTCAGCAGAGAAAGCAGAGTGATGGGACAGCCGTACAGACCGGACAGCTTTTGGCTGCGGATGCAGCCGCAGGACAGAGCGTGGCGGCAGTGAATGAGACAGTTACCATGACGAGACGCCAGCTTGAGGAGCTGCGGTTAAGGCTGACAATTCCGGCGGCTGTCCGGATGGAACAAAAGGGCATTGATATTGAGGTGGCACCGTTAAAGGAACTGGTTGATTCCTTGCGGCAGCAGGAACGGACGGATTACCGGCAGCTTATGCCGGGGACGGAGATTTCCGATGAAATGCTTGGCCGCACGGAAGAGGTTCTTGACAAGGCATCACAGATCAGTGCAGCACCGGCATCGATGCTCGCGATCGGAGTCAGACAGCACAGCCTTTTGACAATGAATGTGCTGCATCGGGCGGCAGTCAGTGCGGTCGCGCAGACGAGACAGTATCAGGCGGATTATGAGGCAGTCGGCACGCAGGTGCGGACGGATCTGGGAGATTCGATTCAGAAGGCATTCCGGAATGTGCCGGAGCTTCTTACAGAACTTGGTATGGAGGATACGCAGGCGAACCAGAGAGCTGTCCGTATTTTGGGATACAACAGCATGGAGATCACCGAGCAGAATGTAACACAGGTGAAGGAGTTAGATGCACAGGTTGGAGCAATCCTTGATCAGATGAAGCCCGCAGTTGTATTAAAGCTTGTGCAAAGCGGAGAGGATCCGTTAGATCTCCCGTTGCAGAAGTTGGAGGATAAGCTGAACGGCATCTCAGATGCACAGGATATTTCTTCCGAGGAACGCTATACCAGATACCTGATGAGAATGGAGCAGGATCAGAACATTTCCGAGCAGGAGAGGGAAGGCTACATTGGAATCTACCGTCTGCTGCATCAGGTGGAAAGTTCCGATGGAGCTGCCATAGGAAGTGTTATGGAAGCAGGCTGGGATATGACACTTCGCAATCTGCTGACAGCGGTCCGGACAGAGAAACGAAAAGGTGTCGATGCAAAGGTGGATGATCAGTTTGGCGGTCTGTCCGATATTCAGTACAGTTCTAAAAGCATCACGCAGCAGATCGATCAGGCATTTTCCGGTGAGAAGGGCTCAAATGCCGGTCAGGAAAACCGGGACGAGACGCAGGAATATTATGAGCGTCTGAATCGTCAGCTTCTGCGTGAGATCACACCATCGGCAGTGCAGACCGTCAGTGATGGTGATTGGGAGCATTTGCTGGATCAGTCACTGGAAGTATTTCATGATGCGTTAGATCAGACAGAGCCGGATCCGGAGATTGAGAAGCAGCTTTACAGCCAAATGGCACAGAAACTGCGGGAAACAATCGAACAGAGTCAGGATAGTGTCCGGTATCTTGGACAGCTTGGCATCCCGGATACTGTTGTTAATATTCAGGCGGCAGAGCTTTTGTTAGAACAGAATTATGATGTCTATCATCAGGTGTACGAAAAACGGGACAGATTATCTGTAGATAAACAGCAGGAGCTTGCCGATGCGATGGATGCCATGTACGACAGTCTGGAGGATGCGGAACACATACAGCAAAGCTATGACAGACTGGAGACACTTATGGAAACCGTACTGGCGCATTCCTATGAAGCTCCGGCGGTCACCGGTGAAGAGCTGCGTGGCTTAAAACAGCTTCAAAACGGTATGCTTCTTCAGAGAAGCATGGCGCGCAGGCACAGCTATGATGTGCCGATCGCAGACGGTGACAGTGTGGCAACCATGAATGTCACGTTGATACAGGGAGGAGAGGACTCCGGAAGAGTTCAGATCTATATGCAGGAGCTGTCTGCGGAGCTGCGGATCCAACAGGGCGAGGTAAAGGGACTGTTCCTCTGTGGAGATCGGGAAATGTATGAGCAGCTGTCCGGGAAAGCGCAGGAGCTGATTGCTTCACTGGAGGAAAACGGTTACCCGGTGAAGAACATTTCCTACAGCATGAATCCAAAATCACGGCTTGACACCATGAACACTCCTGCAGGGGAAAAGGAACCGGCCACAGCATTATATAAAGCAGCAAAGCTGATTGTTAAGCATGTGATAAGAAGTACCGGACAGGAATAGCCCGTAACGGAGAAAGAAAATAAACCGTCCGCTGCAGCAGTGGGCATATGTGGCAGGGCGGACAGCATAATAACATAGAAATGAGGATTTAATATGAGAATTAATCATAATATTTCGGCACAGATGGCAAATGTTAATTTAAAGAAAACGGACAGCAGACTTTCTGCCAGTCTTGAGAGATTAAGCTCCGGCTACAAGATCAATAAGGCGGCCGATGATTCTGCCGGTATGGCAATTTCTAACAAGATGAAGGCGCAGATCCGTGCACTGGATCAGGCATCCCGCAATTCCGAGGATGGTCAGTCGATCATTGAGACGGCAGAGGGAGCGATGGGAGAGATTGAAAATATTCTTCAGAGAATCCGTCAGCTTTCTGTTCAGACCGCCAACGGTACTTATGCACTTGAGGATCGTGAGGCTGCACAGAAGGAGGTTGATCAGCTTCTGGATGAGATCGACCGAATCACAACAACCACAGAGTTTAACGGAACTCCGCTGTTGGATGGCTCCGCAGCAAGAACCTTTGCGAGCAGCAACATCAATGTGAAGCCGGTATATGCTTCCATGGAGGTAGAAAAGGGAGACTATAATCTGAAGATTGATAAGATTGCACAGCCGGCAGAGATTACATTTGCACTGCCGCAGGCACCGGCTTCCATCAGTATTGAGAATACAACGATCGAGATTAATGAGTCAATGAGTGCAGACGCAGCGATGGAGAGTATCCAGTCAGTCTGTGACAGAATGAATATGGATGTGGAACGCAAAGGTGATCAGGTAACGATCCGTACTCGCACCACAGGAAGCCTGCAAAAAATTGATTTCGCTGATGAAAACGGAACGAAGACCACCGTCAGAGGTGCAGATGCCAAGCTGACTCTGGGAGAGGGATTTGCAGATACCGCAACTTACTCCAGCTACGGCAACCTGATCACGATCCGTGATAATGAGGGCTTTGAGATGGAGATCGAGGCAAATAAGGTTGGTGATGTGAAATTAAGAACCTTTGATGCCGGTTATATGACGATCCAGATCGGTGCCAACGAGTCACAGATCCTGAATATGAACTTCCCGGAGGTATCCTGCCTGAATCTGGGGCTGCGTACCTCGGATGGAACAGATACGATCAGTGTGGCAACACAGGATGGTTCTCTTCTGACCATGGATGCGCTGGATCGAGCGATCAAAAAAGTATCCAATGCGCGTTCAACTCTTGGTTCTTATCAGAATCGTCTGGAGGCAACCAATTCCAGTCTTGATCTGAGCAGCCAAAATATTACCGAGGCAATGTCCCGGATCAGTGATACCGACATGGCAGATGAGATGACAAAGTACACACAGTATGAGGTGCTTTCACAGGCGTCGACCTCAATGCTGGCGCAGGCAAACAACAGACCACAGCAGATATTATCTCTGCTTCAGTAATAAAATGAGGAATGGATATGGATTCAGAGAAGAGAAAGGCTTATACCACGCGGATCAGTCAGGCGAACCGCAGCGAGCTTGTGGTGATCATTTATGAGCTGCTGCTTGACAGCCTTGCGGATGCCAGACAGGCATTTGGAAAAGAGGATTTTGATACCGCCGATGTGGAATTAAAACGGGCGCAGGGGCTTGTGTGTGAATTACGAGGAAGCCTGAATTTTGAGTATCCGGTTTCTTACCGGCTTGTCTCCCTGTATCGTTATATCAATGAACAGCTTGTAAAGTCTATCACGCGGAAGAAGGATGTGAATCTGGATTCCTGCGAGAGAGTGATAAGTAGTTTGAAGGACAGCTTTGAGGAGGTTTCAAAGCAGGATACCTCCGGTCCGGTGATCGAAAGCGGACAGCAGGTATATGCGGGACTGACCTACGGAAAGGGAAGTCTCAATGAAGTAGCAATCGATGCTGGTACGATTGGACGTGGATTTCAGGCGTAGCGGTAACGAGAAAGGTAGATTATGGAAAAAAAGAATTTTTTGGATGACAGAGGTGCGGGAATCCTGATGCCGATCAGCAGTCTTGCATCACCTTATGGAATTGGAACGCTGGGTGGGGAGGCGTACCATTTTGTGGACAGACTGGTGAAGGCCGGACAGAAGTACTGGCAGGTGCTTCCGGCAGGACCAACCAGCTTTGGGGATAGCCCGTATCAGTCATTTTCGGCATTTGCAGGGAATCCTTATTTTATCGATCTGGATACACTGATCGAGGAGGGACTTCTATTAAAAGACGAGGTAACCTGCGAAAGCTGGGGCGATGATCCGGAGGATGTGGATTATGCGATCCTTTTTCAGAATCGTTTTCGTGTCCTAAAAAAGGCATACAAGAGAAGCCGTCATAAGGAGCAGTCATCGTATCGTACCTTCTGCAGACAGAATGCATACTGGCTCGCAGATTACTGCCTTTATATGGCACTCAAGTTTGAAAATGACAATAAGGAATGGCAACTGTGGGAGGAGGACATCCGTTTCCGCAAGAAGGCTGCTGTGAAGCTCTGGGAGAAGAAGCTTGCTGATGAGATCGGTTTTTGGGAGTTCTGTCAGTACAAGTTTTATGAGCAGTGGAACCGTCTGAAGAAGTATGCACACAAGAAAAAGATCCGTCTGATCGGAGATATCCCACTGTACGTTTCTATGGACAGTGCAGATGTGTGGGCGCATTCCGATCTGTTTGAACTGGATGAGCGCAAAAAGCCGATCAACATTGCGGGAGTGCCACCGGACTGTTTCTCTGTGGACGGACAGCGCTGGGGCAATCCGCTCTATGACTGGAAGGCAATGGAAAAGGATAATTTCCGCTGGTGGTATAAGCGTATGCAGGCCAATGCAAAGCTTTATGATGTGATTCGTATCGATCATTTTATCGGTATTGTAAATTACTGGTCTATCCCGTCCTCCTGTCCGACTGCTGTGGACGGCAAATGGAGAAAGGGACCGGGTAAGAAACTGACGGATGTGATCCGCGAGGCGACAAAGGAAACGGATATTATCGCAGAGGATCTGGGTGTTGTTGGACCAAATGTCCGCAGCCTGATCCGGAAAACAGGCTGGCCGGGAATGAAGATTCTCGAATTTGCGTTTGATGATTCTCAGGAGAATGAGTATCTTCCGCATAACTACAAAGATCCAAACTGTCTTGTCTATGGAGGGACCCATGATAATGAGACATTGATGGGATTTTATGGAGCCAAAAAGAAAAAGGATCTCAAATATGTGATGGATTATCTGCAGATCAAAAAGAAAAAGCAGATCCCATCCGAAATGATCCGTCTCGGCTACAGCAGCATTGCCAATACCGCGATCTTTCAGATGCAGGATGTACTGGGACTTGATAACCGTGCGCGAATGAATCTGCCGTCCTCGGTAGGAACGAACTGGCGCTGGCGTATGCTGCCGGGAGCATTCACAAAGGAGCACTGCCGTTATCTGAAGAAGCTTTGTAAGATCTATAACAGATAGTCAGACGATTACAGAATAAGATGTCAATACAAAAGGGCAAAACCTTGATTCATATTGCATTATGAGAATTGTTCTATACTCTAAAATAGTCTGTCCGTAAAACGGGATATCCCATTTTACGGACAGACTATTGTTTTCTAAAAATGTTTATTTAAGATTTTATTGGATATTCGCTTTGATCTTTGCAGCGAGCTCAGCGGCATCCTGCTCCGGAGTACCAGGCTTCCAGCTGATATTTACGGTATCACCCTTATAACGTGGGATCAGATGTACATGGAGATGGAATACTGTCTGACCGGCAGCCTCACCGTTGTTCTGGAGAACGTTGATCCCGTCGCAGTGAAGCACCTCCATCATGGATTTTGCACATTTGCGGGCAATCTTGAAAAGCTTCTCGGCATCGTCATCGGCAAGCTCGAAAAGATCCGCGGCATGATTCTTTGGAAGGATCACGGCATGTCCCCTGGATGCCGGATTGATATCAAGCATTACCTTGAAATCGTCATCCTCATAAATGGTAGTGGAAGGGATTTCTCCCTTATTGATCTTGCAAAAGATACAGTCATCGACATATTTTTTACTCATAATAACCCTCATTTCTGCGTACGTTCTTGTATGTAATGGGGATGTGCCGGGTACGCTCAAGACACATTCTCATGTGAAATGCATTCAAAAACGGATCTTCCGTTATGATTTGTGAAATGTTCCGGTTTCATTAAGATATTGCAATAGGAAACAGCGTGTCAAAGGTACGGATCTGTTTGAAATCGCCCTTGGCAGTCACAGCGCCGGACAAAAAGGCATTGTGCATGGTAAGCTCTCCCTGAACGATACGCCGGACTGTCTTGTCATCCAGACGGATCTGGACATTCGCGGCAGGATTTGCTTTGTTGCTGCAAATAAGCTCTTCGTCGTGAATGTCAACGGAGAGTACCCTTCCATCCTCGAATTGGAGGTTATAACATACCGTGAGCGGTGAGACCGGCCGAAAATGCTCCTGCAGGGCATCGGCAAGTGGATCGCCTGCTATTGGTGCAGCCGTTTCTTCCTCGTCGGTGTCTCCGAGCAATCCTTTAAACATGCTGGTGAGTTCCTCAATGTCTTCCTTCTGCTTCTGAACATAATTGTTATCTGATACATACATGGAAAGCTGCTCGCTTTCCTGTGGTGTCAGCTGCATTGTTTTCGGACGCAGAGTATTCTCGCAGATGGAGTTCGTGCTGGAAGGAAATACTTTTAATTTCTTGGAGAAGGAGCGGTAGAAGCTTTCTGCCTTCTTCTCGATGAGTAAAGCGTAATCCGGATTTGTTTCAAAGTCCGTATGATCCGCAACATAGGTGCAGATTCCCTCGCACGGAATGCCGCCGAGAATTTCCCAGGCACGGGTCAGCGTCTGATAAGCGTCCTTTTCGCCGGCAGTAGTGGCGGTGACAACCGGAAGCATATAAAGCTCCTTGATATGATCCTTGTCTCCATAAAGCCAGCAGGCATCCAGAAACTGCTGTAAAAATCCGCCGATCCCAAGCCACTCCACGGAAGCGGCAAGGATCACACCGTCCGCCTCCTTCAGGGTCTTTGGCAGGACGGAGATGCCCTGCTTATCCTCGTAAAGATTATATTTCTTGACTTCCATATTAAGCTCTCCGAGTACCTCGGTCAGCTTGTTCATCACATAAATGGTAGGATCCTCAATGAGTCCCCTTCCTCCATAGTAAATATTGATCTGTTGCATAAGTTTCCTCATTTCCTGATAAATAAGATGAAAGCCTGACAGATATGTCAATGACTGACAAGGTATTCGCCAATGGCTTTATCCCGGTAAGTTCGTCTGATCCGTCTCTGTCTGCCTGTCCGATGCACGACGTTGTCTGCCGGTACCTGCGATCAGACCAATAAGAAGTCCTCCGAGAAGACCGCCGACATGTGCTGCGTTGTCGACACCCTGATCGGTAAAACCGCTGTACAGACTCAAGAAGACGGCGAAGATCAGCTGGCGGTAATCCAGATCGATCTTATCGCGGTGGAATAAGACAAGTGCCAGAAGTCCTCCGGTAATGCCGAAAATAGCACCGGACGCACCAATGGAAGCAGTGTCTGTTCCTAATAATATATTATAAACCATCGAGGTGAACCCTGCAATAATTCCGGACGAAAAGTACAGGATTGTAAAGCGAGGTGTGCCGATCTGCTGTTCCAGAAATGTTCCGAGGAAAAACAGGCAGAGCATATTATTAAAGATATGATCGATTCCACCGTGCAGGAACATACAGGTGATAATGCGGTAATACTCATGCGCATTGAAAACCGCCCGCCAGGATAGACAGCCCTTGTCGATCCAGGTGTCCTCCCCGCCAAGAATGCTGAAAAAATCCGTTTTCAAAAAGATCAGTACATTGACCAGGATCAGTGCTGCTGTGGCTGAGTAAAGATAGCGGCGTATGCTGCCTTCGGAAGAAGAACTCTCCCCGGCAGTCTCGAGCTCTTGATATGGTTTCATATAGATCAACTTCCTTTCATTATTTGTCCTATTGTAGCGGGAAATGATGCAAAGGTCAAATGAAATGAGGATGTTACCCTGCAGATGATTGACATTTATGTTGAATACGTGTAATATGAAAACGATTTTCAGATTAGCTCAAGCTCTTGAAATGAGAATGTTGCATGTGCCGGTAATCTTTTTTATAAGTATTGATCATTAAATGTGATTTTTGCCTGAAAATATAATTATCCGCAGGCTGTGTCTGAAAATTATCTTGTCACATTACGGTTTTCGAAAAGTCTAATTGCTTTGCCGCTTTGATCTTCGATAAACGTGTCCTACCGTACTCACCCCAAGGTGGGATTCAAATGTTTCGAAAGGCGCTCTGCCCCCGCTGGTGCTTATGCCCTGTGCTTTAGGGCATTATGCACCATTGCGTGGGGCAACGCAGCGGGAGCGTGCCGACCGAAATATTTGAGCCCACCTATGGGGTTCAGGTCGTTCGGACACGTATTTATCAAAGCGATGCAAAGCAAAGACTGTTCAGAAAACCTAGTGATCTGCGTTAATTTTCAGACACAGCCTGCGGATAACATAGTCTTTATGAGCAAAAATCATTATAATTGCTGATTCTCATAAAAAAGATTACCGGCACAGGAAGAATACACACGGGGGGAGCTTGAGACTTTTATCAGAGATGGAGTTGAGACGATGAATACAGGGAAACATTATCATACAAAACAACAGAAGATTATTTTGGAATATCTGATGAGCGGCGGACAAAGTTATGTGACGGTGAGTCAGATCGCAGCTCATTTAAAGGAGCAGGGGCAGTCTGTTGGCTTGACGACGATCTATCGTCATCTGGACAAGTTCGAGCAGGAGGGACTTGTCCACAAGATCGTATTGGATGGCAACAGTGGTGCACACTATCAGTATGCGTGTGAGGACGAGGGTTCTTTCCTTCTGAAGTGTGAGGGCTGTGGCAATATGATCCCGATGGCGTGCAGCCACATGGAGGAGTTATACGATCATGTGCTGGAGGAGCACAGCTTTCAGGTCAATCCACATCGTACCATGTTCTATGGGATGTGTAATAATTGTATGGCAAAAGAACAAAAAAAGGGGAATAAGAATGAGTAAGAATAAAAGAAAATGGCGGAACCTGACGCACCTGGCGGTGATGTGTCTGCTTGTGACGGCAGTGCTTTCCGGCTGCTCGGTGGCAGGGACGAATCAGGAGGCTGCGCCGGATCGAAAGGATGGAAAAGTAAAGGTGGCGGCAACGCTGTTTCCGTATTATGATTTTGCAAGACAGGTCGGAGGAGATTATGTGGATGTATCGCTGATCGTGCCGGCAGGGATGGATACACATTCCTTCGAGCCGACAGCATCGGATCTCATTCGGATGGGAAATGCCGATCTGCTTCTATATAATGGAGGAGAAAATGAGCAGTGGGTTGGACAGGTGATAGAGGCGGCAACAGATCAGAAGCTGTTAGCCGATGAGATGGTGCAGCATGTAAAGCTCCTGACGGAGGAGCATGTGGAGGGCATGCAGGAGGAAAAGGGAGAAGCTCATGATCATGACGAGGATGAGGAGCACACGCATGATGAAGCGGCGGATTTGCAGGATACACATGAAAATGACGGCGAGATCGATGAGCACATCTGGACTTCTCCCGTAAATGCGCAAAAGCTTGTGAAACAGGTGGCAGACGATCTGGGAAAGGTTGACCCGGAGCATCAGAAGGAATATGATAAAAATGCAGATGCATATATCAAAAAGCTTCAGAAACTGGATCAGAAGTTTAAAACGGTGACGGAGCATGCAAAGGATAAATATCTCGCGTTTGCGGACCGTTTTCCGCTCCGTTATTTCATCGAGGAATACGGTCTTGATTATACAGCGGCTTTCGCCGGCTGCAGCAGCGATACAGAGCCAAGCGCAGATACGATCACATATCTGACAAGACAGGTGAAGGAGCGTAAGCTGCCGGTTGTATTAAAGATTGAGCTTACCAGTGATAAGGTGGCAAATGCCGTGGCAGAAGCGGCATCGACAAGGGATCATAAAGTAAAGGTGGAGACATTTTACACCTGTCATAACGTTACGAGACAGCAGTTTGATGCCGGAGAGACTTATGTGAGTCTGATGCAAAAGAACCTGAAGGTTTTGAAGGATGCACTTCAATAGAAAAGAACGGGAAGGCTTTGGCGGACATGCTTCGATAGAAATAGAAAAGAATTTATAAGAAAATATATGGGAGGAGAAGATATGCCGAAGAGAAAACAAAAACATTTTGGTCTGATCGCATTGCTCATATTCAGCTGTATGTTAAGTATGCCGGGGGCAGAGGCACTGGGACAGCTGCATACGGAGACAAAGGCGATCACGATGGAGGAATTTAGCAGTCTGATCGAAGCACAGCAGCAGAGCAAGACCGTTGAGGTGTCTTCGGCAGAGGATCTTGACAGCCTGCGAAGCTTTTTGCAGAAGAAACCGACCGGTCGTGGAAATGTTTTTGTTCAGACCCGGGATATTGTGGTATCTCCGTACAGCTATCAGTATCAGGAGGAAAGTGGACGCACAGCTATTTATTACGAAGGAAAAGCGGAGGCATACTATGATGCGAAGGCGGATGTGTATTATGCTGATCCAACGACCAAGACTGCGATTTCCTATACCTGGAAAACGGAGTCGTTTGCGCCGATCGGGACGGATTCTGATTCCACTGACCCATCCTGGAGTTACGAGGGCAATGGATATAAGATTGAGGGAATTTATCAGAACAGATTAAAGCGGAGTGCATGGAAAAGCGCCGGCATCTTTTACAATGCCAAAAAGATCAGTGGTGTTTTCGTAAAAAATTACTTTGGATATGGAAAGAATGTGACAGATCTTGGTGCTTTGGGGGGGAATCTTTTGTCAATAGAGGGCTGCCGCGGTGAAAATATAGAATTGACGCTGCGGCATCGGGGAGAGGACGTAGCCGTTGGTTTTGTGCCATATATAACAGGGAATATTACGGACACAGATGTTCAGGCGGATATCTGTGTTAACAACACTGAAGAAGAGAGCGGTTGTTTTGGAGATGTGTCGGTGGGGATCATCGCAGGGGGACGGTCGAAAAAAGGTGTGATCTTGAATTGCAGCAGCTCCGGTCACATTGAGAACTGGAATGATTTGCGGGGGAGCGTAGGCGGTATTGCTGGGTCTGCCGGAGATGTAAAAAACTGTGTCAGCAGGACACAGCTTTGCGGTGATTTTCAAGTTGCCGGAGGTATCGCCGGAAGTGTCCCGCTTCATGAATATGAGGTCTCAGACTGCCGGTTTGAGGGAAGTATCCGGACAGATCGCAGCAAATCTTCGTATTTTAATACGGATGGTACGGAAGCATTATGCTATGGCGGTATCATTGGGAAGATCCCTTTTACAAATGAAATTCTGATAAAGGATTGCATCAATCTTGGTTCTGTTACGATGGAGAGCAGTCGGAGTGGAGCAGAGATAAGCTGGGACACGGGAAATAAACTCGGTGGAATCGTAGGGTGGATCGCAGGAGGAGAGATCGTAAACTGCGTGAATGAGGGAAGGCTTTGCAACAAACAATCTGCAGAGCAGCCGGTAAGCGGAGAGAATACGACAGTCGGCGGCATTGCCGGTTATATGAAGGAAAATGATGAGAATTCGGTTTTAAACTGCATGAATCGAGGGGATGTATTCAATGATAACGGCTCTGCAGGAGAAATCGTGGGAACGATGACGGGAGAAGATTCGGAGGTATGCAATATATATGCAGCCGGAACTGCTTCAGGAAGTGCGGTAAGTAATCAGGTGATCGGTTGTGAAGGAAAAGGGGTGACCCGGAACTGTTTCACGGAAGAAAGCGGTGGAGCCGGGGAACTGTGCGTTCTTTTGAATCAGTGGATCCATGATTTTGATGTTACAAAAGAATACCATACAATTGTCACTCCGGGAGGGGATGAGTTTCAGCCGTGGGTAGTGGAGAATGGTGTGCTGACGATTCAGGGAAAGCCGGTGATCACTCCGACTCCGACGAAAACACCGGTGAAAACGCTGCCGCCGACAGTGACGCCATTGGTGACACAGACACCGACAAGGACTCCGGTGGCATCGCTGCAGTCGACAAGAACCCCGCCGGTAACGCAGGCACCGACGAAAACTCCGGCATCATCGAAAAGTCCGATACCGTCAGTAACAAAGAAACCCGTTCAAAGTGCAGCTCCGACTGTGATACCGAAGCAGAGTATGCTTCCGGAGCTGACGCCGGTACCATCAGTCAGTCCGACGGCCGATATCACAAACACACCGGTATCTTCCGCATCGGCGTGGGAAACACCGTCACAGAATGGGTTGGAAACGGTTGATCAGAATACGGCGAAGAATCAGAATACCGGGAAGGTCACGCCTTCAAACGGCAGGAAAGGGTTGATGGCACCTGTCTTTACTCTGAAAAATCGTCAAAACAGCAGAAAACAGAAGTATGTCCAGGTGACTCTGGAAAAATATCAGGGAACCTATGTGGAGATCAGGGCGAAATTAAAAGGACAGAAGTATGTGCGGATGAAATTAAAAGAAAACCGGATCAAAAAACTGCATGGGTGTATTAAATTCCGGTATACGGTATCCGGCAAGAGGATTTATTTTAAGGTGAGAACGTATCAGATCCGGAAGGGGAAGAAGATATACAGTGCGGTCAGCGCACAAAAAAGTATAAAAACGAAATAATCGTTCTAAATATCAAAATAGTATTAGTTTTTGGCTTAATAATTATAGACGGAATTGGATAATACAGATATAATGTTATCAGATGGTACAGCAGAGTTCGGTTTTGTTATGGGGACATGATCTGCTGTGTGCAAATAATTTTATTTAATTTGAAAGGAGTTTACGAACATGAAAGTAGCAGACGGATTTTGGTTGAACAAAAAGGGATATGATGTAAGATATGCATCTCAGGCATATCAGGTAACAACAACAGAGAATTCTATCAAGGTCATCGCAACACCATACACAGTTATGAACAGAGGTATGACACTTGGCGGACCAAACCTTGAGATTACATATTCTTCTACATCAGAGAATATCATTAAGGTTCACATCGTACATTACAAGGGTGGACTTGACAACATTCCTCAGTTCGAGCTGAACGAGGATACCGGATATGTTCCACAGATCACACGCACAGAGGATAAGGCCGAGCTGATCTCCGGAGATACCAAGGTAGTGATCAAGATCGGTGATGACTGGGATGTACAGTTCTATCATAAGGACAAGCATCTGACAGGTGGAGCATGGCGTTCAACTTCTATCATTAACGAGAACCAGTTCGCAGCAAATGCACGCATGGAGATGCAGGAGGACGATGAGTTCTTCAATTATCCACAGGATCCACACCGCACATACATCAGAGAGCAGCTCAAGACTGATATCGGTGAGTGCATTTATGGTTTCGGTGAGAAGTTCACTCCATTCGTAAAGAACGGACAGGTTGTTGAGACATGGAACTGCGATGGTGGTACATGTTCTGACCAGAGCTACAAGAATATCCCATTCTACATTTCTTCTAAGGGATATGGTGTATTTGTAAACAGCTCTGATAAGGTGTCCTTCGAGGTAAACTCAGACACTGTTTCCAAGGTGACATTTACACAGCCGGGCGAGGAGCTTGAGTATTTCGTGATCGGCGGTAACAATCTGGAGGAAGTTCTGGAGAACTATACTACACTGACCGGTAAGCCATCTCTTCCACCGGCATATACATTTGGTCTGTGGCTGTCTACTTCCTTTACAACAAGCTATGACGAGGATACTGTTATGAGCTTCATCGATGGAATGAGAGACAGAAAGATTCCTCTTCAGGTATTCCATTTCGACTGCTTCTGGATGAAGGAGTATGAGTGGTGTAACTTCGAGTGGGATAAGGATATGTTCCCGGATCCGGAAGGTCTTCTCAAGAGACTTCATGAGGATAAGGGACTTGAGGTTTGTGTATGGATCAACTCCTACATTTCACAGCAGTCTAAGCTGTTCGATATCGGTAAGGAGAAGGGATACTTCATCAAGAATCTGGATGGCAGCGTATTCCAGGCAGATCTGTGGCAGCCGGGTATGGCAATCGTTGACTTTACCAATCCGGAGGCTTGCGACTGGTTCAAGGGTATGCTCAAGGAGCTCTTCAAGATGGGCGTAAACAACATCAAGACAGACTTCGGTGAGAGAATCCCAACCAAGTGTAAGTATTATAATGGTATGGATCCGATCAAGATGCATAACTACTACACATACCTTTACAATAAGGTTGTATTCGAGGCTCTTGAGGAGTACTTCGGCAAGGACAAGGCTTGTCTGTTTGCACGTAGTGCTACTGTTGGTGGTCAGAAGTTCCCTGTACATTGGGGCGGTGACTGCTATGCGGAGTATTCTGCTATGGCAGAGACACTTCGTGGCGGACTTTCCCTCTGCTCCTCCGGTTTCGGCTTCTTCTCCCATGACATGGGTGGATTCGAGGCAACTGCACCGGCTGACGTATACAAGAGATGGTGTGCATTCGGTCTTCTTTCTACACACAGCCGTCTCCATGGTTCTACCTCTTACCGTGTGCCTTGGGTTTATGACAAGGACGGCGATACAGAGGCATGTGATGTACTTCGTCATTACACCGTATTAAAGGGACGTCTGATGCCTTATCTGTGGGCTCAGGCCAATAAGACACATCAGGTTGGTGTACCAATGATGCGTTCTATGGTTATTGCGTTTACAGACGATACCGCCTGCAAGTATCTGGATCAGCAGTATATGCTGGGTGATAACCTGTGTATCGTGCCTGTTATGAATGAGGAAGGCAAGGCTGAGTTCTATGTACCTGATTGCGGTACCTGGACAGATATCCAGTCCGGTGAGAAGTATGAGGGTGGCAGATATTACACAAGACAGTGTGATTACTTCCAGACTCCGATCCTGGCTCGTCCAAACAGCATTGTTACTTACGGTAACTTCGATGCAGAGGACAAGATGACAGTTCTTTATGATTATCTGCAGGATGCAGAGGCAGTGATCTATGGTCTTGAGGATGGAAAGAGCGCATCTGCAGTGATCTATGACAGCGAGTCTAACAAGCTGACCCAGATCAAGGCAGTCAGAAACGGCAATGTGATTGATGTGACCTATGATGCAACTGACAGAAGCTTCAAGATTACGGCTGAGGGCAAGACAGTAGATGCTGCTGCAGGAAGCACAAGCGTACAGATTACTCTGTAAGAGTGGATTTAAGAATTTATGATATAATTTAAGAAAGCCCTGCGGCATTTGTCCGCAGGGCTTCTTTTGATAAAAGAGAAAGATTCATCGTAAAAGAACATGTTATTGACTAAAAACCGTCAATAGAAGACTTGTCATGAAGATTGAAAAATGATAGTGTAGGTTATGTTAAAAACTGCCTGTTGACAAAAGGGGGCTTTTTGGAGAAAATAGGCAGTGTAACATAACAGGTGAAATGAGACAACGTTAAGGAGGAAAAGACGAAATGGTAAATTTTAAAGAATGGGACGGATTTGAAGGACGTCTCTGGAAAGAAGAAATCAATGTCCGTGATTTTATCCAGAATAACTACACTCCATATGATGGAGATGAGTCATTCCTGGAGGGACCAACCGAAGCAACCGATAAGCTTTGGGGCAAGCTGCAGGAACTGCAGAAGGAGGAACGTGCAAAGGGCGGTGTCCTTGATATGGACACGGATATTGTATCGTCTTTGACCTCCCATGGACCGGGATATATCAGTGAGGATTTAAAGGATCTGGAGAAGATTGTTGGTCTTCAGACAGATAAGCCGTTAAAGCGTGCATTCATGCCTTACGGTGGTATCAAGATGGCAGAGGAGTCTCTGAAGATGTATGGTTATGAGCCAAATCCGGAG